>Ga0315276_10001965_pt1 | contig 18651 bp, 12 predicted proteins | sample YL17G05_0_MG_FD_204542 | JGI IMG/M metagenome (GOLD analysis project Ga0315276, IMG submission 204542) | Sediment microbial communities from Yellowstone Lake, YNP, Wyoming, USA - YL17G05_0 | ecosystem: Environmental > Aquatic > Freshwater > Lake > Sediment | place: USA: Wyoming | collected... | reverse complement strand
GACATCGATACTCAGCGACAAATATCGGTTCATCGATTTCTTCGTACCCGGCATCATCGCGATGACGGTGATGACGGCGAGCCTGTTCGGTGCGGTAAACGTTAATGCGGAGCTTCGGCAGAAGGGCGTCATTAAAAAGCTGTCCACCACCCCCATTACCCATACCGACTGGATACTGTCGAACGTTCTGTACCAGTTCCTGCTTTCGGTCATCTCCACGATTTCGATACTATTAGTGAGCTACGGTGTGTTCCACGTCAGCCTTCAGTTGAATTTCTGGCTTCCTGTGTTTGTTGTGCTCGACGTCTTCGCGTTCGTCGGGATAGGAATGATACTTACCCGCGTCGCAGAGGAAGCGGAGAGCGCCGCCGCGGCGGCAAACGTCATCATGTTCCCGATGATGTTCCTCTCCGGGACATTCTTCCCCGTTGAGATGATGCCGGGGTTCCTGCAGAAGTTCTCGAGGATACTGCCTCTGTACTATGTGAACGAGGGGCTTCGGGCATCCATGATATTCGTGGACAATATGGTTGCGTTGCGTTGCGCTGTGATTATAGGGGTTTTCGCCGCCGTAGTCTTCGTTCTGGGTATGATGACCACCAAATGGGAAGAGGGGTAGTCCCTTCTTCATTGTGAACCACGCCTTGCGGGATGCGGCAATCTCAAAAAATTTAGCCCATCGGCCTGCAGATGGGTTATCTTGCGATGCCGATTGTTTCCCCATCCCGCAAATAGACGTAAACTGTCTCCCGCGAGTTTAGCAGTCGCCGGCCTGCCGCGGCATAGCGCAGCTATGACGGGAACGGCGACTTTAGTATTTGCAGGGTGGGGCTTGCCCCACCAATTCTGACTATTGCCTATCGACCATTCACTAACGACTAATTTGCTCATGCTGCCTGCGGTTTGGAAGCTGTTTTATTTACTTCGTCCCTGACGGGGCTGCGTAATACTAATGTTCCTCATTCCGGCCTCCGGAAGCAACAGTATCTAAAATAAAGAAAAAAACTGGATTATGGCATAATGGTAAAAACGATTACTATGCCAAGTTTTCTATTTCTTATATATGATGTGCGACTTGTTTACTTGCTTTTTTGCGTTTGTGGTATGTCATAAGGACCATGCTCTTGATCCCAAAGAAGTTGAGGTGTAACACCTTTGCGTAACTCCGTGTTCAAGTTTCTGAGACGTTTGATCAAATCAATGTATTGGGTCTTTTCCTCTTCAATCAAGGGGTTGATTATTGGTCCCGTTTCTCTTCTAAGCATTAGACGAGTAAAGGGATGGTTCTGTATTGCTGACACTTCTTGGATAGTCCCTGCATCAAGATATATATTGAATTTTTTAACCGAGTTATCAAGAGACTCGCATGCATTTGATATTCCTTTTGTTATCTTTGCCTTTATTGTAGTCATAGGCGAGGGTGGTGCTTTCCAGCGATCATAAGGTATTGAGGATTCCATATTAGTATTGTTTAATTTACCAATGAACTCTGGACTTTCGAGTGTGTCAAATATAGGCTCATAATGCAAGAAATCACAAAAGAAATACTCTTCTTCATCTCCATACATTTCGTAGAATACATAACACAATTCGTCGATGCCGCGATGAATTTCTATAGCTGCGATGCTTTGTCCCTTTTGTTTCTGAGTTGCTTCCTGCTTGATTGCTTTTGTTTTTTTATGAGTTAGATATATGTTCCCCCCCCATGCCATTACAGCCACAATAATTAATATCCACCCGCATATTTTCGAACGTTTAGTTTTTTTATTATATGTTTCACCAAAGATACCCAGTATCGCTGCCAATAAAACTAATGAAATTGTAAAATATTCCATATTTTTAACCCTTTCAAATTGGCTTATAATTCTATCCAACCTGCGTTAATTTACAACGCCAAAATCTTTAGCGTAATCTGTGCAATCTGCGTCAAAAGAATCAATCAAAAACGTTGGTGCCTAAACCCCTAAAATCCATTTTTCCATTTTTTTCTATCTCTTTAATTGCAACGACTTAGCCAAAACCGCATCGCCTAAACAGGCATAATTTTCGACTCAATCTCGCATGTCCGCCCTACTAAGGGAGAGAGTCTTTTTATGAAAACGTGAAATGCCATTTAACCAATTAACACTGTTTATAATTTATTTCTCTGTGTGTTCTGTGAACTCTGTGGCTGAAAATCTACTTGCCGCGGCGTAGACGAAGACGGGTCAATCAAAACAACTAAATTATGCGAAACGAACCCAATTTTTCAAAAAGTCAAATGCTTATAACATTATTAAAAACAACGAATTACAACGAAAAATGCACAATGGACACTTGGTCAAAACGAACCCAATCAAACCCAATTTATAGTGTTTTTATTCGTGTTCATTCGTGGTTAATTTTTTTGCGTCTCATTTCCCTGCCCCATCTAATCAGGCCGTTGATGGCCAAGGCCAAAAAGAATATATAGAGGAACATAACGAATTTTACGCCCCTTGTGTAATACAAGCCGATGCAAATAACATTGACGCAAATCCACAAGAACCAGCTTTCGATTTTCCGCTGTGCCGAAAGTGCTGCCGCGACAAAGCCCATCACCGTGGCGAACGCGTCGATATAAGGATAAACAGCAGGTTGAGGAAAAAGCAGCGGCAGATAAATGTTAATCCTGCTCATAACAAATCCCAAAAGTGTCCCCCCTATCGCTATTATCAACCCCGCCGCAAGTCGGCCCCTGCCGCTGCTGCAAGAAATTTCCCCGCCTGTTGGCGAGGTCTCGCTGAAGGCGGATACCTCTTTCTTTTCACCTTTGCCCCAGACCCACCAGCCGTAAAAGCAGTTGCCGATATAGTAAAACTGCTCGAAGAAATCAGCATAGAGGCGAATTTGATAAAACAAAATAGAAAAAAGTGTGAAGACGACTATCCCCAAAGGCCACGCCCAGATAATTCTGCGGGTAATAAGCAGAACGTAGACGACAATCAAAACCGTTGCCCAGAACTCGATGTGACTCATCGGGTAACCGAGAAAAGTGAAAAACACATTATGGACGTTAAATACGTTCATAGAGGGCTACGCGCCTTTTCTCGGTCAGCCGCTCATCGCCAATCAGATTCCTGCTTCTTTCTAAATTATTCGTTACACTCTCGGATTACCGTCGAGATGAGCGCTTTCCGGCACCCCTCCCGTCAAAGGCATAGCGTATTCGATAAAAGCCTTCGTTACGCCGTTGCCCTCAGCGTTGATAAATTCGTCAGGCATCGACTTTGTTTTTTCCGCGACGTTGCTCAGTTCGGTGCGAACGTACTTAACTGCGTATTTCTTTCCGCTGCCGGTTCTTTCCATTGCTACCGAGCCGCTTGTTTCTTTCATTGCGAATTTCACAGCCATTATGCCGCACTGCCGGGCCTCTTTGACATCGACCGAAGACTGCAGACCCGCGAAACTTCTCTGCAGATACCCGAACGTGTCAGCTCGTACCCGTTTTATGCCGAGCTTACCTTTGACCTGCCCCGCCAGGTAATCTGCCAGCACTCCGGTACCGGAAAGTTGTATATTGCCGTGTGCGTCCTTCTCGCTGTTCTCCGCGATTTTCTTGGTCCATACCACGCCGTCGGTATCGCACATCCCCTCGCTTACTGCGATGACGCATCTTCCGAGTTTTTTATACACGCCATCGACGTCGCCGAGGAACTTATCCATCGATACTCCCCTTTCAGGGAAATACAGCAAATGCGGCCCGTCGTCATCCCTTTGTCTTCCAAGCGCTGCAGCCGCGGTCAAAAAGCCTGCGTGCCTGCCCATAATCACATCTATCTTTATCCCCGGCAGCGAGCGATTATCCAAATCATCTCCTATCAAAGCGCACGCCTCGAATTTCGCCGCCGTCCCGTACCCCGGACAATGGTCGGTAACAAGCAGGTCGTTGTCTATGGTTTTGGGTACATGGAACGCTCGCAGCTCATACCCGCTTTTAGCCGCCATTATGTTGATAATGTGCGCGGTATTTGCCGAGTCGTTGCCGCCGATATAGAAAAAGTATCTGATATCTCGTTTCTTGAAAACCTCAAGAATTTTTGCGCAGTACGCCTCGTCGGGCTTGTCCCTGCTCGAACCAAGCACAGATGACGATGAAGCTGCGACGTTTTTCAGCACCGTTGGCGATAATTTCTTCAAATTTATAAATTCATCCTTGACCATCCCCGCTACCGCGTGGATTGCGCCATAGAGATTTTTTATTTCCGGATGCTTTTTCGCTTCTTCGATTACGCCGACCAAAGACGCGTTTATAACCCCTGTCGGCCCGCCCGACTGCCCTACTACTGCATTTGCCTTTGCCATAGTTCTATACCTTCTCCATAAAACTGTTTGTAATGTTTTTTTACTGCCAGAAACGCCTAATTATACAAATGCAAAATCAATAGACAAGCACAAATGAGAAAACCTCAATATGCTACCTGCTAAACCTCAACGGCACAGCCGGGCCTTAGAAAATACAGCCATTTGCCGATTGTTTCAGCCTTCAAAATCGCCCCCGCCGCCCTGCCGTAAAGGTCTAACTGCCCGCGATATAGTTTTGCCCGCTCAGGTGCTTTTTTAGCGGTTACATCGTCGGTTTTAAAATCTATTACCAGCAAACCCCCCAGCGTCCGAACTAACATATCGATTATTCCCTGAACAACAATGGTTTCGTCGCTCGTGCCCCGTGACTCGTGACTCGCAGTAAGGACAACGGATGAAGCGGGTAAAGCGAAAGTGAACGACCATTCGCGGTAAACGGTATTTTTAGCATCAAGAGCCGCCCTGCCTAACTGGCCTTCGAAAAATGTGATTATCGAATCTGTGTTGATATGCTCGGCCACAACTTCCGCTATTGCACCATCAGTTAAAAGTTTTTCCTTTATTTGCTCAATTGTTTTTTTAGTTACAGGCTTTGTCAAATCGAGCTGTGAAATTATAAGGTGCGTAGCTGTCCCAATCGTCCGTCCGTCAACAATCTCAGTCGATTCCGATAACAAAACCGCCCTCGGCCTTCGCTCCAGCACCTTTGAATAATCGAACCTCACGTATTCGTCATCACGATGCGTCAGTTGTGTTACCGATTGCTTTGCGGGCAAAAGATGCGTATCACCAAAACGGTATCGCCAAGCCAAAGACTTCTTTACTTGCGATAGCATCTCCGCTGCCTTTGGTTTCGCCTGCGAGCTTCTTACAGAAACTTTTGGCTGGTAACTCTTTTTATCTTTTAGTTTGCCGATATATCCGCAAAACCCCTCAAGTTCACTCTGCCCATAAAGTTTTACGTCGAATAAATCATCGCTGTCCCCTGCCGTTAGTCCTGTTTCGAAGACCTCGTGCAGATTCTTCTGGTCCGAAAGCCCGTAGAGTACCCACTCCAGCGGGTTCTGGCATCGCCGAAGCTGCCAATCGCTGATTGGCTCGTCGCCTAAGAAAAATCCGTCGCAGATAATATCCTGGCAGTGTTTTTTCTTTTCCGAAGCGCTCAAAATAAGCCGCTGCCTCGCCCGCGTCATCGCAACGTAAAGAACACGCATTTCCTCCGCCAGCCCGGCGGCTAATTTCTTCTCCGCGATAATCTGGTGGGCGAGCGAGCTTAGTTTGGTATTCGACTCGCGGTCGATAATCTGCAGCCCCAGCATATCGTCGGCATCAGCGAGAAAATCTTCATGAACATCTGTTTTATTGAATCGACTATCAAGCTCCGCCAGGAAAACAACCGGAAATTCCAGTCCCTTACTCTTATGGACGCTTATAATCCGCACAGCGTTTTCAGCCGAGACGTCAGGCTCCGCTGGCGCCCAGTCCTGCCCGATTTCCTGAAGCTCCTCGACAAATTCAACGAAACGCCCCAGCGAAGGCCTGCCGCCGCTGCTGGCAAAACCCTCGAACTGAATTGCCCGCTCGTGCAGTTTAAGCAGGTTCGCCCTGCGTGCCTCCCCACTCGGCAAAGCGCTGATATATGACAGGAAACCGGTTTGCCGATAGATGTGCCAAATCAAATCAGCTAAGCTCCCGCTCCTCGCAATCCCGCGCCACTGCTCTATCTGCTCAATGACCTTTTTAAGTTTTTCAGCCAATCCCGCATCAGGGCCGGATTGGCTATAACGTATAACACAACCGTAAAAATTCTTATATTGGTCGTTTGTTTTACTATGGACTTTTATCTTCGCCAGTTCCGTGTCACTGACCTTAAAGAACGGACTCCTCATTGCTGCTGCCAATTCAATATCGCGTTGCGGATTGTCCAAAACTTTCAGTAGCGACAGGATATCGGTGATTTCGGTCGTCTCGAAATAACCCGCCGTCGCCTGACAGCTGACGGGCACACCTGCTAATCGAAAAATCTCGACGTAATCGTTAGCCTTCTTGGCAAGCGAACGCATCAATACCACGATGTCTCGGTATTCAACAGGCCTTTTTTCACGTTTTTGTTTGTCATATATTTGAAACTCAGGCTTGCCCGTTTCCGCCCCGACCATTTGCTTTATACGCTGGCTAATCAACGCCGCCTGATGCTGACGGGAGCTGAAAACAGCCTCACTTCCTTCCGCAGACTCTGCTGCCTCTTCGTGCTGCAAGTCCTCATCTTTGCCCTTTTCATCGAGTATATGAAACTCGATAACTTTCCCTTCATCGCTTCCTGCCTCTTCGGATTCCGCCGGCTTCAACTCAGCTGCCTCATCGTAATCGACTTTTGCAAAAGAGGCCGTCATTATCCGTCCGAACACCTTATTGACAAAATCAAGAACGCCTTTGGCCGAGCGGAAATTCGCATTCAGGTCAACCCGCAGCCCGCCCGATGTGTTATCCTGACTGGTAGAAGCTGGTTTCAGCCGCTCAAGAAAAATCCCCGGCTCAGCTCCCCGCCACGCATAAATACTCTGCTTAATGTCCCCGACAACAAAAACATTCCCGCCTGCGCTTAGCATATCGAGTATAGATTGCTGAACAGCATTTATATCCTGATATTCATCGACGAATATATACTTAAACCTTCGCCGCAGAGCTAAAGCAGTCTCCGAGGGCAGCAGCTTTTCATCCGTGGAATTTTCATCAGCCAAAAGCTTCAGTGCATAATGTTCGAGGTCGGAAAAATCCAGACAGTTAATTGTTTTTTTAGCCTGGCTATACAGCTGGTCGAATTTCTTAACAAGCTCAACGAGTACCCTCGTCTGTAAGCTTACCGCCCCGCCGACCCTATCAAGGTAATCGGGATTTAATATGGCAAGCTCCGAAAGTTTCCCAAAGTCATCCAAAGCCTTTTTAACTCTTTTTTGTATAACCTCAGCAACTATCCCCGGCACCTCTTTTGGCTTGTATGTCGTGGGCTTCGCAAAATTCCTTATCCCCTCTGCGCATTTTTCCCAGTTACCCGCTTCCAGAAATTCGACACATCGCACGATAGGTTCGATATGGCTTTTCTCCAGCTTCCCTGCCCAATCCCCGTTGTTGCAGTTTTTCTCATAAAGTTTTTTGGCATCTTGCATCTGTTTGGCAATGCTCTTCAATCTCTCCGCGACAATCTGTTTTTGTTCCTCGCCAAGCCCCGAAGTAAAAGGGCTGACAATCCCGCCAAGCTGTATCGCTCGTTCATACCAGTTCTCTCGCCAAACTACGCCGTCCAGAAAGTTGCTCAAATTTATTATCTTCGTGAGAAACCCGTCATTTGTCCGAAGGTCTCGCCGCCGGAAAAGCTCCTCCAGAGCCTGCACTAAATTGCTCTGCTGCCACGCCCACTCAATCGTCTTTTCAAGGACCTCCGCTTTCAATAGTCTCGCCTCATCTCCGTCGATTATCCCGAAAGTCGGGTCAAGGCCGAGCTTGTAAAAGTATTCTGTGATAAGCCGTTTGCAGAATGAATGTATCGTACTGATATCGGCCGCCTGTAGCAGCATAAGCTGAAGGCGAAGATGGCTGTCCCCGCTTTCCGCAAATGCGTCTTTTAATTGCTCCCCGATTCGCCGTCGCATCTGCTCAGCTGCCATTTCCGTAAATGTCAGCACTAATATGTTCCGCACATCGTTTTTGTCGGATACTATATCGACGCACCGCCCCGACAGCACCGCTGTCTTCCCCGTCCCTGCCGATGCGCTTACCAGAACGTCTCTGCCTCGCGCCGCTATCGCACGCTTCTGCTGCTCAGTCCACTTTATCTTCTTTTCAGCCATTATTATCTTATATCTTTTCGAGCGTTTTAAGTTTGTTTGAAGATTCTAAAAAGTTGTACTCATTTACCTGCCAGTCGAATCGGCAAACTGGTTTATACTCGCAATAACTGCAAGGCGAGTTTTGATTTAAACGATATGGCTTAACGTCAACTTTGCCAGAGAAAATTTCCTCGGACAATTGGATTATCTTTTTCTCGGTAAATTTGAGAGCCTTTTCAAAATCGACTGGTCTCAATACCCCGCTTTTGCCATAATTACCATATTGACCATCCTTGCTGCTGATTTGAAAATTATAAAACCTGCTCCATCCCGAATTCACCACACCATCAAGCTGCTGGAAAACCTCTCCGTTAAATATTCCTTTTGCCTTGTAATTAAAATCTCCCGCCTTCTCTGACAATTCATCGATAGATACTTTCACAGGGCTTACTTCAACAGGCATATAAAACGCCCCTAAAGCCTTGTAATTGCTAAAGTTAGGATTGCTGGTATTTTTAACCGCCAGCATATAAATTGGCAGTTGCATATCCAACCCGTGGTAGAACTCTGACCAGTTAAATGATTTCCCCTTTCGTTTATAATCGAAAATAATTGCGAGCTTGTCACCTCCTGATTCCGAAACATCGAGCCGGTCGATTTTGCCGTTCAAAGTTATTGTTCTGCCGTTCGGCAGTTTAATTTTGTATTCCCCCATATTGATTGTGCTGTCTTTGGCTTCTCCGAATGAAACCTCCGACCACTTTGGTCGAAAACTTCCCGCTTGAACCATTACCGAAATTGCCCGCACACAATCCTCAAGCACCTCACCGGCACAGTGGATAATAAAGCCGTTGTGTGCTGAACGACGCGAAAAGTTTGATATAAAAACGTCTCTTTCGACGAACTTTACTATTTGTTCCCTTAGAAGCCTGAGAAGTTCCTCGTCCGTAACCGTCGCAAAATCTTTTTTCTCTGCGTTAAGCTGTTTTAACAAACCATCCAGAACACCATGATAAAAAACGCCTAAATCTAAAGGCTCTAACTTGAATTCTTCTCTCTCCTCCAATTCCAGTATATACCTGGCGAAATACCGATACGGACACGCTGCGAAAGTGCTCAGCCTTGTCGCCGAACTCTTCATCTGCTTGCCGAAAAGCACATCGACTATTCGTTTATCAAGCTGCGCACAATTGTCATAATTTATCGCCGAAAGAACCTCTGTCCCCAGCCCCGCAAGCTCATCATCAGCGGCAATATCGTCTAATAGTTCACCAAGCTGCACCCTTGCCTTAGCTTCAGTTGAAAAAGCGTCCTTACCCAGTTGGCTGCAGAGCAAATCTGAAAGTTCGCTTTTACTATGGACCTCTTCGATGTTATTTTTATGTCCCGCGATTGACTCCTCATTAAAATTTTCAAACAGCGCCGCCAGATTATCTATGAATTGCGAGCGGGTTGTTGCGCTGCCTCCCTCATCAGTCGAAGGATACGTAACGCATAGAAGCTCCCTCGGCCTTGTAAATGCGATATAAGCCAGGTACTGCCGCTCAGCTAATTTCTGACCGGTTGTTGCCGCAAGCTCAAATTTTGCTTCATCGGCAGCGATGCGGTCGTCATCGGTCAATATGCTCTCAAAACTCACCGGAACCGGAAATTCTTTTTGATTGGCCCCTATAAGAAAAACCGCTTTCAAATCAGTTTGTCGGCTCCGCTTGATAGAGCCGATGAACACCTCGTCCAGAGTCGGCGGAATAAAAGCCAGCTCCATTTGTGAAAAAGCCGAATCGGCAATTGCAAGATAATCCTTTGCAGTTTCTTCCTGTCCGGAAAAAACCTCCGCAAGTGTGTCAAATATATCTATGAGTTTATTATAAAACTGCCGATGCTCATCGACCTCAGCGTAATCTTTTCGTTCAGTTGCCTGCTCAATCCTTTTGCCGATTTCCCCGCGAATATCCAGGACTTCAAGAAAATCAAATATGACCCGCACGAACTCCTCTGCTGTAATTGTTTTTGCCGGATTATCAATAGGGCAAAATTTATCCCGCAGTTCGAGCAAAGGCCCGCTTGTCTTCAGCCGGATTCGGTTCACACACTCTTCATCGAATTGCTTGTTTCCATCGCCTGCGAAGTCCCAGTTTTGCCCGTTTGTCCAGTCGGCCCCTGTCACCCCGAACGCAAGGCAGTAATTCTCCAACAAATCCGCCTCGCTTCGTTCTATTGGCGCCAAGTCCGTCTTGAGAAAACTGAAAATATCGCTGTGAGAAAAACCATTCAGCACAACCTGTATCGCCGAGCAGATAAGCCCGATAGCCGGGTGTTGATTCAGACTCCTCCGCTTATCGATAAAAAATGGTATTCCATAGTCTTCGAAACAAGCCGTTATATAATGTTCATATCGCTCTATATCCGATGCAATAACCGCGATGTCACGGTATCGATAGTCTTTCTCTTTTAATAATCGCAATATTTCCCTCGCGACAAATTGTACCTCGGCTCGAATATTAGGCGCCGATATAATCCGAACACCTCCCTCCGCCGGCACTTTTGAAGGCTTGAGCTTAAAAATATCACGCTCGATATGGGCAAGCTCTCGGCTGCACGAAAACCTGACTCCCTCTTTCAGGATTACAGGCTTGGCCAACTGTAGCTTATTCTTTTTTACTGCCTCGATAAGGTCAGCGTATGTTTGCTCCGTCGGGCTGAACATACTTGTCATATCAGGCTTTGCCAAATCAACATTTAACGGGTCTAAACACAGTGCGATTTGAGCATCCGCCGCCGCTTTCAGCAGCTCTGTCAAAATCGCAAGTTCTGATGTTGTGAACCCCGCGAATCCGTCCACCCATAGCTTTGCGCCTTTAGTCAAAGCCGAGTTAGCCGCCGCCTGACGACTGCGATTCAGTTCAATATCAGGGTCAATAAATCTGCCCTCGATAAATTTCAAATACTCCCGCAAGACCAGCCCGATATCGGAAAACTTTAGAACAGCCAGACTATTACGCTCATCCTTCCGCAGTTGGCCGAGCAATTGCTCAATATCTTCAGGCGTCTTTGCGTACTCGTGCAGCTCTGCGATAGTTTTCGCCATTTGCCGCCCAAGCCCCGGAAATCCCGCCGATGAGCCGAAGACTTTTAATTTGCTTTTATTCGCCCGCAAAATCCGCTGGATTATCATTTGCTGCCCCGTCCGCGTTACCATCGGCTTTGCCGTCCTTTTGCCGGACAGTAAAAATTGCAGACGTGCGAATGAAAGTACGTGCAGTCTGTTATAGCCCCCTATTTTTTTATCGCTTAAAATCGCGCGTTCCGCCTGATACGTCGCCTGCTCCGGAACCAGCAGAATCAATGGCTGATTATCTGCACCTGCCGTTAGTGCATCAGCTATTGCTTTTATGCAATAGCTTGTCTTGCCTGTCCCGCTTCTGCCGAGAATAAATTGAACTGCCATTTGAATCGTCCCGGATTTGGAATTATTCTTCCCCCCTTTTCTACCACAACTGGCCGTTGTTTGCAATGCTTTGTAACGCTGAAAAACCACTTGTTGGCAGCAGAAGGCTTTGTTATACTTTTATTCAATGTAAAATAAACTAAGGAATGGCAAAAATGAGCAAAAACAGAAGTTTCCTCTCGATTCTCGTCCCTGCTGCGACAGTCTTCTGCTCAAGCGCCTGCATAATGGTGCTGGAGCTTGTCGCCAGCAGACTCATAGCCAGGCATCTCGGTTCATCTCTGTATACGTGGACTTCGGTAATAGGCGTAGTTTTGGCCGGCATTACCGTAGGTAATTACATGGGAGGCCGCATCGCGGACAAATTCCCTGCGAGAAAGACATTGGCTGTGCTTCTGGGCATTGCCTCGGTAAGCTGTGTTGGAATAGTCGTCTTGAATAATCTTGTGGGCGACTGGATTTGGCTGTGGAAGTTAAGCTGGCCGGCGCATGTGTTTACGCACGTCTTTTTGGTCTTTATGCTGCCGTCAACACTGCTCGGAACGATAAGTCCGGTGGTTGCGAAAATGGCGCTCGACCGCGGATTGCCCACAGGAAGGACTGTCGGAGACATATATGCCTTCGGTGCCGCAGGCAGTATTGCGGGGACATTTCTTGCGGGTTTCTATCTGATTGCCGCGATGGGTACTGTTGCTATCATCTGGTCTGTCGGAGTTGTCTTGCTTCTGATGGCTATTCTATACTGGGCAAGGCTTTGGGCGTTGTATCTCTGGGCGGCAATCTTTATTGCTTTAATGACTATGGCAATGGCCCCCGTCAAATGGGCTGAGAGTACAGCCTCGTCTCTCGCATTGAAAGAAAAACCGGACCCCCATGTTCTTTATGAAGACGAAAGCCAATACTCCTATATTGCCGTAAGACGAGTTTCGAATACAGTGGATAAACGTGTTTTTGTGTTGGATAAACTAACGCACAGCCAAATCACAATGGACAACATACTTGATTTACAATACTCCTATGAGCGGATTTATGCTGCGGCAACACATCTGTCCGCTCAGGGCAAGAACAAAATTTCGGTTTTGGCAATCGGAGGGGGAGGCTATGTCTTTCCTCGATACATTGAGAAAATCTGGCCTGGCAGTCGCGTTGATGTAGTTGAAATCGATCCGCGAGTAACCGAAGCTGCTATGCAGGCATTCGGACTCGAAAGAGATACCTCTATTAACACATTTACAATGGACGCCCGCAATTATGTTGACGAGTTGCTGCAGAAAAAACGGACCGGCGGCCAAATGCCTCGATATGATTTCGTCTATGAAGATGCCTTCAATGACTATTCCGTGCCCTACCAGCTCATAACCAGGGAATTTAACGATAAAATCGCTCAAATCCTGACTGATAACGGCGTATATATCATGAACCTGGTAGATTCTTATGACAATGGGTTGTTTTTAGGGGCTGTTGTCAAAACGCTACAGCAGACATTCCCTCATGTTTATATCATTGCCGAACAAGAAGCACGTTCATTGCCGCGCTATACCTTTGTAGTTCTTGCATCCCTGCACGGAATTAATATTGAAAATCTGGGCTTGGAAGAATCAGTAGCAGGTATGAAGTTATGGATATTAAACGACTCTGAAGTGGAAACATTAGTCGGAAAAGGACATAGCGTTGTATTGACGGATAATTATGTGCCGGTAGAGAATATGCTGACGCCGGTAGTCCGCCTCAGTGCTGTTAAGTGTCTGATAGATAAATATATAGAGCGATCGAAAAATCTTGAAAACCGGGGCAGGTTGGATGAAAGCCTCAAAATATATAAAGAAATCATTAAGGCTGACCCGACAATGTCGGTTATGGCCTACAATGGTATAGGGCGGGTTATGGTAAGGCAGGGTAAGTGGCAGGAAGCAATCGACGCCGCCAAAAGTGCGATTGAATACAACCGCACTGCCAAAGTAAAGTATAGTATGTCAAGTCTGTACCTCGATATAGGTTTAGCATTGGAAAAATTAGGCAGGGACGAAGAAGCCTCCGGATATATACGTAAGGCGGTCAAAGGATACAGGGAAGATTTGGCCCAAAATCCCGACTCAACTAAGACAATCAGGGATTTGGGCAATGCCTTATTGAAACTCGGTCAGTTTGCTGAGGCAACTGAATATTTTCAGAAGGCCTTGGATATGAATCCGCTCGAAATAGACAGCCATTTATCGCTCGCAAACGCTTTTTCAGCACAGCATCGCTATGACGATGCGAGTGTAGTCCTGAAAAAAGCAATCGCCTCTTTCTCGGATACCGGCGATAAAAATACTATCGCTAAATTACAAAGATATCTTTGGTTCGTCGAAAATAAGAAAAACACAAATAAAAAATAAATCAATATGGCTTTAAAAGTAATTGGAATCTCGGCAAGTCCCCGGCTTAACGGCAACAGCGACTCGCTTCTCCGTCAGGCCCTGGCCGGCGCTGAATCCGCTGGAGCACAGATTGAATATCTTCGATTGGCCGATTTCAAAATCGCCCCCTGTATCGAGTGCAATTGCTGTTACAAAACAGGCCGATGCGTTGTCAAAGACGATTTCCAAACCATCTCTGCGAAAATACTCGATGCGGACCGGCTTATCTTCGCGACGCCTATATTTTTTATGGCCGTCTCCGCCCAGGCAAAAGCCCTAATCGACCGCTGCCAGTGCCTTTGGGCACACAAATACGTCTTGAAAAAGCCCATCATCACCGCCGTAGGCAGGGACAGACGTGCTATGGTCATTGCAGTAGGCGGCTCAAAAAGCAAAAAAATGTTCGAGTGCGTCCGTCTTACTATGAAATACTTCTTCGATGTCCTCGATATGAATTACGCTGCGAACTTATTCGTAAATAAAATAGAGAACATCGGCCAAATCAAAGAACATCCTTCCGCGATGAAAGAGGCTTTCGCCCTCGGCCAAAAGCTGGCTGACCCGGATTCCACTCCACCTGAAAAACCCCTCGATATCGAACTGACCTGACCGCCCAATCGCTTATTCAGACTCAAAACTCCGCTCCGCTCTTTGCTTCTTCAAAGAACCTCGCCATTTCTTTTTTTCTAACCGCTTTCTCCTGGCCGCTTTCGGCACTTTTGTTTTCTTCCGCACCTTTTTCTTTTTTAGCGCCCCTGTCAGCAGCTCTTTCAATCGCTCGACCGCAGCCTCCCTGTTCGCCTTTTGTGTTCGATACTGTTGCGAAACAACTCTTATCACGCCGTCCTTGTCGGCTCGGTTCGCAAGAGCTTTGAGTATCTGCTCTTTCTGTTCACCGGAAAAGCTCCTCGAATTAACCGCGTCAAAAAACGCCGTAACCTTCGTATTAACCTTATTGACATTCTGCCCCCCAGGCCCCCCGCCGCGTGAAAACCTAAAAACAAGCTCATCCTCGAAGACAAATTCCTTGCCAATCATTGTTTACCCTTATTTTTAGCCTTTTTTTACTTGAACTGGGCCGAAAAGTCATTACAGTATAACAGAAATCGTCTGATTGTCACTGACTTAAAAGGAGACAAAAACACATGAAAACACTAAAATCCAAAACAATCCTAATCGCTTTGGCTCTGGTTTCTCTACTCGCATTCTCACTTTTTGCTTCTGCCGAAGATCAGAAGCCCAAACCGGAACCTAAGCCGGAGGCGGAAGAATTAAGAGCGGGGAAAAATCTCATCACGACCAAAGTTTACTCCGCCGAAGATGACCAGAAAGTCCTCAAACTCTTCGAGGGCCTGCGGGTTGCTGATGTTACCGACGGAATGGATAAAGCAGGCCTCACAAACATAGGCCTGATGTCGCCTGAAATACACGCTCTCTGGAAAGATGCCGAACATTATACGCACCGCTTCGTCGGCATCGCCGTGACAGCCCGCTATGTCCCCACAAACAGGCCCCCTGCCCCACAAATGGAAACCAAAGCCTTTGATGATTGGGTTAGCGGCTGGTATAACAAGTTTTCAGGCGAACCTTTTATTCCGCTCATCCGCCCCGGCACCGCTCTCGTCCTCGACGATGCCCCCGATTCTGATGTCGGTACTATCGGCTCGAATAATATTATGGTTTGGAAATTAGCCGGCTGCGTCGGTGTCGTAACCAATTCCACCTCTCGTGACACTGATGAGATTATCACTGAAAAAATCCCCCTCTATCTCAGAAAAGTTGGCCGCGGCATTAGGCCGGGCCGAAACGAAATCGAATCCGTCAATCGCCCCATCGTCTGCGGCGGCGTTCTCGTCGAAGCTGGTGACATAGTCGTCGCCGACGGCGATGGTGTCGTCGTCGTCCCCCGCGCTCGCGCCGAAGAAGTTGCTGAATGTGCCAAAGTAATTCTCGAAAAAGACAAAAGCGCCAGACGCGATATATATAAGAAGCTTGGTATGCCCTCCGACGACTCGGTCAAATAAAACTTAGGCTCGAATAAAAATCTTATCCGTTGGCCTTTTCCTCGCCGCCCCGTGCAGGCAGCGTAATCTTTCTGCATATAATCCGTCTCTCTCCGAGCAGACGGTCTTCCGCGAACAGCTGAAAGCAATACTCCCCCTCGTGCGGCAGCACCAGTCCCTGCAGGTTTATCGCTAAACTGACGACCTGCTTAACATCTGCAAACTCGCCCCCTCCTTTTTGCTCGAATATAACTTTTTCTTCCTGTCCTTCGGGGGGCTGTTCCTCTACAATCCTTATCGTTATTTTTGTCTTCCCGTGCCCATTCGTTAATTCACAGTAGAAAACAAGCGAAGGATACCGAACGGGATACTTTGGTGCGTTGATGTTCTGGATGATATTGATAATACTCGGCATGCCGGTGATCCTGTCAAAAATCACCTTCTCGCAGATAATTGCTGATAACAGAATTGGCGGTACTTCCGTCATTTTTAATTCCCTCGTATTTCTATTCTGCGTTCATCTTCAGCTAAATACCCCCTTTTTGCAAGTTATTTATCCGCCCGTGGCGGGTTGGTATTAACAAACCAAAAAAGCAAGGGAGAGCCATCCTGACTCTCCCTTAACAACGGCTCTTTCATTTATTGTCTTAGCTCTCGCTTATTATGCCCGCGTTTCGCTCAGACTTGCTTGTGTGTACCGAAAGTGGGCGATATAAAGTTTTAGCCAGTTTATGACCTTTGGGTCATCTGTCAAAGAGCCGAATTAGTTCAATCTTTACTCTGCCTACATCGACCGATTTCTTTTTTATTCTTGAGTTTATTTCCCCCCCGCCGAAATGCCGTTTTTTTACCCCCCTAACCCTTTGCGGTTCAGGGCTTTGCGAGGTCTTATTTATCTTCAATTCTTCCCAATCGCGAAAATATCGTGACAAATTCAGAAATCTCAGGGCAAATGGTTCGACTCTTTCGACGATGCTCAAGACAGGTTTGCTCACCACAGGTTGGGTTTGTTTGGCTTTGTTTTGGCTTTGTTTTTGACATCTAAAAGTTGGCTGTTTTTTGTTGTTAGTCATTGTCTTTACTAAGCTTACAAGTATTTTCGGCATATCTGAAATTGGGTTTGTTTTGCATAATTTGTTCATTTTGATTGATCCGTATCTCGTATTGCGTGATGCGTATGTCGTATTGCGCAAAATAAGAAAATTAACCACGGATTTACACCCCCGCTGCTGCCTAATGGCAGCAAGACGTGGGGGCTGCGCAGATTTACACTGATTACTTAAATAAATGTTGCCTAAATTAATCGTGTTTTGTTGTTTCATGTCTTTCATAATGTTTAGAATACGTCCCTTTCTTAATTGGGCGGAGATGCGCGTTTGGGTCGAAAAAACGTGTATTTTTCGAGGGGTAAAAAAACGCAAATAGTTATATGGAGAGGATTAAAAAAAAATTAAATTAGCCGGTTTTGGTTTCGGGGTATATGCGGTGCCTTAGGCATGGCTTACGCCATTTTGATTGAAAAGCGAAAAGGGGATAGGGTTTGGGGTTTAGGGGGCAGTATAATCATCTTGCCCGCCATTTATTTGCTCCCCTTATTTTATATCAACTTATTTCTTTGTTGCCTCCTCGACAATCTTGTTTAGCTCTCGGCGCCAAACATCCGGGTCATACCAGAAACAACCATAGCATCCCCGCTCGTCGTTCGTCGGATATTGTGGATCCCACTTTGGACCACCAGTAGCAAAGAAATTAATACCGATAAACGTGCCGCGCTCATCGGTCGTCCTTCTCCGGCAATGCCTTTCTGTCCGGAGGTCCCTCCAGATAATTCTTGCGAGATACGACTCGCTTTCCGGTCTGTGATTCAAGTTCCTTTCTCGCTGTTCCTGCTATCTGGCCGCCTTTATTCGCAACAATTTTATTTTCTATGAAACCGCGTGCGTTCTTTTCCCTCGCTATCTCCGTCGTTGCCGCCTCGCCCAACATATTGAATATCAACTCAAGGTCGTTCATATGGTCTCGCAGATTTTCACGCTTCAATCCTTTAAGCCGCTTATATTGCGAAGGCGTCAATCCGAACGTCGCCTTCGAGATTTCGGCGGTGAGGATGGCGTATTCCGGTTCTTCTTTTACGCCGCGATTCTTCCATTCGTCCGTCAACTCCTCGCGGATAGCGATTCCTCGCATACGCTTCTCTATCCAGCCGTCAGGATACCCTTTGGCCTTGTATAGTGCGCGGGTCCTTTTTGTTCCAAGTTCAGGGTCTTCGATTTCCTGGATTCGTTCATGGCCCACCTTGGCTAACCAGCGTTTGAAGGGTTCTGCCTTCGGGGAAGGGATGGTTTGTATAATACGAAAGACAGTTTCTGTGTTAGCACAGTCCGTAAGGTAGTTTTTGCCGTCCTGCGCCTCAAGTTTCAGTTGTCCGATTTTTTCGGACACCTCAGAATAACCCTCTTTTATGAGTTTTTTCTTGAGGTCATTCCAGTATTTTCTCGATCTTTCATTTCCCGTCAGAGCTTCGATAATATCCGTTATCGAAAACCACCATTCGTTTTTATGTATGGCCTTTCTGACCTCTCTGCCTTTGAATACCGCTATCTTTGTCGTTTCCATACGGTTCCTTTCTCTAAACTTCCGCCTGCAATTTC
>Ga0315276_10001963_pt1 | contig 18658 bp, 19 predicted proteins | sample YL17G05_0_MG_FD_204542 | JGI IMG/M metagenome (GOLD analysis project Ga0315276, IMG submission 204542) | Sediment microbial communities from Yellowstone Lake, YNP, Wyoming, USA - YL17G05_0 | ecosystem: Environmental > Aquatic > Freshwater > Lake > Sediment | place: USA: Wyoming | collected... | reverse complement strand
ACGAACAAGGAACTCTCTGAATCCCGTGCGGCTAACGCAGCGAAGGCCCTTGCCGAGGGCGGCCTCAGCTCCTCAACCACGGCTGGTTATGCAGACACCAAACCGGTTGCGCCGAATACAACCGATGTAGGCCGAGCCAAGAATCGCCGCGTCGAGGTTCGCGTCACTCGCTAATAGCCGCGGGGCACAGATGCCCTATCAGCAGGGGCGGTGGCGGCGGATTCTCCGCTGCCACCGCCCCTCATAGTGAGGAGGTGTTCCATGAATCGGATACTCATAACCCTATCAATGGCGGCAGCCGCGTTGATTTTCTGAATTACGCAGCTGCAGCAGATTCATTAATTCAAAAGCCACCCACACTGGGTGACATGAAGTCGGAAGTCCAGCAACAGGCGAACCAGGAAAAGAAAGCGGCGTCCGATTCGATCTACCGCGAAAAGGTCAAGGCTGAACAGGCTGCGGCGAAGTCAAAGGCGACGGAGCAACAGCTGAAAGCAACGGACATGGCCACCGGTCAGAAGGCAAAGGCGGAGTCCATGGCTGCCGACCAGAAACAAAAGGCGGCAAACACAGCCCAGGGCCATGTCGACCAAACGACGCAGAAAACCAGCGAGAAGACCTCCGAGGCGCTGGGCAAGGCAGATTCCAAGCTCAACACGATTCTGGGTAAGTAGGCAGAGGACCGAGGGGGCAGCTCGGCCATTTCTGCCACCGCCAACGTGAGAGGGGAACCTGATAAGAAGGCGAAGGGGAATCGCGAGAAGACGGGACACGAAACGCCACCTACCAAACTGAAAGCCAGAAATCACAGCGACAATTGATCGCCGGTTCTCTTTGCAGGCTGCTGCCTGACAGAGCCCTCCGCAAGGTAGCAGACTCGAAGCTCAGAAACGACAAAGATTCTTATCCTGCTCGCCGGCGACCTCGTTGCCGGGAACCGTCGCCAAAATCTTGTAGTGCCCAAGCCCCAGCTCCTTCCCGAACGCCTCTCCCACCAGCACATCCTGCACATGCTGATGATCCCACGAGCGGAAGTAGGACCGCCCCTCTTTCAGCCCGTCGAACTCGTGGCCTTCTAACGCCTTGATCACCGCTGCCGTATCGGTCGTGCCTGCCCGCTGTACGGCTTCGAGGATCTGGGTCATCGCTGCGTAGCCGAGATAACAACGAGATGTCGGCGTATGGTTATACTTGTCGATGACGCCCTGGATGAACCGGCGTGACCCTTCCGTGTTGATCTTGGGATCCCAGATCAACCCCCAGATGCCAGCATTGTTGGCATAGCCCAGAGGCCGACCGATCTGTTCACCACTGATCAATCCACCCACGCCGATCTTCTCTTTGGCCAGCTCCAACTTCGTATAGGCCTTCAACGCATGCACGAGATCCCATCCGTACAGGTTGAGAATGATCGCCGTGGGATTCTTGGCCTTCGCCTCGGTGAAGGCTGGCGCAACATCGATCGAGCCGAACGGCGTGACACTCTCACCGACGAAGTCGACACCTTGGGACTTGCCTGCGTCCAGCATTGCCTGGGCCGCAGCCTTACCATCGACTGTGGCAGCGGTAATCATGTACCAGCGAGTCCCGTAGGCCTTCGCAATGTGCGGCGCGACAGCCTGCGCCATCATGCGGGCATTGGGCATAAACACGAATGTGTGCCGGTTACAGGCCACTCCCGTTAGCTCGGGGACATACGAGCCCGTCACCATGAATAGTTTGTTTTCCTTTTGCGCCAGCGCACTCACGGCGAGGGCGCAGTCTCCATTGAAGGTGCCCATAAGGAGATCGACACGGTCTTCCTTGATAAACTTCGTCGCGACTTTCACCGCAGTTTCTGGATTCGACGCGTCGTCTGCCTCCAGAATCACCACCGGACGACCCAGCACACCGCCCTTCATATTGAACAGATCCACGGCGACGTTGGCGCCATGGACATCGTGTATCGACGAAGTCTTGTAGGGACTCGACAGCGGATCGAGAATGCCAATCTTGATCGGCTCGCCCGCAGCAGCGGTACGAGACTTCCCTGACAACCCCAGCACCTGATCGACTAGATCCCCGAAGACTAGGGCGCCACCGGTTGCTGCAGTGAGCTGTAGGAAACGTCTCCGTGAGAATTCGGTCATAAGATCCTCCTGTGATCGATCAAGGCGCTCGCGCAGTTTCGACCTGCCAGCGGCAACACGTTCTTACGGCAAATATCGCTATGCGGGGCAATAGGGGCCAACCCTCTATGCGCGAATGGCCTCGCATTCATGTTCAGGAACCAATTCTACGGCATCTCCGACCCGAATCTCGCCACCCTGGATCACGTCACAATTCAGCGCGAGCGTACCATCAAATTTCTGCACGATCCCCGTGAGCACCTGCCGGTCTTGTTTCTGGCTGTCAGGATCAAACGTCGTCATGATGCAACGGCCACGAAGGTCCTGGATCCAGATAATGACGTTTCCAATGCGCAGGCATTGCCCGGGCCACGAACGCTCAGCCAGACCCTCGACACCCCCGATCACAAGGTTAGGTCTGAGCCTCCGGCCGTCATGTCCAAAGGCCGCGATGGCTCCATCCGTTGCCACCAGCAAGGGAAGCACGTCAAAACGATCGATCGACTCATCCCAAACCAGCCTGGCATTAGGCCCAACGATGTCCACAACAGCTTTGCGGACCTTGGGATCGTTCCACAACAGGCCGTCAACCACAGGCTCGCCTGACGCATTGAGTGTGGCATGGTGACCCAGAAGCCGATGATGCGTTCTGGCCGTGATCACATGGCCGCGTGCGTCCTCCACATGGACGACGCGATCCCCCTCGAGGCCGAGCGAACTAATGTATGCGTGAGTCAGCCGTTCACCGGCCATCGACTTTACCGGGTAACGCCAAATCTGTGTCACCTTCATGGTTTGAACTCCTTCCTAGCCGCTCCCTCCACGATTACTTTTCGAGCGTGGGCCAGTTCGTGTCTGCCTTCTCAATGAACCCAGGGATATCCTGCTCCCAGGTCTTTTCGATCTCCGGGTTGTAGTTTACATAGAGTTTCCCGTCGACGATTTTCCAGACCTGTGGATCCCCGTCGAAGAACTTGGCCTGACTAATTCCCCAGGCACAATAGCCGCCGAATTGCGGCGCGTACTTCTCCGGGTCTTGTGCAAATAGATCCCGGTTCGCCGCGCTAGTGAAGCGCCATGTGGCGTCGGCATAATGGTGCGTGAACGGTTTGCTGCCTTCCACGGATCGGCCCTCCACGAAGTACGCGACGGGATCGTAGCCTCTCAGCGCAAGATTACCGAACGTGCTCTTGTTGATCTTCTGTAAGTTCGTAGCCATACACGTTCTCTCCTTATTGGTTTGCATGTGATGGTGTATTGTTTGATCTCTCTCTTGTTTTCTCGCGGTGGCAATCCCACTCGTCAACTAACGCAAGTAACGCAAGGCCGATGCCACTCAGCATGGTGACCGTGGAATGAAGACGATACATCGAGGCCACAACGAGTTGCGGGACTTTTCGCCGCGAGAAGCATCAGAACGTCGATGAGACCGGCCCACGGAATCTCGTGGAACTACGATATTTCGTGGGAATGGAGCGTTGGGGTTGCTGCTAAGCGGTGGGGCGAGGTTTCTTGATGCCGAGCTTCTGCATGCGCGAACGTAGCGTGTTGGGATGGAGACCCAGTCGAGCGGCTGCGCCCTGCGTTCCTTCGATGACCCAATTTACATCGTGGAGGACCCGGAGGACGTGAGCCCGTTCGACTGCTTCAAGGGTATCTGCGACCAACGGCTGGGGCGCAGGGTCCGTACGGAGAAACGTGTCATCGATCTGAAGCACCGGTCCTTTGGCAAGAATTGTGGCCCGTTCGATCACATTTTCCAGCTCTCGAATATTGCCGGGCCAGGCATATCTTGTGAGGCGGTCCATGGTCGCGTGAGAGACCCCGTCAAACCGCTTGCCCAGTTTTTGTGAGAATTTCGCGACAAAACGGTCGACCAAGAGCGGGATATCTGACGCACGAGCCGACAAGGGCGGCACCTCGATCGGGAACACATTCAGCCGGTAGAGGAGATCAGCGCGGAAGGAGCCGGTCTTCACCGCCGCATGAAGATCACGATTCGTAGCAGCAATCACCCGTACATCGACTTTAGTAGAATGGCCGCTTCCGACCCGCTCGACCTCCCGCTCCTGCAACACCCGCAGGAGCTTGACCTGCGCATCCAGCGGCAACTCTCCGACTTCATCCAGAAAGATCGTCCCGCCATCCGCCAACTCAAACCGTCCAATGCGGCGCTGCAGCGCCCCGGTGAATGATCCCTTCTCATGCCCAAAGAGTTCGCTCTCGACGAGATTCGAGGGGATCGCTCCGCAGTTGACCTTCACGAGCGAGCGAGCCCTGCGAGGGCTCAAGTGGTGAATCGCCCTGGCGATCAGTTCCTTGCCCGTCCCAGTGTCCCCCCGGATGAGGACCGTCGAATCCGTGGGCGCCACCTGTTCGATGTGTCGGAGAACGGCTTTGATGCTCTGACTCTCGCCGATGATCTCTTCAAAATTATGTTGAAGCTTGATCTCCTCTCGAAGATAGAGATTCTCGGCCCGGAGGCGGTTCTTCAGCTGCTCGATCTCCGTGAAGAGTTGGGCGTTCTTGATCGCAATGGCTGCTTCGTTGGCAAAGACCGCCAACCGCTCGAACTCCTCTTCGCTCAGTGGCCGTCTCCCGAACATGGCAACCACGCCAAGTAATTCCCCGCGGAACATCAGCGGGTGGCCGGCAAAGGAGTGGAGCGCGTTATCTTTCATCCACTGTTTATTCGGGAGTCGGTCATCGCCGAACACGTCGTTCGTATAGATCGATCCGAAACCTTGGGCGATTTTTCCGATCTTAAACGCCCCCAGCGGGATGCGGCGATACTCCCCATTGAGATTGGTATAGAGCCCGGCGCTCGCCTCAAGGTGCAGGCAGCGATCATGATTCGTACAGTCGGCGGCTTTGTAACAGTCGGCGCAAAGATCGCCGGAACCCAAGAGCCAGATGCGGGCGAAGGCGCCATCGAATTCGCCGACAAGTCCTTGTGTAATGGTGGTCAGGACGATCTGAAGATCGAGACTCGACGCCATATGGAGCGTGATCCGCGCCAACACGTCGCGCGATCGGGGAGAAGGAAGCGAGGGAGGGGAGCTGTCCATCGTGTTATCTCCGAGCCGGCTCTCGACCGGCTCGGAGGACGATAAGTACCTTGCAGAGGATTGTCAATTAACTGAACTGATCCCACGTATCGCACTGTTTGATCGACCAGAACACCGCTTCTTTGAGTTTCTTCAACTGGACATTCTCAGGATCGCGCATGGATTGTAGTTTCTTGTCGAGATCGTAGAGCGGCTGGATCGATCGCTTGTCCGGAATTTTCCCCAGGGCCCAGGCCACTTCCGTGAGCACGGACCAGTCTGTCTTGGGATCCTTCAGCTTGGCCAGCAGCGGAGGCACGACTGAGGCATCCCCGTGCAGTCCGCCAAGTTGGCCCAAACTCTTGGCTGCTGCGGCTTGCAACTCGAGATCCGGTGACGTATTCATGATCTCAACCAACAGCGGAATGCCCTCCCTCCCGAGATTGCCCATTGCAGCCAATGCCTGTTTCGCCAAGTCTCGATCCTGGAGCGCTTGCTTCAGCCTCGGCAGGGCTTCGTCTGCCTGCATCTCGCCAAGCAACGAGATAATCTTTACCTTGCGCGCCTGGCTGGTCTCGGTAGAATCCAAGAGCTTCAGCAGCCGATCCGGTTGGCCCCACTCTGCCGTCAACAGAAGGGGGAACTCGTATTTCTCCAATCCCTCATTTAATTTTCCCATCGCGTAGGCGCCCGGGTCTCCAGCCTGCGCGGATTGGGCTGCCGTGACCGCATCTTCAAAGTTGGTGCGCACCTCCCGTTGCCATTTAACCTTCATCTCTCCCAATAGGTAGGTCAACTGGCAGGCAGGCCCCTTCCACAGCCGCGACGGAGCATCGGGTAAGTCTGCGTCGCCGCCAGCCGCGGTAGTCCCTTCCCACGTCTTCCGCTGTTCACACTTCACCTTAAAGACCGCGTCGTGAGGCTTCGCGCGATCCTGCACCATTGTATAGCCCAGTTCGCCCAACCGACGCGAAGCGATCTCAGCAATCGATCCCGCATCGACTGCTCCCTTATCGGTGAGGGCAATGGCTTCGATCAGGACCGTCTGGATCTTGGCAAGTTGCGCCTTCTGATCTGTCGTAAAATAGTCTCGATAGGCCCATGACGGCCCTGGCAGAAGAACCAACACCCAAGCGACGGAGAGGAGAAACACTCGCATCATGCACCTCCTTAAGGGACACAGGCCTCACGGGAGGCGATCGAACACCGGGGAGGAGAATCAGCCCAGTTGTGATCCCCACTCGTTCACACGACCTGCTCCTCCACTTCACCTCACGTACGGCAGGCCTAGGGACCACGTATGTATTTGAATATTATACCCTCCAAAAGACTGGGGTGCTACCAAGCACTAACCAGGGACAGGGAGCAAGCGCTCGTGTGGTAGCCATCTGGCTTTGGCAGGAAGCCCTCCACCAACAATTCAGCGCTAGTTCGCCACGCTCCTCATCCCCCAGGAGTATGGGTTGACAGTAGGAGGCATCCAACGGTACAAAAGACACACACTATTGAGTCATTTCGCTTGTTTGCTCATCATGCTGAAGTCTACTCCAGCATACCTTACTATGCGAGCGTGGCGAAACTGGCAGACGCGCGAGACTTAGGATCTCGTGGGTAACCGTGGGGGTTCAAGTCCCTCCGCTCGCACCAGACTACGGACGGCTGCGACGGCGCAGTGGCCCCTGTAAGGCTTCTTACAAGATAAGGGTAGTGCCAGCTATGAAAATGGAAGTGACCGAATTAGGACCGATGAAACGTGCCCTCAAGATCGAGGTGCCGGCCGAGGAGGTCACTCAGCGGTTTGCCCGCGCGTACGTTGAGTTGAACCGCCAGGTCAACATCCCGGGATTTCGCCCTGGCAAGGCGCCATTGGCCTTGCTGGAAAAGCGCTATGCCAAATCCGTAGAAGAGGATGTGATCCGAAGCCTCGTGCCAGACTTCTACGACAAGGCCGTCCGTCAAGCGGGGATTGTGCCGGTCCTCGTCGAAATTCCCCCGATGGACCGGGTCAAGATTAAGAAGGACGAACCCTTTACATTTACCGCGACCGTCGAGATCAAGCCGAAAATCGAGTTGCGGGACTATAAAGCGCCGAGTCCGATTTCGCTCAAGTCCGACAAGCGCACTGTGACCGATGAGCAGCTCGACCGAGGACTTGTGGTCTTGCGCGAACAACAGGCGCGCCTGGAAGCCGCACCGGCCGGCCATCCCATCACAGATGGGAACTACGTCGTACTGGATGTGCAAGGTACTCTCGATGGAGCATCGCTGGACGGGACGAAGAAGGAAGGTCAACTCCACAAGGTCGGATCAAACGCATCCGTCTTGGGACTAGAAATTGATTCGCATGTCATGGGGAAGAAAGAGGGTGACGTACTCGAAATTACTCAGCCGTACCCCTCCAGTCATCCCGATCCTCGCGTCGCCGGTAAAACAGTCGTGTTCACGCTGATGGTCAAATCCGTCAAGGAAAAGAAACTGCCGGCTTTGGACGATGAATTTGCCAAAGACTGTGGCCCCTATACCTCGCTTCAGGAAATCAAAGACAAACTGCGGAGCGGGATGGAACAGGCGCTGAAGCGAGAGATCGAGGACACCTATAAGGATACGATCATCAAACGGCTCGTGGAGACCCACCACTTTGACCTCCCGGAAACCCTGGTGGAGCGTGAGCTGGAGGCCATCATCCGCCAGCACGTGCAGCAGCAACAGCGAAAGGGTGGCGCCCAGGAATCGCCTGGCACGGAAGATCTCACAAGCCCTCGCCAGGAGCATCGGGACGAAGCGGCACGCCGCGTGAAACTCGGCCTCGTTTTAGAAGCAATCGCCGAGAAAGAAGGCCTGACGGTCACTCAGGACGATCTCAACGCCGAAATCATGCGGCTGGCGTCGGAACTCAAGATGCCTGTTGCTGATCTCGTCAAGATGGTCAAAGCCGGCGGACAAGAGTCCATCGATGAATTACGTGCCAGAATTTTGGCGGACAAAGCCTTGGATTTCGTATACCGCAATGCGGTGATTCAGGGATAGTACCGAACGGTGCAGGTACCTTACACCTCGGCTTCAACAGGCTGTGAGCGGAAAGGAACGACGGGCATGCTGGTTCCCATTGTTATTGAAACTACTAACCGAGGCGAACGAGCCTACGACATTTATTCTCGGCTCCTGAAAGATCGGATCATTTTCCTCGGTGCGCCAATCGACGACGTCTTTGCCAACCTGATTATTGCCCAGCTCTTGTTTCTCGAAGCAGAGGATCCTGAAAAGGACATCAATCTCTACGTCAACTCCCCCGGAGGAAGCGTCACGGCGGGATTGGGTATTTATGACACCATGCAATATGTGAAACCTCCGATCAACACCATCTGCCTCGGCCAGGCCGCCAGCATGGGGGCCTTTTTACTTGCCGCTGGAACCAAAGGCAAGCGATTCGCCCTGCCGAACGCGAGGGTCATGATTCACCAGCCCATGGGCGGGTTTCAAGGGCAAGCCACTGAAATCGACATTCATGCCAGAGAGATCTTGAAAATCCGCGAACGACTCAATGAGATCATGGCCAAACATACCGGCCAGCCTCTGGAGAAGATATCTCAGGACACCGAACGGGACTACTTCCTGTCCGCAGAAGAAGCCAAGCAGTACGGTCTCATCGATGAAGTCATTACACGGCCACCGAAGCTCCTCAAGGCCGTCAGTGGCAACGCAGGAATAGATACGAGCAAGGATAAGTAACAGGGGGAGGACGCATGGCTAAACAGGATAAGATGGATCGACATCTCCGTTGCTCATTCTGTGGAAAGAGCCGTGACGAAGTCCGCAAATTGATTGCCGGGCCCACCGTCTATATTTGCGACGAATGCGTCAACCTCTGTAACGACATCATTGCCGAGGATTGGGAAGAAGCGAAAGAAGAGATTTCATCGAAACTCAAGAAGCCGGTGGAAATCAAACACCACTTGGATCAATACATCGTGGGACAGGAGCGGGCCAAGAAAATTCTCTCGGTGGCCGTTCATAATCATTACAAACGAATCTCGGCCAAGGACAAAGACACTGACGACGTGCAGCTCCAAAAGGGCAACATCCTCATGCTGGGGCCCACGGGCACAGGGAAAACGCTGTTGGCCCAAACCCTAGCGAAATACTTGGACGTCCCCTTCACGCTGGCCGATGCCACCACGCTCACAGAAGCAGGGTACGTCGGCGAAGACGTGGAAAACATCATCCTCAAGCTCCTGCAAGGAGCGGACTACGATGTCGAACGAGCCGAGCGGGGCATCGTCTACATCGATGAAATCGACAAGATCAGCCGCAAGAGCGACAGCCCATCGATCACCCGCGACGTCTCGGGCGAAGGGGTGCAACAGGCGCTGCTCAAGCTCATCGAGGGGACCGTCGCCAACGTGCCTCCTCAAGGCGGGCGCAAGCATCCACACCAAGAGTTTATTCAGGTCAATACGAGCAATATCCTGTTCATCTGTGGTGGAGCGTTCGTCGGGCTTGAACAGATTATCGAGCAACGCCTGAATCAAAAGGCGATGGGATTCGGAGCCGAAATTCGTGGGCGGAACGAGATTCGGCTTGGTGAACTGTTCGCGAAAGTTCAACCGGAAGACTTCCTCAAGTACGGCTTAATTCCGGAGTTCGTCGGTCGGCTGCCGGTCGTAGCCACCTTGGATGAGCTTGATGAACGCGCTCTCATTCGAATCTTGACCGAACCGAGAAACGCGCTCACGAAACAGTATGAGAAATTGCTCTCCTTTGAGAAGGTGAAGCTCAAGTTCACGGAAGGCGCACTAGGAGCGATCGCACGGAAAGCATTTCTTCAGAAAACCGGCGCTCGAGGGTTGCGTGCCATCCTCGAAGACGTGATGCTGGACGTGATGTACGATGCCCCTTCGCAGAAGCAGATCAAAGAAGTCCTCATCACCGAGGATGCCATCCTCGGCAAGCACCCTCCCATCCGAATCTTCGAACAAGACAAGGATGTGAAGACCGCCTAAGTCGTTATAAATATAGTTTTTTTCGCTCGCCCACCAAAATGTCTAGTCAGAATTCTCCGGGCCAGGATCATCCTGATCCGGTTTGTTCCTTCACAACTTCCCTTATCGGATACCTGCGGCTCTCTGCTCCCTCTTCACAGCCACCCTATGGCGACGCTCATGACTTTGCACTTTTTCTCGACAAGATGAAATGCTGCGCTATACTTGCGCTACAGTCTTGAACGTGGAGGACGTGTGAAATATCCAGTGTCTTCAAGCCTTCGACACAAAGGCAAGGCCCTCGACCTTGACGCTACCCGTGAAGTGATCACGCTCTTGGGGATCAACGGCGAACCCATGGGCAACCTGTCCTGGGACTTCGTCATCGACCAGATTCTTGCCTATCGAAATCCCCCGGCGAGCCGAGAAGCCAGGAGTGAACCGCGCGTGGCACTCACGTTCCGTGTCAAATACAAAACCCCGGAAGGTCAGGAGATTGAAAGTCGCGCAGGCGGCATCGGCGGAGGCGGACTCTTTATCGAAAGCCACACCCCACTACCGATCGGCACTAAGCTTGCGCTTGAATTTTCTCTACCTGAGCAGCCTTCAGAATGGTTACCTGCAAAGGGTCTCGTCGCGTGGGTGTGCCCTAAAGCAGACCAATATACGTTTAGTCCTGGCATGGGGGTGCGCTTTACTGAGATTAACCCCGTTATCCGTAACCGCGTGCTCGAACTGGTGAAATCCCTCCAGACCGTCGGGCAGCCGGCCTAGAGAATATCCATCTGCAACCAAATCGTCCCGCGTTCAATATAAGGACCTAGTTATGAAATTTCCTGTGAGCTCGACGGAAGGGCATCAAGGGAAAGTCCTTGAGATGAATGCCGACCAGGAAGTGGTCACGCTTCATAGCGTCACAGGAGATCTGCTCGGCGTACTATCGTGGGAAGCGGTCATTGAACAGGTTCTTGCCAGCAGCGATAACGACGCTCAATTCGCCCATGCGCGCGCTCATCCGAGAGCCCCGCTCGCCTTGAAGGTTCGCTACACGACCTCGGAAGGCAAACAGTTCGACAGCTTAACCGGCGGCATCGGTGCAGGCGGGTTATTCATCGAAAGCAGCACTCCGCTAGCTCCTGGGACCGAGCTGTCCGTCGAGTTTGTACTGCCCGATCGTCCTTGGGAAAAACACAAGGCCAAAGCAAAGGTCGCCTGGACCCGCAACAAGCTTGAACGGCATCTGCTCTTTCCCGGGATGGGCATCCAATTTACCGATATCGATGAAAAATCCCGCAAAGAACTTGTCGAACTCGTTGATGCGTTAAATCGTTCCCGCGTAGTGACCTAAGCTCCCCCTTTCGCCCAGCGACGCACCCCACTGTCTGGATCCTTCGCGACCGTCGTGTCGAGCGCGGCCCTTGTATCAGGATCGCTGAGCATTCCCAGACGATAGGCCGCTTCTGCTCGTACCCCAGGGGAGGGATCTTGGGCTAAACGCTCTCTGAGCCAAGGGGAAACCGCCGACCCTCCCCATTCACCCATCGCCGCCGCAATTCCCTGACGAACCTCCGCATCGGAGTCACGTCCTGCTGCGACGAGCGCAGGAACCCACTGACTTGAGTCGACTTGTAGCAATGCCCGCACCGCTGCCCTTCTGATCGTCACACCCGAAGATCGCAGTAGGCCTGCAACAGGCTCCAGCAATCGCGAACCTGGTTCGATCTCGCCGATCGCCACAACCGCCGCCTGCCGGACCGATTCGACAGGATCCTCTAGCGCCTGCGTCAACAGGGCAACCACCTCATCAGTGGCTGTGGGTTTCAAGCGTCCCATGGCCATCACCGACGCTTCGCGGACTACTGATTCCGGATCGTGTACGAGAGGTAGAATGGAATCTGTGGCTCGTGGGTCGCCGATCTTGCCGAGGGATTCGGCAGCCGTCCGCCGCATCTCGGGCCCCTCATCGCGGAGCAACTCAAGCAAGAGCGAGATTGTGCGCTCCCTCGATGAAGGTGGAGAATCCTGGACACAACCGGCGAGGCAGAGGACTAACGCGACGAATGAGGACACTATGGTGAGAGAGGAAGCTCGACAGAGCTGGGTACACACATCGACCAGCCTGATGAAGATAGCACCCCAGCTCACGATTGCTTAGGAGGCTCTTCGTACAAGGCTGGCAGTTCTTTGGCCGCTTCGATGGATTGCTGGAACTCCTTCTGCGCGGAATCCATCTCAGCTTGGATTGTTCGCATCTCGGGATCGACTGAATTGCGGACATCGGCGACGGCCTGCTTGAACGTCCGCAACGCGTTACCAAGCCCTTCTCCCAAACTCTGCATGTCTTGAGGGGAAACGCCAGCTGGCTGCGCGGCCTTCGCTTTCATCGCCGCCTGCTGCGCCTGCACGCGGGCCACGGCATCTTTATTGACAATGGCCGACGGACGTTTAACTACTGGTTTTGCCTGGGCGCCAGCGGGAAGAGGCGGGTACTGTGCCCGCAACATCGGCGTGGGGGCAGCCGCGCGTTCTTCCATCGTAGGAGGCTGCTGACCCTGCCCCGTTGATTGGGCTGAAACTGACTGGGCTGTCGAGGATATCGTCGTCCGAGCTGGCTGTGGCGGAGCCGCCATGTTGTACATCAAGGCTGCAGTGGTCCCGGGAGTCAGTTCCGGCCCAGGCGTGTAGGGTGCCGTGGGCTTTGGAGCGGCTGGAGCCTGTCCTGGCATAATCGCCTGGGCCGGTGCAGCCTTGACCGTTGATTGGGCCTGCATCGGTGCCGGCTCATTCGCTTCGGGCTGCAACGTCTCCGGCGGGGGGATCTCATTGACTTCTTTTTTGAACCCTCTGAGCGCCTTGCCGACCCCTTCACCAATTTGCGGGAGCTTTCCCGCCCCGAAAATGATGAGTACTATGACAAGGATAATGATGAGTTCCGAGATCCCCATGGTACCAAACATGACGTAGTTCCTTTTTTCTCAGTTCCGGTAAATCGACCTCGCCCTGCTTTTTTGAGAGTCGAATCAACTGTATAGGCCAGTAGGAGGCACTGTCAAGGAAGGGACAAGGGACTAGAAAATGGAGACGATCTCGCTCTGCAAGGGCAAACCGAACACCAAGGCCTCACGGTCAGCGAGATACACGTCCAGTTCGCTTCTGATCCCGAACTCGCCTGGCAAGTAGATCCCTGGCTCGATAGAAAAGCAGGTTCTCGACATCAGACGGCGGGTGTCCTGGGTTTCCAAACCATCGATGTTGGCTCCATTGCCATGCACCTCTTCGCCGATCGAATGGCCCGTGCGATGGACGAACTGATCGCCATAGCCGCCCCGTTGGATGACGTGCCGGCAGGCATCGTCGACTTCCCAGCCAAAGGGGCGATGGCCGGCAGCTATTTCTATCCTGGCAAAGGTCAAGGCCGCGTCCCGTCCCTCCCGGACCAAGTCGAAAATCTCACGATGTTTCACCGGCACAGTCCGACCGACATAGCCAGTCCAGGTGATATCGGCATAGACCGAACCGGCCTCCGCTCGTTTGGCCCAGAGATCGATCAAGAGCAACGCATCACGAGAGACCTCGGCAGACCCGGTCTCTGTTGGACCATAATGGGGATCAGCGCTGTGGGCATTGACGGCGGCAATCGGCGCACTCGACGTAACCATCCCGGCCTCGCGTATACGAGACAGAATAAACTGCTGCACTCCATATTCGGTGAGACCGCAGCCCTGTGTCACCGCCTCATGCACCTGACTGAACGTCTCGTCGACGATGCGCCGTAACGCCGCCGCGGCAAACTGGTGCGATTCGAGTTGCCTGTCCGTCCAGCGCGCTTCAAACGTCTGAATCAAATCCGCCGAACTGACCACCTCGACTTCGTAACTTCTGATCAGCTCGATCGTACCGGCATCCACGCGCGACACATAGGGAACCGCGTTCAACGGGGAATACTGCATGGCGACACGAAGACCACCGGCTAGCAGGCGCGCAAGGATCTGCCGTTGCTGCTCCCACGACACATAGCAGTCGGCCTGTCCCGGCAATGTATCCAGCACGTGCGGCTCGATGCGATGCAGCAGCTTGACCGGAACCCCCTGCGCCGGAATCCAATAGTACCATCGCCTCGTCACATGGAGCGTAGGATCGAGCTGGAGAATGCGATAGGCGAGGGGATCGCTCCCGCGGAAATCATAGAAGAGCCAGCCGTCGATCTCGGCATCACGCAGTGCCTGCTGAATCTCGCTGACACGCTGGTGTAGGGCCGTTGCCATCGTGGATGGCATCTTATCGTCGCGCTGCCAAGCCGTCAATGAGACAGCCGTTGAGATCGGTGGTCATGCTACAATGCGCACTATGGCAGTCGAGCACGCACCAGAGCCTTCCCAATTCCGGGTGACGCTGTTTGTCGGACCGCAGCCAGTGGAAGGGAAACCCTTCATCTCCTCCTGTGTATTCAACGTCAAGAAACGGAGTTGGAAAGGCGGGATCCAGGTCGCCGTCAACATCACTCAGAGACAGATTGATACGCTCAGCACCGACGTTGATTTCTCCCGCTGGTTGGCCCAGGCCCTGATCGACCTCTCAGATGAAGATCGTCCATCTCATAAGGAACGAGCCCATGAGCTATTTATCCAAGCAGTCTGTTGGTGCAAGCTGGACCTGGTGTTGCAATCCGGCATCAATCAAGAGAACCAATGTCTCGCAGATGACACATGGATCGCTGAAGTCAGAGACAGCGTGATCAGGCGGACAAACTTCATCACTTCGTACATTGCATCTGAGCTAGACCTCGCACCGAGAGATACGACCGCTCCATAAAAGAAATTCCACGCGGACGCGGCAGGGGGTTTGCAATCAGATTCGAATTTGTTATAACCCCACTGCCCTTGAATCATGTATGAGCACCCTGGGGTCAACCACTGCCGCTCAGTTCGCTCTGTAGAAGAAGGAGGATTATCCGTGAACACATACTCGTCTTTATCCAATCGCCCTCATGAGGCTTCCAGCTTCAAACTGGTGGCAGTCGTCCTGCTCCTGGCTTTGTGTACCGTCACGATAGTGCCATCGGCATGGAGTCAGGAGAGCGCGCCATCGGCAGTCGGAAGTTCCGAGGGCAGTTCGGCCTCGGCTGCGGGCTGGGGGGTCCTGGCAGGGGTTTCATCGCTGTTCTATTTCCCACTCAAAGCTGCCTTTGCCATCAGTGGGGGCATCGTGGGAGGCTTGACCTATCTCTTTTCAGGCGGGAATGAAAACGCCGCAAAGCCTGTCTGGGAAACTAGCCTGTATGGTACCTATGTCCTGACCCCTGACCATCTAAAAGGGGATCGGCCCATCCGGTTCCTGGGAGTCGCTGACTCGAATGATGCACCAGCGCCAACCCCTGCTCCGGAGCCCATCCGCTAGCCAATGAAACCGATCATCGGCGTCACACCAGACTTCAACGCCGGTGATCGGAAGGAATGGGGTGGGCACGAGCCCACCTACTTTTTGCGCGCACGCTACATTCGTGCTATCGAAGAACTCGGCGGCATCCCGCTGGTCCTTCCACTCCTCGCAAACCAGGCCACAAGACGGCGCCTCCTGCAGCAGCTTGACGGACTCCTCCTCACCGGAAGCGGGCCGGACCTTCCACCGTCACTGTACGGTGAACGTCAGCGCTATCCGTTCGGAATCGTGAGCGAACGTCGCGCGAGTTTTGAACTGGACATCGTCCACCTGGCGAGACAGGCCGATGTCCCGCTGCTCGGGATCTGCGGAGGTATGCAAACAATGAACGTCGCCTGCGGCGGCAGTCTGTTTCAGGACATCTCATCCCAAATCTCGAAACCGCTCCAACATCGGCAACGGACTCCTGCGACAAATCTCAGTCACACCGTCACTGTCACACCAGGCAGCCTACTCCGTCGCATCGTACGATCGGTGTCGATACGAGTGAATAGCTCCCACCATCAATCGGTCAAAGCCGTCGCGCCTTCTTTGATCGCCAGCGCCCTGGCCCCCGATGGTATCGTGGAGGCGATCGAATCTCCGACCCACCGCTTCTTTCTCGGCATCCAGTGGCACCCGGAATTTCTCTTCGACCGGCACCCACTCCACCGGCAATTGTTCGAGGCCTTTCTGCGCGCCGCCCGCGCCACAGACCGTGGCGCGTGAAGCGCGAGACATGCGAGAAAGGCGCGACGTGCGTGTGCCGAAGCATGAGGTCCGTAGTCTGAAGTTCCGGAAACCTTGAACCCTCGTCCATCTCGCCCACCCAGCCAGTTTAGCGCGGTTATCCTATGGAGAAGGCCTGCTATACTTGACCGCATGTGGAACAGAAGCTCGTTGACCCTACAGCGCCTTTCGCCATCCCCGTGGCCAGAGGAGGCACGGTGATCCGCCGACTCTTCCGAACCAAGTCCATTGAACAAATCCTTGCGGACGCAGATCATCCCGATCATCGTTTGAAAAAGACCCTCACCGCCTGGGATCTGACTGCGCTCGGCATCGGCGCGATCATCGGCACCGGCATCTTCGTCCTGATCGGCACCGCCATCGTCGGCGATGCCCACCGGCCCGGGGCAGGGCCAGGAATCATTCTGTCCTTCGTGCTCTCCGGCCTGACCTGTGCCTTCGCGGCACTCTGCTATGCAGAGTTTTCCACCATGATACCCGTGGCCGGCTCTGCCTATACCTACTCGTATGCAACATTGGGAGAATTCCTAGCTTGGATCACTGGCTGGAACTTGATTCTCGAATACGGCGTGGCCTGTGTCGCCGTCGCCATCGGGTGGTCCGGCTATTTCAATAATCTGCTCAGATTGGCCGGGATTGAATTGCCGCTCTGGGCCACGCATCCACCCGGAGGACCTGACGGAGGCGTTGCAAACTTCCCCGCGGCCATTATTGTGTTGCTCGTCACCATCATCCTCGTCATTGGGATCAAAGAAAGCGCCCGCGCTACCGGCATCATTGTCTGCTTGAAGCTCGCAGTCATCCTCTTCTTCATTGCCGTGGGGACGCCGGCCGTGAATGCGGACAACTGGACGCCCTTCATGCCGCAGGGATTCGCCGGGGTCGGTGCCGCAGCGGCGATCGTGTTCTTCGCCTATATCGGATTCGACGCCATCTCGACGACCGCGGAGGAAGCTAAAAACCCGCAGCGGGATCTGCCGATCGCGATTATCGCCTCACTCAGCATCTGTACCGTCCTCTATATTGCCGTGGCCGCTGTCCTGACCGGCTTGATCCCCTCTGCACAAATCGACATCCATGCGCCGGTGGCCGAAGCGCTGAGTGTGGTGGGCTTCAAGTGGGGAGCGGCGATTGTGGCAATTGGAGCTGTGGCCGGAATTACCAGCGTACTCGTCGTGATGATGCTGGGTCAGATCCGGGTATTCTTTGCCATGTCCCGCGACCACCTCTTGAGCCCCTGGCTTTCAACCGTGCATCCGCGCTATGGCACGCCTCACTATGCCACAATTCTCACTGGCATCGGCGTGGCCACGCTCGCCGCCCTGATTCCCATCGGCGACGCGGCGGACATGACGAACATCGGCACTCTCTTTGCCTTTGTACTAGTCTGTATCGGTGTCGTAATTCTACGCTATACGAAGCCCAACCAGCCCCGCCCATTCCGGCTTCCCTTCATGCCGGTCGTCCCCATTCTGGGCATGCTGGCCTGCCTCGGCTTAATGAGTTTTCTCCCATGGGTGACCTGGATTCGGTTCGTCGTCTGGACCGCCATCGGCATTGTGGTCTATATGGGATACGGCCTGAAGCACAGCAAACTGGCCGGCCCTTCCCCTGAAGGCCACCTTCCAAAACGTTCGCTCTAAGATAGAATGGGTTAACTTGATTCGTCTGCGGGCTGAGCCGCCTGGGTTGGAGCAGGAGCCTGTGTGGTTTCAATCGGAGAGGCGACAGGCACGACGGGCTGGCCCACTGGTGCTGATGTAGCAGCGGATACCGCTGGTTTAGGAGCAGCAGGCGGCTTGGGAGGAGCAGGTTTCTCCGGCTTGATGCCTCCTTCCCACGAGGGACCGGAGTACATATCCGTCGAGAGACCTTTCGTTTTCCATTTCTCTTCGAAATCCGCGGCCGCCTTATTCGGCGTGTCACCACTCCCCACGACGTCATTCCACGGATAGGCCTTCGGGCCGATCTGGCACCCGCTCTCCGTCCGCTTCAAGTACAAGGCAATCGGATTCCCGCGGTACGGTCCAAGATAGATATGCACGGAACCGGCGTATTCGAGCAAATGTGCCATGCCCGTCTCCAAGAGGGTGGCATGATGCCATAAGAGGTAAGGGGAGGGCAAGGTACTTCCCTATGGATCCCTTGCTCGCAAAGCCCCCACGACAAAGCGGTGGTCGCTCGATGCGCGCAGTCAGGGAGTAACCTCCTCACCCTTCTAGCAATGGAGAATGAAGAAACGACTCGGTGTGTCCCACTCCATCAGCGATGATTGCTCCAAGCTACGCGCTTGACCAAATGGGAAAAGAACAAACTGAATGAAGAAACACCTACGGTGACGTGGTCGTGGATTGAG
>Ga0315276_10001962_pt1 | contig 18662 bp, 15 predicted proteins | sample YL17G05_0_MG_FD_204542 | JGI IMG/M metagenome (GOLD analysis project Ga0315276, IMG submission 204542) | Sediment microbial communities from Yellowstone Lake, YNP, Wyoming, USA - YL17G05_0 | ecosystem: Environmental > Aquatic > Freshwater > Lake > Sediment | place: USA: Wyoming | collected... | reverse complement strand
TATCGCGTCGCCGACCCGGTCGGCATCCCGGCCCCGGCCCCGGGCCTCCTGGACGGCCTCGTGGGCGCCATCCTCCTCTTCTTCTTCGGGGCGTGAGGCCGGCCGCCCCGCCGGCGGTCGTCCGCGGCCCGGACCGGCGGTACACTCGCCCCGCCGCGGTGCGCGCCCGCACCGCCCCGAGCGGAGGACTCGCCTGATGCCGCCCATCCTCGAGGCGCGCGACGTCACCCGGAGCCACCGGATCGGCGGGACTGACGTGGACGCGGTCCGGGGCGTCTCGCTGGCCGTGGAGCCCGGCGAGTTCGTGGCGGTGATGGGACCTTCGGGCTCGGGCAAGAGCACGCTCCTCCACCTGCTGGGCGGGCTGGACCGGCCCACCTCCGGCGAGGTCGTCCTCGACGGGATCGTGGTGAGCCGCCTCGGCGACGACGCGGCCACGAAGCTGCGCCGGGCGAAGACCGGCTTCGTCTTCCAGTTCTTCAACCTCGTGCCGATCCTCTCGGTCCGCGAGAACGTCGCCCTGCCTTTCATCGTTGCCGGCCGTGACCCACGCGGCCGGGAGGAGTCGGCGGCGATCCAGGAGGTGCTCGCGGCGGTCGACCTCGCGGGCAAGGAGCGGCACCGCCCGGACGAGCTCTCTGCCGGCGAGCAGCAGCGCGTCGCGCTCGCCCGGGCGCTCGTCCATCGTCCGGCCCTGCTCCTCGCGGACGAGCCGACCGGCAACCTGGACTACGCGACCGGCACGGAGATCCTGGACATGCTCTGGCGGCTCTGCGCGGACCGAGGCCAGACCGTAGTCCTGGTCACCCACGACGCGAAGGCTGCCGCCTACGCCGACCGGGTCCTCGTCCTGCGAGACGGCATGGTCCTCGACGAGATCGCGCTCGGGCGCCGCGAGGACCATGCCGCGGGCTCCCTCATCGTTCGCCTCGCCGCGCTGGGGCTCTGACCCGTGCGCGCCGCGAACGCGCTGGCCAGGCGGAGCCTGCTCGCTCGACCCGTCCGGTCGGTCCTGACCGTCATCGGGATCGCGCTGGGGACGGGCGTGCTCGTGGCGGGCCTGGTCCTCAATGCCGCGCTCGACGCGGCCGTGGACCGCAGCGTGGCGGACCTCCTGGGCCGGGCCGACGTGCGTGTCGCCGCGTTCGAGGAGCAGGGCCTCTCCCCGGAGAGCGTTGCCGCCGTGGCCACGACCCCGGGCGTCGCGACTGTGGCGCCCACCCTCGAGCGCCGGACCTACCCCCTGCCGAGCACCGTTGTCGCGAAGCTGCCGGCGCCGGTCACCGTGGTCGGCATCGAGCGGGCCGCCGATCCGGCCGTGCGCGACCGACCGCTCGCGACGGGCGCGCTGCTGGGCACGGGCGACGACGACGGGGCGCTCGTCTCCGCCGGGCTGGCCCGCCAGGACGGCCTGGGCGTCGGCGCGACCATCACCCTCCTCGGCGATCCGGCGGCGGCACCCACCGCCTTCCGGGTCGTCGGCGTTCTCGCCCCGACCCCGGGCGACCCAGATCCCGGCGGGCGGACGATGGTAGTCGCCCTCGACGCGGCCCAACGGCTCTTCGCGACCGACCGGGTGACGGCCGTCGACCTCCTCCTCGCCGACGGGGCCGACGCGGCCGGCGTCATCGCCGAGCTGGAGCGCCGCCTGACGGTCGAGCCCTACACGCTGAGCACGCCCACCGACCTCGCCGCCGCGCTGGAGGCCGCCACCGCCGAGATCCGGGCCGCGATCGCGCTCGTTGCCGCCGTAGCCCTCTTCGGGGGCGCGTTCCTCATCTTCAACACGCTCTCGATGACGGTCGCCGAGCGGGCCCGCGACGTGGGGTTGCTGCGCGCCGCGGGAATGACCCGCCGGCAGGTGATCCTGATGGTGCTGATCTCGGCCGCCTACCTGGGCGTGGTCGGCGTTGCCCTCGGCCTCCTCGCCGGCATCGCCCTCGCGGCGGGGGCGGTGGCGCTCCTCGGAGGCGCGGGCACCGCGCTCACAGAGCTGACTTTGCCCGCGGGCGCCCTGGTGCTGGGGGCCGTCCTGGGGTTCATCGTCACGGCCGCGGCGGCGGTGGAGCCCGCTCTCCGGGCCGGCGGCATCTCCCCGGTCGCGTCCCTTCGCCTCCGGCAGGACCAGGGCGCCGTCCTCCGGGCGCGGCTGCGCTGGCTCTTCTTCGTCTTCGGCGTCGTGGGTCTCGTGGGCCTCTTCCTCTGGCCCGGTGCTGCGACCGGCCGCGCCGGCCTGCTGCGGCCGCTCGCCGCCTTCGCCCTCCTGCTCGGGATCACGCTCGCCGCCCCCTTCGTTGCCGGGCCGCTGGCCCGGTTCGTGGCCCTCCTCGCGGCGCCGATCCTCCCCGCGGAGGCGCGCCTGACGCGCGGCGCCCTCACCCGGGATCGGAGCCGGACGGCGCTCACCGTGGGAGCCCTCGCGGTCGCGATCGCCGTCCTCGTGGCCCTCGCCGGCGTGGCCGGGTCCACCCGCGAGGCGGCCACCGGCTGGCTCGTCGACGTGGTGCCGGGCGAGCTCCTGCTCACGTCGATCCGGCCGGTTGCGGACGACGAGCCCGCCGCCGCGGAGATCGCGGCGCTTCCCGGCGTGGACCGTGTGAGCCCCCTGGCCCGCTTCTCGGTGGCGCTCGACGGGACCCGCGCGGACGCCGCCGCCGTGGTCGGTGCCGACCTCCTGGCGGACGGCCGGCTGACCTTCGTAGCGGGCGAGCGGGCGTCCGCGTTCGCCGCGCTCGACGCCGGCGGGTCGGCGATCGTGCCCCGCAGCGTGGCGGAGCGGAGCGGGCTCGCGGTCGGCTCCCGGCTCGCCCTCCTGTCCGGAACCGGCCCCGTCGAGCTCGAGGTCGTCGCGATCGCGGAGCGCACCATCCCCGGCGCCACCGGCGAGGCGATCCTCGTGGGCTGGCCGGACGCGACCGGGCGCCTCGGGGTCCTCGGCGCCGACGCCTTCGCCGTTCGCTTCGAGCCGGGCCAGGAGCCCTCCGCCCGCCCGGGCGTGGAGGCGGCCGCCCGCGGCTTCGCCCTCGAGCCGGCGTCGCTCGACCAGGCGGCCGGGGCGATCGGTGCCTCGATCGACCGTCGCGCCCTCCTCTTCGCCGCCCTGGCCGCCGTCGCCCTCCTCGTCGCCGCCCTGGGCATCGTCAACACCCTGGCCATGAACGTCCTCGAGCGGGTCCGGGAGCTCGCGGTCCTGCGGGCCACAGGCCTGACGCGGCGGCAGGCATACCGGCTCGTCGTCCTGGAGGCGGCGATCCTGGGCCTCGTGGGTGCGCTCCTGGGCGCCCTGGCGGGCCTTGCCACGGGGGCGGTTCTGATCCAGCTCGCTGGCGGCAGCGGGGTGCCGTACCAGGCGCCCTGGGCGGCGGCCGCAGCCGCGCTCGGCGGTGGGGTCGTCCTGGCCGTCGTCGCGGCGCTCTACCCCGCGCGCCTGGCGTCGCGCGTCGAGATCGTGGGCGCACTCAGCCGGGACTGACCCGCGCGCTGGTAGACTCCGTGCACCGCGGCCGTCGGCCGCCGACGGGGAGCGTGCCCACTCGATGTCCCTCGCGACCGAGCGCCTCAACCGGCTGCCAGCTGCCGAGCGGGGGATCACGATCGGCGACTTCCTGGTCCCGATCGCCGTCGGCGAGCGGCTCAGCGCACGGACGCGGCACATCGCCCTCGTCGTGACCGGGGCGGTCCTGATCGCCCTGACGGCGAATCTCCAGCTCGTCCTGGCGGGCCAGACGGTCATCCTCCCGGGCGACGTCCGGGTCACGCTGCCGACGTCGCCCGTGCCGATCACCGCCCAGACCTTCTCGGTCCTCCTCGTCGGCGGCGCGCTGGGCTTCCGCCGGGGCGTCCTCGCCGTCGCCCTCTACCTGGTGGTCGGCCTCCTCCTCCCCGTCTACGCCGGCGGCTCCTCGGGCCTCGACACGTACCTCGGCCGGGACGACGGGCGCTGGGTCCTGGGCGCCACCGGCGGCTACCTGCTGGGCTTCCTGCTGGCGGGCGCGGTGGTGGGACGGCTGGCCGAGCTGGGCTGGGATCGTCACGTCGGCGGCGCGGTCGTGGCCATGCTCGTCGGCAACGCCGCCATCTACCTCGTCGGGATCCCCTGGCTGATGGCCGCGACCGGGTTCAACCTCGGGACCGCGATCGACAAGGGCTTCGCGCCGTTCATCTTCGGGGACCTGCTCAAGCTTGCCCTGGCGGGGATCGCCTTCCCCGTGGCGTGGTGGACCGTCGGTCGCCGAACGGGCGAGCGCTAGAAGGCGCCGCGGCGCCATGACGGACCGGTTCCTCGAGATCCTCGCCGCGGCCCTCCCCGGTCTCCGCCTGACCACCGACGCCACGGACCTGGAGGCGCACCGGCGCGACGAGACCGCCTACCTGGAGCCACCCCTCCCGCTCGCCGTGGCGTTTCCGGCGTCGACGGCGGAGGTCGCCGGGATCGTCCGGCTGGCCGCGGCGCACCGCGTCCCGCTCGTCCCGCGCGGCGCCGGGACCAGCCTTTCGGGCGGCTCCATCGCCGTCGAGGGCGGCCTCACGGTCTCGCTGATGCGGATGAACCGGATCCTCGAGATCGACGAGGAGAACCGGGTCGTCGTCGTCCAGCCCGGCGTCATCAACGCGGACCTCAAGAAGGCCGTCGCGGCCCACGGGCTCCTGTACGCTCCCGACCCGGCCAGCTACGAGACCTGCACGATCGGCGGCAACCTGGCCACGAACTCGGGCGGCCTGTGCTGCGTGAAGTACGGTGTGACCCGCGATGCGGTCCTCGGCCTCGAGGTGGTCCTGGCCGACGGCGCCGTGATCCGGACCGGCGGGCGGAACGTCAAGGACGTGGCCGGCTACGACCTGGCCAGCCTCTTCGTGGGGAGCATGGGGACGCTCGGGATCGTGACCGAAGCGACACTCCGACTGATCCCCATGCCGGCCCCCAAACAGACGCTGCTCGCCTTCTTCCCGTCGATCGAGGCGTCGGGCCAGGCCGTCGCGGGGATCGTCCGCGACGGCGTCCAGCCGTGCACGCTCGAGCTGATGGACGCCTTCACGATTCGAGCGGTCAACGCGGCGTACACGCTGGGCCTCGACGAGGATGCGGCGGCGATGCTCCTCGTCGAGTCGGACCTGCCCGGGGCCGCGGCGGCGGAGGAGCTGGACCGCGCCGAGCGCGCCTGCGTCGCGGCCGGGTCCGGGCTCCTTGTCCGCGCCCGGGACGCGGCCGAGGCCGATTTGCTCCGCCAGGGCCGCCGGATGGCCCACTATGCGCTCGAGGAGATGGGCGTGAGTCGGATGGAGGACGTGGTGGTGCCGCGCAGCCGCGTTCCGGACCTGCTCCGCGCCATCCACGAGATCGGCGAGCGGCGGGAGATACGGATCGGCGTGTTCGGGCATGCCGGCGACGGGAATCTCCACCCGTCCTTCGTCTTCGACCGCGAGGACCCCACCGGCGCGGCGAGGCTCCGGGAGGCCCAGGACGACCTCTACCGGGCGGTGCTGGCGCTCGGCGGCTCGGTGAGCGGCGAGCACGGGATCGGCGTCGTCAAGAAGGCCTGGCTGGAGGCGACGCGGGGCGCCGACGCGGTCCGTGCCATGCGGGCCATCAAGACGGCCCTCGATCCGCTGGGGATCCTCAATCCCGGCAAGATGCTGTAGGGGCCCCTACCATCGCGCTCGTGACCACCGATCCCCGCGTTCTCGTCGCCGTCGACCTTGGGACTTCCGCCGTGAAGGCGGGCGTCCTCTCCCCCGACGGCCGCCTCCGGGGCTTCGCCCGGGTCCCGTACGCGCTCCTCCTCGACGGCGCCCCGGGTCGCGCCGAGCAGCGGCCCGACGCCTGGTGGACCGCCCTGGTCCGCGGGATCGGGATCGCCCGCGCGCAGGCCGAGATCGGTGGCTCGGTCGAGCCGGTCGCCCTCTGCGTCGTCGGCCAGGGCCCCACCCTGGTGGCCACCGCTGCCGACGGCCACGCCCTGGCGCCGGCGATCACGTGGCTGGACCGGCGCGCCGGGGACGAGACGGCCACGGCCGCGGCCGCCATCGGCCGCCAGGGCTGGGTGGTGGGGCTGCTCGGCCGCGCGCGCCTCTTCGCGACGCTCCGCCCGGAGGCGGCCGAGGGCGCCGCGTGGTTTCTCTCCGCGTGGGACCACCTCGCGTTCCGCCTCACCGGGGTGGCCGCCGCTTCGCTGCAGGATCCGGCGGAGGCGATCACCGCGGCGGAGGCCAGGGCGGCCGGGCTCGACGAACGGATCGCTCCGCCGGCTGCGCGGTCGGGGAGCGTCATCGGGACGCTGCGCTCGGCGCCTGCGGCGGAGCTTGGCCTGCCGCTCGACCTGCCGGTCGTGGCCGGCGCGAACGACGCGATCGCGACGTTCCTCGGCGCCGGGCTCACGGCCCCGGGCCAGGCGATCGACACCGGCGGGACGTCCGGTGGCTTCGGGCTCTACGTCGAGCGCCGGGTCGTCGTGCCGCCGCTCTGGACGGGCCCCGCCCCGCTGGCCGGCCTCCACTACGTCGGCGGGGCGATGGCCGGGACGGGCAAGGCCCTCGACTGGCTCGTCGGCGACGCTCTCGGCGGCACGGCGACGCTCGCCGAGCTGCTCACGGAGGCGGCAACGGCCCCGGTGGGCGCCGGGGGGCTTCTCTTCCTGCCGTACCTCGCCGGCGAGCGCTGGCCGCTCCACGATCCGGCGGCTCGCGGGGCGTTCGTGGGCCTGACGCTGCGCCATCGCCGGGCCCACCTCGTCCGGGCGGTGCTCGAGGCGGCGGCCTTCGCCCTTCGCCACGTGGCCGCGCCGGCGGTGGCCGCGGGGCTGCCGTTCACGGAGCTGCGGGTGACCGGGGGAACGGCCGCGAGCCGGCTCTGGAACCAGGTGAAGGCCGACGTGGTGGGGGTCGAGGTGGCGGTGCCCCGGGTCGCGGAGGCCTCGGTGGCCGGCGCGGCCGTCCTCGCGGCGGTCGGGGCGGGGATGGCGGACGACGAGCGCGCGGGGATCGACGCCCTGGTGGGGGTCGCCGAGCGCCTGGCGCCGGACCCGGCCGCGCGCGCGATCTACGACCGGCTCGCGCCCGAGTACGAGGACCTGCACGCGCGGCTGGCTCCCGCCAACGCCGTCCTGGGCACCGTGGAGGAGCAGTCTCGACGCTGAGCGCCGGCCGGCGCGGCCCCCGGCGCGGGCCGCGGCCCGCCCGGCCCGCCTCCCGCCCGCCCCGCGATCGGCGATCCCGTATCCTTGCCCTGACCCGCATCGCACCCGCTCCCGGGCGGCCCAGCCGCGGGCCCCGACCCCGCTCGACCGGAGGATCACCCGTGCTCAACCCGCGCCCGTCGTCGCCGATTCGCGCCGGCCGCGTCGTCGCGCTCCTCGTCGTCGCCGCCCTCGCAGCAGTTGCCTGCGTGCCCCAGGCCGGCGGCCAGGCCTCGCCGACGCCAACGCTCGCCCCCACGCCGACCCCATCGGCCAACCCGTACGAGGGCGTCGCCCAGGGGGTCGGGGCGGGCGTCAAGCTCGGCTACCTCTCCTACGGCGAGCTCGTCCCGTTCGTGTTCGAGATCTCGGACGGGATCCGGGCGCAGGCCGCCCTCGCAGGGGCGGAGCTCGTGGAATGCGACGCGAACCTGGACGCGAACCGTGTCGCCGACTGCATGAAGCAGCTGACGGAGGCCGGCGTCCAGGGGATCATCCAGTTCCAGGGGACGCTTGCCGACCCGGCGGTCGTGTGCAACCAGGCGCCCGCCGGCGTGCCCGTGCTCGCCGTCGAGTTCGCCCAGGATCCCTGCGCGAAGACGCTCGTCGCCGCGGACGACCTCCGCGCCGGCCAGATCGCCGGCCGCGCGGTCGGGGAGTGGGTCAAGGAGCGCTGGGACTGCGCGTACGACGCATACGTCTCCTTCGAGTCGACCACCGCCGGCGTGAAGAGCCAGCGCCGGATGGAGGGCTACCGCCAGGGCTTCTCAGCCGTCTGCCCGATCACGAACGAGCAGATCGGCCGGTCGATCGACACCGAGTCGTCGGCGACCAGGGCGATGACGGACGTCCTGGGCACGCTCGCCGGCAAGTCGAAGATCGTCGTCGTGGCGGTCAACGGCGACGCCGCAATCGGCGCCCTGGCCGCGGCGAAGGCCGCCGGCCGCGAGGGCGACGTCTGGGTCTCCGGGCAGGGCGGCGAGGAGCGGGCGCGCGAGCTGATCCGCACGAACGAGCACTACCTCGGCGACGCGGCGTACTTCCCGGAGACGTACGGGGCCACGATCGTGCCGGCCATCCTGGACCTGGTCGCCGGCAAGACCGTCCAGCCGCTGCTGCTCATCGATCCCGCCTGGCTCTCCGCCTCCACCATCGACGAGATCTACCCGAAGTAACCCGTCGCGCCCGGCCCGCCGGCGCGCCGGCGCCCGGCCTGCCGGCGTGTAGCGTCGGCTCCGGCCTGCCGGCGTGTAGCGTCGGCTCCGGCTTACTCTCCGGCGTGGGCCTCGACGGCAGCGGCGATCGCCGCGACGAAGGCCGGCAGGCCGGCGACGACGGGCGCGCTCAGCGGCGTCCCCACGTCCCAGCACGAGCCGCCGATGCCCACGAAGGTCCCGGCCGGCGGCGCGTCGCGCAGGGTGGCCGCGAGGGCCAGGACCTGCTCGATGGGAAGCTCGTGCGACGAGCGCGGCTCGGGCCCCCGCCCCGCGTCGGCCAGCGCCCGCGCCCGGTCGACGAGCGCGGCGAGCGGCCGAACCCAGGTCTCCCCCGGCGCCAGGCCGGCGACGGCGTCGACGACGACGCAGGCCTCCTCCGCCGGCAGGTCCAGGAGGAACAGCACGTCGAGGTGGCCGACCACGACGATCTCCGCGTGGGCGAGCGCGTCGGGGGGCAGCAGCTCGACGGCGGCGAGCCCGGCGGCGTCGTCACCCCGGGCGGGCTCGCCGCACACGAAGACCGGGACGCGCGAGACGATCGGGACGCTCCGTCTCAGGTTGGGCAGGGCGGACGCGCTGGGGATCGGCCCCGTCATGCCTCTTCGATGGTGAGGTCGAGGAAGTGGGTCGCGCAACTGATGCACGGGTCGTAGCTGCGGATCATCTGCTCGAGGCGGTGGGTGGCCGCCTCATGGGGGAGGTCGAGGACCTCCTTCGCCGCGACCACGAGGTCGGCCTCGATGGCGGCCTGGTTCTGGCTCGTCGGTGGGACGATCTGGGCGGACTTGACCCGGCCGGCCTCGTCGACCTCGTAGCGGTGGAACAGGAGGCCGCGGGGTGCCTCAGTCGCCCAGGCGGCCACGCCCGGTCGGCTCTGCCACGGGACGAGCGGCTCGGCGGGGGGCCGGTAGGCGTCGATGATGTCGATTGCCTCGGCGAACGCGTGAACGAGCTCGACGGCGCGGGCGACGATCGAGGCGTAGATGTTCGTGCGGATGAGCTCGGCGTATCCCGAGGCGTCCAGCGCCTCCTTGGCGAGGGGGTGGAGCTGGTCGGCGGCGAGCATCACGCGGGCCGCCGGGCCCACGAGGTAGGGTCCCTTGCCGTCCAGCGAACGGGCGTGGAGAGCGTTGGACCCCTCGACCTGGATCTCCTGAAAGGCGTCCCGCCAGGCGGATGGAGCCAGGTTGATCCCATCCGACGAGACGATCCGGCCGTCGCTGAAGGGGTACTCCGCAGCGTGGCGGAGGCTGACCACCCGCGGCTCGCGGGCGAAGGCCGGCATCGTGAAGCCGGCGACGACCTTCACGGTCTCCTGGGCGAAGGCCAGGCCCTCGGCGAGGGCTGCCCGGTGCTCCTTGAGCTCGCCCACGCGCGGGGCGCGGCTCCAGCCGCCGACCCGGACGCTGACCGGGTGGATCGGCCGTCCACCGAGGATCGTCACGAGCCGGTTGCCCGCCTTCTTCATGCGCAGCGCCTGCTCGACGAGCGGCCGGTTGTCGGCCGCCAGGGCGATCCCGCTGGAGTAGCCCAGGAAGTCGGGGGCGTGAAGGAAGTAGATGTGGAGGGCGTGGCTCTCGATCCACTCGCCGCAGTAGAAGAGCCGACGAAGCGCGCGCGACGAGGGGTCGATGCGGACCTCGAAGAGGTCCTCGAAGGCGTGGGACGCGCTCATCTGGTACGCGACCGGACAGATTCCACAGATCCGGGCGACGATGTCGATCACCTCGTCGGGCGTCCGCCCGACGACGATCTGCTCGAAGTAGCGGGGCGTCTCGAAGATGCCCAGGCGGGCCTCCACGACCTCGCCGTCGCGGACGCGCAGGCGGAGCGAGCCCTCGCCTTCGACGCGCGTGAGCTCGCCGACCTCGTAGAGGCGCTCGTCGACCGCCTTCTTCGTGGTCGGGCTCATGCCTTGCCTCCCGTCGTCGTGGCCGGCTCGGCCGTCGCGACTCCGCGTCCGGTGCGCGCGCCGCCGAGCTCGGTGACCATGCTCCGGAACGGCTCGCTGTACGCGGTGAAGCCGGCGAAGAGCCGCCCGACCTCCTCGCGCGGCCGGTCGCCGGCCATCTGCAGGTGGCGGGTGAGCCCCGCCGCGTTCGCCTGCTCGCGTGGGCCGAAGCAGCCGTAGCAGCCGCGGCCGAAGCGCGGGCAGATCGCACCGCAGCCGGTCTGGGTCACCTGCCCCAGGCAGGGAATCCCCTTGCTGACCATGACGCACACCACGCCACGTCGCTTGCATTCCATACACACCGACTCGTCGCGCAGCTGCGGCCGGCGGCCGGTGATCAGCGCGGTGAGGAGCTCCACGAGCTGCCCCGGGTCGATGGGGCAGCCGCGCAGCTCGGCATCCACCGTCACGTGCTCGGCGATCGGGGTGGAGCGGGCCAGCGAGTGGATCCACTCCGGGTGGGCGTAGACGCCGGCCCGGAAGGCGTCGTGGTCGCCCCAGTTGCGGAGCGCCTGGATGCCACCGGCGGTGGCGCAGGCGCCGATCGTGACGAGGTAGCGCGTCCGGCGCCGGAGCTCCACGATCCGCTCGAGGTGGGCCGGCTCCGAGACCGACCCCTCCACGAAGAGGACGTCGTAGGGTCCCGCGGAGCGCGCCGACGTCGCCTCCGGGAAGTCGACGATCTCGAAGTGCTCCACGACCGCGAGGAGCTCATCCTCCAGGTCGAGCAAGGTCAGCTGGCACCCGTCGCACGAGGCGAACTTGACGACGCCGACGCGGGGACGCGCGGCGGCGGGGGCGGGGGCGGACTGGGTCGTCATTCAGATGCCCTCCCGGCCGAAGATGTCGCCGAGCTGTCCGATCGAGAAGACGGGGCCGTCGCGACAGACGAAGTACTTGCCCATCTGGCAGTGGCCGCAGAGCCCGATCCCGCACTCCATGTGCCGCTCCAGCGTCACGTGGATGCGCGACGCGGGGACGCCCCGGCCGGCGAGGGTGGTGGCGGTCGCCTGCATCATCCGCTCGGGGCCGCAGACGAAGGCGGTCATGTTGGCGCCGTCCCAGGCGGCCTGGTCGAAGAGGTGGGTCACGATGCCCACCCGCCCCGTCCAGTCCGGTCCGGCCCGGTCGACGGTCAGGCTGACCTCGATCCCGTCGCGGGCGCCCCAGCGCTCGAGCTCGTCCCGGAAGAGGAGGTCCGCCGGGGTGCGCGCCCCGTAGAAGAGCTTCACGTCGCCGAACCGTCGCCGGTCGGCCACGATCGCGTGGAGGACCGGCCGCAGCGGCGCGAGGCCGATGCCGCCGGTGACGATGACGAGGTCGCGCCCGACCGCACGGTCGAGCGGCCAGTTGTTGCCGAGCGGGCCGCGGAGGCCCAGCTGCTCGCCGACCGCCAGGGCGCACATCGCCTTGGTGGCGGGGCCCGCGCCGCGGATCGTCAGCTCGATCCCGTCGGGGAGGAAGCGGCTGATGGAGATGGGGAGCGGCGGGAAGCCCGGCAGCGCGACCATCGCGAACTGGCCGGTGCTCCCCTTGGCGAAGGCCGGGTCGGTGCCGGTCAGGGTCAGGGTCGTCGTGTCCACCGTCTCCTGGCGGGTGGCCACGACGCGCGCCGTGACGAAGTCGTTGGGAGTGGCCGCGACTGGCTCGACGAGGGTTATCTCGGGGACGAGCGGGACAGCCGGGGCGATCGCGTTCAGCTCGTCGCGGACGTCGATGCCGACCGGGCACCAGGTGATGCAGCGGCCGCAGCCCACGCAGCCGGAGCTGCCGAACTGGTCCCACCAGGTGGCGAACTTGTGGGTGAGCCACTGGCGGTAGCGGTCCCGGGGCCGGGATCGGAAGCTCCCGCCGGCGACCTTGGCGAAGCCCGGGCTGAAGCAGCTGTCCCAGCTCCGGTACATCACCGCGTCGACGCCGGTCAAATCGGTCGTCTGGGTAAGGGTCGTGCAGAAGCAGGTCGGGCAGGCGAGGGTGCAGTTCCCGCAGGTGATGCAGCGCTCCGCGACCTGGGCCCAGCGGGGGTTGTCCAGCTGGGCGAGCAGGCGATCGTGCAGGCCGGCGGCGGGGACGGGGTCGCCGATGCGGGCCCGGACGGCCGCGACCGTCGCCGCGGCGCCGTACTGCTCCGTCGCCGAGGCCGGGCGCAGCGGGAGCTTCTCCAGCAGGCCGCGGCCGGCCGCGGTGTCCGCCTCGATGAGGAAGCCGCCGTCCAGCTCGGTCAGGAGAAGGTCGTGGCCGCTCTCCACCTCGGGGCCGGTGCCCATGGAAGTGCAGAAGCAGGTCGATGCAGCGTTCGTGCACTGGACGGCCACGATGAAGACCCGGGCCCGCCGGGCGGCGTAGTCCGGGTCCACGAAGGCCGTGCCCGTGAAGACGGTGTCCTGCACGCCGAGGGCCGCGAGGTCGCAGGCGCGGGCGCCCAGGAAGGCGACGGGGGAGCTGTCGTGCGGCTCCGGGACGAAGCTGACCTTGTGGCCGTCCTTCGAGGCGCGGGTCAGGGCCACAAGGGCGGGGAAGGTCCACTTCTTCCACGCCGTGGGTCCCACGACGAAGCCGAAAAGGCGCTCGTCGCCGCGCCGCCGGAGCCGGTAGCGCCCCGGCGCCTGCTCGTCGCCGATGCCGCGCGGAAGGTCGTCGATGGAGGTGATCTCGTCGAAGACGATCGCCCCGTCAGAGACAGTCGGGCCGATGACGCGGCGCCCCTCCTCGCGGAGGAGGTCGACGAGGATCTGCAGGTCGGCGCGGGCGAGGAATCCGGGCCCTTCGAGGGCCGGTCGATGGCCGCGCATTGGAGCGCTTCGGATCACCATTCCTTCACCTGCTGGGTGGCGAAGAGGTCCAGCATCTGGAGGCGCGTCGCGTGGAGGCGCCGCTCGACGGCCACCAGAACTCGCGGGTACAGCGCGGTCGCGAGCTCGCAATCCTCCCGCAGCGCCGCCCGGAGAGCGGCGCCGTCAAAGACGATCGCCTCGATCGCCTCGATGGCAACCCCGCTGGAAGAGGCGCGGTACGGCGGGACGAGTGACGACCAGAGGTAGACGTCGCCCGGCTCGACCGTGAGGATCGTGACGTCGCCACGCTCGGGAACGAGCGTGCGCAGGGCGACCCGACCCCGGATCAGGATCCCGAAGATGTCGCTGTTGTCTCCTTCCCGGAAGAGCTGCGTCCCGGGCTCCGCGGTGAAGCGGCGACCGAGCTCCGCCAGACGCGTCTGGGCCTTTTCACTCAGGCCCGACGAAAACCATGATGTGTTCAGGGCAGCAATCAGCGCGGCGGTCTCATTCATGGCGCCAAGTCTCGGGGGATCGCGCCGGGCAGTGGCAGGGCCGTGCGACACGCAGCCACGGGCCGCTCGTCGTGCGCGACGCCGCCGGTCGGCAGGGGGCCCTCGTCAGGCGGGCTCTCGCTCCTCGCCGGCCGCCCGCTCCTCGTGCTCCGCGACGAGCCGCGCGACGGCGTCCGCCACCGCCGGCAGCCCCGCCGCCACGCGGGGCGTGAGCGCCTCGCCGGGGCCCATGTCGGCGACCCCGACGCTGACCTCGATCGCCTCCGGTGCCGCGCCGTACAGCTCCCGGGCCAGGGCGAGCAGCAGCTGCGGGTCGACGTGGTGCGACGTCGCGCCGGGGCCCTCCCCGGCGGAGCCCGCGCCGGATCTGTCCGGCCCGCCGTCAGGGGAGCTCGCTCCGGGCGCCGCCAGCGGACGCACCGTGATCGTGCCCGGCGGCGCCGCCGTGCTCGCGTCCACCAGGATCACGAGCGTGGCCGCGCTCAGGTCGAGGGCCAGCTCGGGCGCCAGCTGGTGGCAGGCCAGGACGACGGCGCCGGCGAGGCGCGGGTCGCCTGCCAGGAGCCGCGCGGCGTGCCAGCCGACGCCGTCGTCCGTGCGCAGCGCGTTGCCGTACCCGATGACGAGCACCCGGGCCGGCCCGCGCGGGGGCGGCACCGCGGTCACGCCGCCGTCACCTCGCGCCGCCGCCATCCGCCGCCCGCCCGGCCGTTCGCCCCGTCAGCGGGCAAGCTCGTCCAGCACCGTCCCGTCGGGCGCCAGCAGCTGGATCTGCAGCGCCATCTGGCCGAGCGCGTGGGTGGAGCAGCTGAGGCACGGGTCGTAGCAGCGAATGACTGCCTCCACCCGGTTGAGCATCGGCTCGGTGATCGTCTGGCCCTTTACGTGGCGGCGGGCCACCTGCAGCACGGCCCGGTTCATGGCCATGTTGTTGTGGCCGGTGGCGATGACCAGGTTCACCCACTGCACGATGCCGTCGTCGTCCACCTTGTAGTGGTGCATCAGCGTGCCGCGGGGAGCCTCGGAGACCCCGATGCCCTCGTTGCGGTTGATGCCGGCGAACGACCGCACGTGCTTGTCCAGGATGTCGGGGCCGCGCAGGAGCTCCTCGATCTTCTCGATGCCGTGGAGCGTGTCGATCAGCCGCGCGTAGTGGTAGTGGAACGAGGAGCCGGCCACCCGGCCCACCCGCCAGCGGAACTTCTCGAGCTCCTCGTCGGCGCGCGGGGTTCCGGTCCGTTCGGCGACGTTGAGCCGGGCCAGCGGTCCCACGCGATAGATGCCGTCCGGGTACCCCATCGCCTTCCAGTAGGTCGACTTGAGGTACGACCAGGGCTCGACGGCCTCGCCGATGTAGTCGTTGAAGAGCTTCGGGTCGATCCGGTCGGCGAGGGTCTTGCCGTCGGCGTCGACGACGCGGAGCCAGCCGCCGTAGTGGTCGACGTTGCCCTCGCGGTCGACAAGGCCCATGAAGGCCGAGCGGAAGTTGCCGAAGGTCGAGGCCTCCTCCTCCCAGCGCATCATGTCGGACTTGTACCAGGCGATGGCCCGCTCAACCGCGGCGATCGCCTCGGGGACGCCGGCCAGGATCCGGTCGCGGACCTCGGCGGTGAGCGGCGTGGTGACACCGCCCGGGACGATTCCCTCGGGGTGGATCCGCTTGCCGGCCACCCACTCGATGATCTGCTGGCCCCATTTCCGGAGCCCGATGCCGTCCTTGGCGAGCTGCGGGTTGTGGCGGGCCACGCCGATGATGTTCCGGACCGCCGGGTCGGCGTCGAACCCGAAGAGGAGGTCCGGCGAGGAGAGGTGGAAGAACGACAGCGCATTCGACTGGACGATCTGGCCCAGGTTGATGATCCGCCGCAGGTCCGCTCCGGTGGGCGTCGGCTCGACGGCCATGATGTCGTCGACCGCCTTGGCGGACGCGACGAGGTGGCTGACCGGGCAGATCCCGCAGATGCGGGCCATGAGGGCCGGCATCTCGTGGACCGGGCGACCCTGGGTGATGCGCTCGAACCCGCGGAACTGGGTGACGTGGAAGTGGGCGTCGGTGACCTCGCCCGTTTCGTCGAGCTGGATGGTGATCTTGGAGTGGCCCTCGATCCGGGTGACGGGATCGATGACGATCGTTCGGCTCATGTCGGTCCCTCGTCAGCGACCGAACCGGGAACCGGCGACGTCGGGGACGCGACCGGCCAGCAGGTCATCGAGCATGGTGTAGATGAGGTCGGCAGACGGCGGGCAGCCGGGCAGGAAGACGTCGACCTTCACCACCCGGTGGACCGGCTGCGATGTCGGCAGGAGCCTGGGCACGATGTCCGACGGCATCTGCGGGTTGAGTGTCACGTTCTCGCGGTAGGCCCGGTCCAGGAGGGGCGCCACCCCGATCGGGTTCCGCATCCCGGGGACGTTGGAGGTGACGGCACAGTCGCCGAAGGAGACGAGCGTCTTGGTGCGCTCTCGGACCAGCTTGATCTTGTGGAGGTCCTCCTCGCTGGAGACGGCGCCTTCCACGAGGCAGACATCGACGTCCTCCGGGAACTCCTTGAAGTCGACCAGGGGGCCGTAGACGAGGTCCGCCCGCTCGAAGATGTCGAGGATGCGCTCGTCCATGTCGATGAGGGACATGTGGCAGCCCGAGCAGCCGTCGAGCCAGACGGTGGCGACACGCGGCTTGCTCACAGTCCACGCTCCTCGGCGACGACCTTCATCCACGGCAGGAACGGGCGCCGGGTCTTGCTGCCGCGGGCAACCGCCCGGCCCTTCTCGAAGAGGGCCCCGGTCGGGCAGACCTGGACGCATTTCCCGCAGCTCGTGCAGGTGGTGGATTCGCCCCATGGGATCCCCATGTCCGTCTGGACCCGGGTATCGAGGCCGCGATGCATGATGTCCCAGGTGTGGGCGCCCTCGATCTCGTCGCAGACGCGGACGCAGCGCAGGCAGAGGATGCAGCGGTTGTGGTCGATCGCGAACAGCCGGTGGCTGGCGTCGATGTCGACCTTCGGGCTGATCCGCGGCAGGTCGAAGTGGGTGAGGCCCAGCTCGTCCGCGGTGTCCTGCAGCTCGCAGTGGTTGTTCGCCACGCACACCGCGCAGACGTGGTTGCGCTCGACGAAGAGCATCTCGGTGATGGCCTGGCGGTACTCGAGCAGGCGCTCGGAGTGGGCCGTGACCTCCATCCCCTCCACGATCCTCGTCATGCAGGCCGCCGCGAGCTTGTTCGAGCCCGCGATCTCGACCATGCAGAGGCGGCAGGCGCCGCGAGGGGAGATGCCATCGAGGTGGCAGAGCGTCGGGATGTCGATCCCGTTCTCGCGGGCCACCTCCAGGACGCTCGCGCCCTCCGAGCCGGCGACGTCCTTGCCGTCGATCCGCAGGGTGTAGACGGTCGTCATGCCATCACCTCCGCCGTCTCGATCGCGCAGACGCCGGCGGGACAGACCCGGTCCACGATGTGGGCCATGTACTCGTCCCGGAAGTAGCGCAGCGTGCTGAAGATCGGGTTGGGCGCTCCCTGCCCGAGCCCGCACAGCGCCGTCTTCTGGACGATGCCGGCCAGGCGTTCGAGCGTGGCCAGGTCGTCCATCGTCGCCGCTCCGCGGGTGATCTGGTCGAGGAGCATGTACATCTGGGTGGTGCCGACGCGGCAGGGGGTGCACTTGCCGCACGACTCGTCGCGGCAGAAGTCCTGGAAGTACTTGGCCACGTCCACCATGCAGGACGTGTCGTCCATGACGATGAGGCCGCCCGAGCCGATGAACGAGCCGACCTCGATGAGCGACTCGTAGTCGACCGGCATGTCGAGGAACTGGGCGGGGATGCAGCCGCCCGATGGGCCGCCTGTCTGGACCGCCTTGAACGGCCGGCCGTCGATGATCCCGCCGCCGATGTCGAAGACGATCTCGCGCAGGGTCATCCCCATCGGGACCTCGACGAGGCCCGTGTTCACGATGCGCCCGGCCAGGGCGAAGACCTTCGTGCCCCGGCTCTTGCCGTGGCCGATGGCGGCGTACCACTCGGCGCCCTGGCGGAGGATCGCCGGCACGTTGGCGAACGTCTCCACGTTGTTGATGAGCGTGGGCTGGCCCCACAGGCCGCTCACGGCAGGGTAGGGGGGCCGCGGCCGCGGCGTCCCGCGCCGTCCCTCGACGGACGCGATGAGGGCCGTCTCTTCGCCGCACACGAAGGCGCCCGCGCCCAGGCGGACCTGGACGTCGAAGCTGAATGCCGTTTCGGCGATCCCGCTGCCCAGGAGCCCGGCCCGCTGGGCGTTGCGGATGGCCGACCGCAGGCGCGCCACCGCGAGCGGGTACTCCGCCCGGCAGTAGACGTAGCCCTCCGTGGCGTGGACGGCGAAGGCGGCGATGGCCATCCCTTCGAGGACGCGATAGGGGTCGCTCTCGAGGACGCTGCGGTCCATGAACGCCCCGGGGTCGCCCTCGTCGGCGTTGCAGATCACGTACTTGGGGCTGCCCTGTGCCTTCGCGACGGTCGTCCACTTGAGGCCGGTGGGATAGCCGGCCCCGCCGCGACCGCGCAGGCCACTCCGGGTGATCTCGTCGCGGACCTCGGCCGAGGTCATCTCGGCGAGGGCGCGCCGCAGAGCCTGGTAGCCGTCGTGCTCCAGGTAGTCATCCAGGCTCTCCGGGTCGACGACGCCGAAGTTCTCGGTCGCGACCCGCAGCTGCTTCTCGAAGAAGGGGCCCTGGGGGGCGCGGGTCGCGTTCGGCTTGACCTTCCGGAGGGCGCTCACGATGGCGCCGACGTCGTCGGGCCGGACGCGCTCGAAGAGCTGACCGGTTTCGGGGATCTCCACCAGCGGGCCGGCGGCGCAGAGGCCCAGGCAGCCGACCCGCTTGATGTGGACGTTGTCGAGGCCGGCCTCGACGATCAGCTCGCCCAGGCGCACGGTGATGTCGCGCGCCTGCATGGACATGCAGCTCGCGGCCTCGCACACGTAGGCGGAGGCGCGGGGCGGGCCGTCAAGGGGTTCGACCGTGGTGACGCGGCGGCGGCTCGTGCGCGCCGCG
>Ga0315276_10001961_pt1 | contig 18666 bp, 42 predicted proteins | sample YL17G05_0_MG_FD_204542 | JGI IMG/M metagenome (GOLD analysis project Ga0315276, IMG submission 204542) | Sediment microbial communities from Yellowstone Lake, YNP, Wyoming, USA - YL17G05_0 | ecosystem: Environmental > Aquatic > Freshwater > Lake > Sediment | place: USA: Wyoming | collected... | reverse complement strand
TGTCCTCGTCGGTGCTCACGACGCCGCCATCCCACGAGAGCCAGAACAGGCACGCCTCGTAATGCTTGCAGGGCTTGTGGCGAAGTTCGTAGTCCGGGCAGGTGCACGTCTGCTCGACAAGATCGACGACGTAGGTCGGGCACTCCGCGTTGATCGACTGCGACGGCACGATGTAGCGAGCGCCGAGCTGACGGATCCCGCCACGCTGAGCGATCTCCCTCCCGCGCTGCTCGCGCGTCGTCGGAAGCGGCTTGAGATTAGGGTCTGCGTTGTGCTGCATGGTGTTTCAAAGACCATAGCAACCCCTTCTGACAGACTTGACTGCACCATCCCAAGGGCGTAGTTAAGGCTATGGGATCCGACAAGAAAAAAGGCAGAGCGCCAAACGCCGAGAAGATTCAGGGGAAGAATCCGGGCGGTCGCACACCCCTTTCTGACGAGGCGCGTCGAGACAACCTGTTGCGGTTGCTCTGCACCGACGACGAGCTTGCCAAGCTGCAAGACGCCGCGAAATACGTTTCGACACCCGTGTCTACGTGGGTGCGTTCCGTCGCCTTGGAGAAGGCCCGGATGATCGCTCTGGAGAAAGCGCGGATGGATGCTGAGAAGGCCAAGCATGACGGCTAGCGACCCTTCGTGGGTTGCGAGGTGGCGCCCAGCACTGCGTGCTTGACGTCGTTGTTGACGCGGTAGCGCGCGTTCCCGGTGCGCTCTACGAGGCCGAGCTTGACGGCGCGATGGAGCCGCTGGGACGCCAGGGCCGGCGAGATGCCGAGGCGTGTCGCGACCTCGCGCGGCGGGAGTGGCTCGGTGGCTTCGCACAAGAGCTTGACCACGGCGCGGATGCCGTCGCCGATGTCGCGCGGCTCCCTCGTGTCCCGTTTCCGGGTCTTGGGCGGCGCTTCCGCCGCGAGCATTTGGCGATCAAGCTCTGCGAGCTGGTGCTCGATCTCGATCTGTTGCCGATGAAGTTCTCTGGATTTCTTGAGGAGCGTGGAGAGGTTCGTCATGCCTCTCTTTGTGCGCCCGATACGGCTGAAATCATCGAGGCGCATCTGTGTGACCGATGCGCTCTGCGGAACTCGCAATTTGTCATCGGGTCGCCGTGCACCCACGGCGCAACCAACAGGACCAAACTCAATTCTGTCCCGCTATTCTGTCCCGTCGTTGTCGTCGGTCTCGTCGTTCGCTCCGCGTCGACGGGCGCGCGTCCGACCTTTCTTCAAGATCGAAACCCACTGCGCCGTCGGATCTGTCTCCTCGCTTTCGCTCCACGACTCGATCTCGTGCTTCACGAGTTGGCGCGCGATCTCGCCGATCGACGAGCCCCACTGATCCGTCGTGCGAATCAACCAAAACATCGCCACCGACGGATACCGCCCCCGCGGTGCCGTCCGGATCATCTCCAGGCTCTCGGTGTAGAGCGTAAGGATCCGCTGAACCGCATCCGACGCCGATTGCAGCGCGTCGGCTTGCTTGCGTAGGACGTCCACCGATCGCGTCACGCGCTCTCTCAAGTCGACGAGCAGCTGCTCGTGGAGCCACGCCCCGAACGGATCGCCAAGGAAGTAACCCCGTCGCACGAGCCGATCGCCGATGGCGCTTGCTGTGTAGAGCGCCATATCGACGTCATCGGACAGTTTGCCCGTTCGACTGAGCTGGTTCGCGAGGCGGTAAATCGCGTCGGCCTCGCGCTCCAAAACCTTCGGCAGCTTCAGGATCTTGTGCCGAATGTCGGCATCTTCCAGATCGTTGAACAACTGGAACTGATGCGTCACCCGACGCCAATCCTCATCGGTCGGCGCGGTCGGAGCTTTGGTCTTGGTTGCGGACTTTCGAGGCTTCTCGGCCTTCGCAGATTTCTTCGTGGCCACCGGCCGAGATCATCGAGGCTGATCGTAGCGTGGGCAACAAACCAACCCGCTATCGACTTTCTTGACACTTGCGCGTTCTGGGGCAGCTACCCGAAGCTTTGGGGCAACTCATCGCTTATGGGCAAAGCCATCCCGCGTATAGTCGAGAGATGCCGCGCAAGACCCCCGCCCAGCTAGACCGCGAGATCGCGCATGCAATGAAAGCGTCGCCGACAGACGCGGACATCATCGACATGATCTCCGCCATCGACGGCTTTCACGGCAACGAGTTGAAAGAGCGTAGCAGTGCAAGCATTCAGCAAGAGGTGCGGGTCATCAGGACGTATCTCCAGCGTTTCATCAAGGACTGACAGACAACTGCGATCGGGCAGCGGAACCGCGTAGAATGGGGCGTGGCCTGCAACCGCATGTACGTCTGGACCGACCTTCCGTCGCTTCGCGACTACGGCGATGGGCTCATGTCCGTGATCGCCAGCTCCAAGGAGGAGGCGATCCGGTTAGCCGCGGACCAGTACATCGGGAACGCGCCGTCAAACGTGGAGAGGCACGTCGCCTTCATGCTTGAGCTGCGCACGCATGAACCCGAGGTGATCTCGACGGGGGCCGTCTACAAGTTTGGTGGATCGTAACCTGGCATGGACAAGCTCCAGATCCTGATCGATCTCTACGATCGCGGCGCCGACGCAGCCGAGATCCGCGCCGCAGCTGCGCGCCACGGCATCACGGCGAAGGACCTCGCGCTCGAAGTGGAGGCGATCGAGGCCTTCGTGCGCCGAGAAGACACGCGCGCCGCGGCGCTGGAAAGCGCGGCGCCGCTCGAACGCCTCCAGATGCTCGTCGAAGAGATCACCGGACGAAGCTAGGGTATCGCCCGCTAACCAGGGCGCATGACCGATCGGTACACGCCCTCGATCTTCGACGCCATCTTGTCGGCCGTCAGATGGTCCCGCGCATACTGCTGAGCATTGCGACCCAGGCGTTTTGCCAGATCTCGATCCTGCATGAGCCGCAGCAAGCAGTCAGCGAGCTGCTTGACGTCTCCAGGCTCTGCCAAAAGGCCCGTCTCCTGATGCCGGATCAGCTCAGGGATGCCGCCCACGCGCGTGGTGACGATCGCCTTGCCGGCGAACATGGCCTCGATGACGGAGATGGGGAGCGTGTCGCTGATGGTTGGCAGCACGTAGATGTCGGACTTGCTCAAGATGTTTTCGACATCGTCGCGGTGCCCCCAGAAGTAAACGCTGCGTAGATCGAGCTTCGACGACAGGCGCTCCAGTTCGTCGCGCATCTCGCCGTCACCGACGATGCACACGCGCACGCGATCGAGATGCGATCGGATCAGGTTGAGCGCCTCCAGCAAGATCTTGTGCCCCTTGCGCGGCCCCAGGCGCGACACGCAAGAAATCACGAGGCGCTTCTCGTCCGTCTTGTCCGATCGCACGGCAAACTCGATGCCGGTATGGATCGTTTCCAGCTTGCTGTCCGCCGCACCCAAGCTCATCAGCAGCGGACGAAACGTCTCCGACAGAATGATGCTCTTGTCGGACACCTCGACGGCGTTCCGATCGATCGCCCAAAAGAAAGCGGCCTCATCCGAGTCCTTCGGGATGAGATTGTGCCACACCCGTTTCTGGGTCATGAAGCCGTGCGGCGTAAAGAACAGCGGTTTTCCGTGCGCGCGATTCAGTCTGCCCAGCGCATTGGCCGTGAAACGATCTTGCGCATGGAGAACGTCGTACTTCCCAAGATCGCGCTCACCGAGTAGCGCCTCGTAGGCAAGCATGGACTGAAGCGTCGAGACGATGTGCGCGTTTGCGCGGCCGTAGCGCTCTTTCAGCACGCGCTCGATCTCTCCCTTCAGCCGCCGCTTCACTTTCGGCATCCGCTCTGCCGACAGCCCCTCTGGATGAATGATGTCTACGCGATGGCCGTGCTTCTCGAAGCCGCTCTTGAGCGCCCTCAGGTAGCTCGTCAATCCACCCGCGACCGGATATTTCCAAAACGTCGTGAGCAGGATCCGCAGCTCCTTGCCCGCACGTGAGCTTCGGGTGCGCGGGCCCTGCGCCGGCTCAGCGCTACGCACCTCTGCGCGTCCGTCGTAAAAGCGATCCAGCTCCGCGAGCAGGTGCGGGTAGATGGGCGGCACCTTCATTACTTCCAGATTCTCCGCACGATCTCGAACGCCTCGGCGTAATTCGTTCCGACGGACATGCCTCGAACACCCGCCACCATGCGAATGCCCTCGTACGATCGCGGATGCGGCGCCGGACGCATTTCGAGATCATAGTGCCGCAGCGCCTCGATCTTGTCGTCGATGGTGTCCGTGATGTCGACGAATAAATTCGGCTTGAAGGGCTCGCGGTGGTGGTTTCCCCACTCGCTGCAAGCCACAGTCTCGAAGCAGAGGATCTCAGCGGGTTTCGTTCCGGGCAGGGGCCGCGTCGCGGTCAAAACCGCCTCGAAGACGGTCTGATGGTCGCGATTGATGTCACCGTGGTAGTGCGTGAGCACGACGTCCGGCTCGTAGGCCTCGATCAGCTTGCAAAGCGTCTCGATGATCTTGTGTAGCGGGTACGTTTCGAGGCGCAGATTCGGGTAATCCAAGAAGATGACCTTCTTGATTCCCAGCTGCTTGTTCGCCAGCTTGGAGAACTTCTTGATGCGATGATGCTCGCTCGGGCGCCCTCGGGCAACGATGGCCGTCACGACTTCGTAGCCGCTGTTGATGAACTTCTTGATCGTGCCGCCACATCCAAGCATCTCGTCGTCTGGATGTGCTGCGATGACCAAAACTTTCTTCATGAGACCGGACCCGATGGTAGGTCGCAGGATCCGTCAAGGCCAAAAAACGACTACGAAATCCGCAAGTATTCAAACCCCGTGCCCTCACGCACGGCATGTACATGAAGGCACAGGGCTTGAACACGCTGTCATCCGTAGCGCTTGACGGCCAGCGGCTCGGGAGGCGCTTTCCGCTGCCGCATCAGATCGGCCAGCTCGTCAGCAACCCGACGTTGAATGCCCGCGAGAGCGTCGTTGGTGCTGGTCGCCTCGTACCTAAGCGTTGGGAACTCCGAGCACACGCCAACGTACCGCTCCTTCGCCTCATCCCAGAGCAGGCGATACGTGTACTTGTCCGCGGAAAACAGCGGGGCCGTCATCGCCTTCCAGCGTACAGATTCTTGGACCCGTTCGCTCGTTCGGCGTAGGGTCGACGCATGATCCCGCGACATCCTGTCAGATCCGTGCTGGTCGTGCTTGTTGTGCTACTTGGACTCACCGCCTGCGGTGCAAGCTCGCGTACCAAGGCCCTGCGCGTGAACCTCGTGGCCCTGAACACGGCGCGCGACGCGGTGCTCGCGATCAGCAAGGAGCGCGAGCAGCAGCTCTACGACGGCTGCAACCCACCGACGTGTACGAAGGAAGAGGGGCACACGCGCGTCGAGGCGTGGCAGAAGAAAGTCGACGTAGCCGTCGCGGCCATCGATCTGGCCTACAAGGCCACCCACGATGCGGGCCTCTTGGGCGACGCGAAAAGTGCTGCTGACGCAGCAGCAGCCGCGAAGAAGGCGCTCGACACCTACGAGCAGCTGAAGAAGGAGAAGCCATGAGCGACGTCGATACCGCGATCAACGCGCTGCGCCTGGCGGTCGCTACGGCCGAGGCACTTTCGAGTGCCCTTGGCAAAGCGAAAACCGACCTCGATTCGAGCGCGGCGCGGTTCAAGGAAGTGCTCGCGCAAGTCGAGAAAGACCGCGAGTCGATGCACGAGACGCTCGCGCACGATCGCAAGGAAGCGCGCGACGAGTTCGACAAGAAGTTCGACCACGTCGACGACGATCCAGACACCAAGCCCTGATCGCGGGCAGCTAACCGTGCTGCGTGAAGTAGATGACGAGCGCAGCGACGATGAGCCCGAGCCCGACGATCACGGACTGGACGCCTTTGGTCTGCGAAGACCCGTGCGGAAGCATGCGCTGCGTTACTCCAACGAGCTGAATAGCTGCGTCAACCCGACGATACGCTGTGCGGCCTGCTCTTTCGTCAGCCCCCCACGCGTGTACAGCTGGAAGGCACGGCCGACGAGCTTGTGCGCCCGATCGAACGCCTGCTGAGGCGTCAGCTGCCGGACACCGCGCTCGTGTGGCTTTTGTGTGGCCTGCATCTGCCCGAGCGCTTGGCCAACGGCGTAGGCGGCTTGGTGCTCGATGAAGTCGTCGACGTTTCCGCTCTGCATACCTCCCATCCTAGCAAAGGTCAGAAAGTCGCCGCGAACATCTGCCAGCTGTAGTGTCCAGGAAGGATGATCCTCAAGCCGGGTTCCCAAGGTCCTGACGTCGAACAGCTCCAACTGAAACTGAAGGCGGCCGGCTACGATCCTGGTGATATCGACGGGGATTACGGCAAGCGCACGGCCGCGACCGTGCTCGCGTTCCAAGAAGATCGCCCAGATCTCGAAGACGACGGCGTCGCAGGTCCCATGACGCTCGGCGCCCTCGACGCGGCCGTCGCAAAGAAGAAAAAGCCCGCCCCGGCGACGCCACCTCCAGCCCCGGGACCTGTCCCATGCGAGTCCACGACCTGGACCGCGTTCAAGCAGCTCGTGGCCGAGGTCACCGCCCATGCGCGCTACGGTCCCGGCCGCGGGCTCTGGTCCCCGAGCGGGCCGACCGGAAAATTCGTGGTGAGCTACGGCGCGGGGCGCCTCGGCGGGACCACGGCGATGTGGCCCAACATGCTGGGCCGCGAATACTCGTCGTTCCACTGCTCAAGCTGGACGAACTTCATCCTCGGCTGGCTGCTGCGTCGCAACGAGGACTACACCCACGCCGGCAACATCCCATCGCTGTTCGATCTGCTCGAAGACGGTCCCGAGCTGCACAAGATCGACGGCGGTGGTGTGTACCGTGGCTATGGCGACGCCTGCGTGGCGATCACGGCCGACGGATCTGGCCGCGTGCGATCGAAGTGTCCTGATGCGAAGGTCGTCGACGCCAGGGAGCTGCTGGCCCGGCGCGCGACGCTGCCGACGTTCATGCCCTGCGCGCAGTCCACTCGACGCGCCGACGGAACGTGGAAATGGTGGCATCACACCGTGCTTTACGTGGTCGATCACAACGACCGCAGCCGGCTCTACCGGATCGCGGCCGACGGCTACAAGGACAAGGTCCGCGGCTACTCCGGCGATCCGATGCGCTGGGTCGAAATCACCGACCAGAACGTCGGCAACTACGCGTCAGCGGCGTATCGACCCTATGGGGTCAACACGATTGACGGCACGTACGGCAACAAGAGCCGACCAATCGCGTCCGTCACGTTCGAGATTGCGTAGCCTTCTGCTCGATCGCGAGGGCGGTTGATCCGAAAATTCGACCTCCTCCGACGACGGCTGTAGCATGCCGGATGCTTCAAGCAATCGTACGCACTATAACGGAACTTCTCGACAGCAAGAAAGCAGCCTACAGCTTCCTCGCCACCATCTTCGCGAGCGTGCTGCACCTCTACTTTGGTATCGACGTGCAGAACGCTCTTCTGCTCGTTTCACCGCTCGGCGTAGCGACGCTGTCGCAAGCCCACGTCGACGCGGCTGCGGCCAAGAACGGCACGGGCGCGACGGCCAGCACGGGCAGCACTGGAACAACCGCGACTGTCGAGGGCGTGCCCGCCCCGGCCACCGACGACGCTGCCAAGCCAAGCGACGGATCTGCCACATAAAAATTCCTGCCGGAGACAACGACTGAAAAATGTACCCGTGATTGGAGGGTGGTTATCCTCGCAACACCATGGCGGACATCAACAAGCGCGGATCGGCAGATTGCGAAAGCGGCGAAGGTGGGCGTTGCCCTTTGATCAATAGTGAGGCAGCGGTTCGGAGGCAGCCCTCGTGATTGAGGGGCAGTCCCATCACGACATTCGACCAGCACGAAGGGCGATGCCATAGAGCCACGCGCGCGCATACCCTGTCGCAGCGTCGTTAGCTCCATCGAACGTCTTGTAAGGGCCATGGTGAGATACTTGCCGGGCGCTTGTCTCTGTCACGTAGTCAATCGCTAGCGCGTAGGCATCCTTGTTGTGGTCGATCGTGAACTGGAGGTAGCCGGACACTTCAGGCGACGCGACGTCGGCGACGAGTCGGGCACCTTGCTTGGACCATTCGAGCTTCACTTCGGGAGCGGCGGTCCCAGCAGTCGCTGCTCCCGCGCTCACCGGATTCCCCGCTGCCTCGCAACCCACGACGCGCCGGCCCGCGTACCAGCCAGGTCCGACGCTCTGACAAGTTGCTCGCGCTCCTCGCGCGTTGGAGCGCGGGCAAGGCTCGCCGGATCCGGCAGCGACGTGAGGTAGTCGCGATAGTGCACAGCACGTCGGATCAACTGGAGTCGCCGTGCGCGCGTCATCACAGGTGCCGAGGGTTTCGCCATGATCATTCGCGCCTTGACGAGATCGATCAGCGGCGTGATCTTTCGCTTGGGCTTCTTCGACTGGGGGGCGGTCATCATGTACCTCGGGCGTAGGGATTCTGGAGGCGTGCTTGCCAACTACACGGATTCGGGCACCGCTCGCACATTTCCTCGGTGATACACGCTTGTTGCCGACGAGATCCCAGACGACGCGCCCGAGCGCGCGGATCCGCTCGTTCGGGATGATCGCGCGCAGCGTGTCCACGCCGTTGGTGAACAAGTCTCCGCACGCCTTGCCGAGCCGCGCCGTCGGATCGTCCTGCGCAAGATCCTCGACGTCGACCTGCTCTGCCGAGAACGCGGCCACGATCTCTTCCACGAGACTCACGAGGCGTCTCCATCGCCGAGCAAAAGCTCGATCGGCAGCTCCTCGATGCCTGGAAGCGGCGCCGCCTCGATGCAGCGCTCGACACGACGACCGACGTAACGGTCCGTCATGATCCACCACCAACACCAATCGTTCTCCCTATCGCGCGCACGCCGTGCAAGGCCACGGCGCACTTCAACGCCAAGCCAGCGCCCGAGCTTGGTCGGGACGAAGGTGACCTCGACACGGCTCTTCGAGAGGTAGCGGATGCGGATCTTGGTCAGCATGATCAGACGTCGTCCAGTGCGCAGTCGTTGCAGCAGTAGACGGCCGGCCACTGCGGATGCAGCGGCTTGCGACAGCTCTCGCTCGCGCACACACGATCGGGAACGGCATCGACGCCACACATGCCGCAACGATCCCCCCAGAACGTGGCCGTCGACGCGGACATCGCCTCGTGCGCGAGGACAGCGGCACCACTGAGCTGGCGCAGGTGATCGGGGCAAACGACCATTCCTTCGAGCGGCGCCTGCACGATACGAACGAGCACGATTTCCGAGGACGCCACGACTTACTTCCGCCGTCCAATCATCCACGATCGAATCATCCACCCGATCAGCATGCCGCTTGCGAGCCACACGACGACGTGCAGCGGATGCCGAGGGACAAGGAGATCCCAGCCCGTGAGGTTGTCTGGATTCACTTGCTGTCACGCTCCGGGCGCTCCTGACGGGCCTTGGGCACGTGCAGCTTGCCGAGCGCGAGTCGGATGAGGTCGCTCATCGTGAGCTGGCGTTTCTTCATTTCCTTCCGAAGCCAGGCCTCCTCGGCGTCGGTCACACGCGCGCCGATGTAGTTGCTGAGGTTGTCTTGCGTGGAGCGCTTGGGCTCGAACACGGGGCGGACAATTGTCTATCATCTTGTTAGCGGTTCATCAACAGCCAACCTACGCAGACGATCCCGACCTAGCGAACGAGGTTGCATCCCGGCCGCCACGCTGGATCGACATCCCGCTGATCCCATGCACGGCACAGCATCGCGGCGACGGCGAGGTTCTTGGCCAGGCGGCGCAGATTATCGGGTCTGAGCGGTGAGTAGCAGCGCCAACAGTCCGGATCGCTGCATCCGCTCTCGCAGAAGTCGCACGACGACAAATCGAGATCGCGGATGCGCTGGAGATCGGCTTCCGTAACTTCCGGCGAGGCAGTGGCTTCGAGCTGCGCCATCATCTCGTCGAGCAGCGAAGGCGCACTCATGGACGCGCCGCCTTGTCCTCCAGCGCGAGCACGGCGAAGGTACGGCTGCATTCTTCCACGTAGCAGAAGACGTGGAGCCGCCGCTGGCCATCGTCGTGCGTGTGAAGCTCCAGTCGAAACGGCGCGGTGAAGTCGTGGTGCGCGTTCACGGCCGTCTTGCGGAACGCGTGCGGATCATTGTCACCGCACAACTCGCAAGCGTGCGCCGGCTTTGCGGGCGCGACGTCGGGCACCCCCCGAGCGCCGAACGACGCGACGGGGCGCGAGCAGTCCGGGAGGTAGCACGTCACGAAGATGATTCCGCGATCGACGCCCGTGCGCCGATACGCCAGGCGCAACGGCGCGTGCATGTGACAGCGTCCGTGCAGGTGGAGCAGATGGTGCGCGTGCCCGCCGTCGTTGCACACGGAGCAGCCGTCGGGCATTTTCGTCAACTGATCGGTCGTCATGGTCGTTCGGGTCCTCCGAAGGCTTTGATCAAGATCCACGGATCGCACTGCGGCGAACCGTTGCCGCAATACATGCATTGCACACGCTTTGGCGCAAGTTTCTCCGACAGTGGTCGAAACAGTGCGTGCGTCAGCGCCGTCATCGGATCGCTGTAGTTGAGGCGGGGGCGCGTCGCCGCGTGTCCACATTCCAGGACCAGCAGCCAATACGTGCCGCCCCGATCACCCTCACGCTCGAAGATGTAAACGACGTGGCGACGAGGTCCGGCAAGCGGTCCTGGTTTCTCCTGGGTCATCACGCGTTACTTGGCCGGCTTATTCTCGCGCTGCTTGCGGATCGCCTTCTCTAGATCGCACGTGCGTACGACAGCCGCCAGCGAAGCGAAGCGACGGTAGCTGTGTCCTATGCCCGGCATGTTGCCGTGCACGATGTAGCCGGTCTTGCTGTACTCGACGGTCCAGCGGCCGTCGTGCTCACCGTCGCCCCCACCAGCTCCACCGCGATAGATGCCGAGGCCCCAACACGCGTGCAGTGCGGAGCGCACTTCATCAAAGACGTAGCGCGGCATCTGCCTCGATTCTCACCAAGCGCGCGCCGAACGCAAGCGGGTATCCAGACACCCGTGTCCCGAGCGCGTCGCGTGTGTACCGGACGCCCTGGGTATCGTGTGACCGCTGCACATGCTTTCGCGCTGTTTGTCCTTCCCCGTATCGGCACGCGGCGTGTACTACCGATCGGCATGACGAAGATCGTCACCAAGACCGTTCGCCCGTCACGCGGGCGCAAGACCGTCTATCCGACCAACGACGTCGTGATCGAGGAAGCCGGCAAGCCGCCGATCACGATCATCGTGCCTGCCGAAGTGCCGAGCGCCGCCCGCGGCGAAACCTTGCAGCAGCTCTACAAGGAGCATGTCAAGCCGCTGCCCTTCGGCCCCAAGAAGGAGACGCACTGGAAGGGGCCGTGCGCGGCCGAGGTTCCCGCGGCGCTCGCAAGCGACGTCGCGGAAGCGATGCACTACATGGGCTCGATCATCGACGATCGTCGCGACTTGCCTGGCGGCCTCGTGCGCCTCTACAGCGAGGGCTACTGGGCCCACGGCTTCTAACCATGAGCATCACGTTCTACATCGCGATCGAGGTCGACGGCCCCAAAGGCACCGAAACACGTTTCGCGTACCGCTGCGACTGTTCCAAGCGCTGGTGCGATGCGTGTGACGAGGCGTCGAAGGTCGGCGCCGACTATCCCGACCAGTTCACGTGCGCCGACTGCACCGACGTCGAGGTCAACATGACCGCGTCGAACACGCGGGATTGGCTGCGCTGGATTGGCCTCCCTGCCGAGGATTACGGCCAGGCCCGTGCCTCCGATCTGGCGGCACGCTGTCGCCGTCGCCTCTGGGACGAGGCCCGCAATCACGACCCCGCGATCGAGGGCTTCGAGAACAAGGCCGAGGGCCGCGCACGCTTGATCGTTTGCGGTCGCCGCCCCGACTACCTTCGCGAGCGAACCGAGCAGATGCTCAAGATCTGCGAGAAGGCCGGCGATCGACTCATCGCGTGGGCGTAACATCGGCTGCATGGCGTCACGTACCGAAGAGCAAGAGCGCGCACGGCAGGAGCTAATCGATGCGGTTGCCGCGTGGCGCGAAGCAACATGCCTCTACGCGCAGCCACCGGGCTTCGAGGGCGCGCAGTGCGACGGCGACAACCACGTGATGGAATGCCCCGTCGAGAAGGCGCGCGGCGACATCCTCGCGGCGCACAACAAGGTCGAACAGCTCGGGGCCGGGTGAGCCGTTCGGAGCTGCCAACGTTCACACACACCGTCGAGAAACTCGTCGGGAAGAGTAAGATCGCGCCATGGCACGCAAGCCGACACGTGTGTTTCTCAGCGTACAGCCCGTAGGCTACCGCCAGCCGAAAGGTGCTGATCCGTTCACGTACCAGGACAAGCGCCCCTCGCGCTGGCGTGCAAGCTGGTGGACGCGCGGCACATCGACCGAGCTGTATCGATCGAAGATCGTCGCCACGCGCGATGAAGCGATCCAGCTGGCGCTGCGGTGGCTGGAGCGTGAAAACAAGGCGCGCGTCGGGGGCCCCGCGGACACGCAGCTGATCGACACGACGGATGCGCCCGAGCGCTACGGCTACTCGCACCAGACCGTCGAGAAGAAGAGCCCGCAGCAACTCGACGCGGAGATCGCCGAGGTGCTCGCGAAGGCCCAGACGTGATCGGAAGCTCGCCACGAGGTCCCCGAACGTGCGATGACGTCCCCGCGAAGGAGCCGCTATGACGAAGCTGGACAAAGGCGACGAGGATGTGGGCCGGGTCGTACAGGCCGCGGCGCAGAACATCTTCAACGATCCCAGCGCTGCCTCGCTCAAGCGCGTCGCGTGGGCGTACGGGTGCATCCGCGCCGGGTCCGACGAAGAAGCACGACTGCTCGAACTCCTGCGACAGAAGCTCGCCGCCCAAGGGGAGGCACTGCGATGATTCGTCACAACATCCAGCTCGGGGATCCGCGCGAGGAGCAGCGCCTCGTCACCGATCTCGTGCGGCGCTATCACCTTCTCATGGCGAAGCTGCGCAAGAGCAGTCGGGCAGAGGGCGCCGCCATCTCGAAAGAAGCCGATCAGATCCGACAAGAGGCCCTGCGTCGCATGGAGCGCCTGCCACCTGGCATGATGCGCGATCACCTGATGCGCAAGCTTCTCGAAGGGTGATCGCCATGACCATCGACGACATCAACACGATCGCGTGGCGCGACTTTCTCACCTGGGCCTGGAGCCAACCCGAGATGCGCGAGCAATTCACCGCGAAAACAGGCGTCGTCATTCAGCACGCCGCGAGTCCGATCGAGGCTGCAATCGACGCGGCTACGGGCGCTCGTGAGAGCGTCGCCACGCGCTTCGTCGAGTGGGCAACGTGCGAACACTGGGGCATCGAGCACGCGCCGCTCGCGTATCAGAAAACCGTCGCGGCCAAGGACAAGCGCACGTGAGCGTGAGGGAGATCCGCACGCTGCCAGAAGCCGAAGTGCTTCGCCGCTGGGCCGCGCTGTACGCGGCGGGCAAGCACAAGGGCTACGCGTCACCGGACCCCGAGCAGTACCTCGGGCGCGACACCACGTGGGTCGAGGTCGAAGTACCGCACGATCTGTACAACGCTGAATGGAACACCGAAGACCCGTCGCTTTCGCCAGCACAGCTCAAGCGCGCCGAACAGTACGCACGCCTGCCGGGCACGCTGCCGCCAGGGATGGCCGGTTACAAGGGCCGGAGCGCGAGGCGCGGCGGCAAGAAACTGTACGTGTCCGATGGCAACCATCGCGCCTACGCCGCGTTCCTGCGTGGCAGTTCCACCGCCCGGTTCTACGTGCCGTTGACGGAGTGGAGACACTTTCAACAGGCACAGCCGGAGGCGCTGCTCTGATGACGACGAAACCGACGAAGAAACATCCACGCTGGATCGTCATCTACTACATTCACACGCCCGGATCGGAATGGCTGGGCAAAGGTGTCGAGTTCTTCGACGAGGAAGAGCCTGCACGCGCGCGCGGGCGCGAGATGAACGACACGAGCCGCCCGTTCTACCCGCCCTGGGATCGCCAGTACCTCGGAGCGGCTCAAGGGTACGCGCGGCCTGTCACCTTGAAGGACTACCTCAAGGAAAGCGACGGGCAGCCGCCTGAAGCTGCCGCGCCATGATCGCCGTCGTACACGGCGGACAAACGGGCGTTGACCGTGGCGCGCACGAGGCAGCGCTGATCAACGGCTGGACGATCACGGGCTACATGACGAGCGACTGCCGTGACGAGCGTGGCCGCATTCCGGACGACGTCGCTCGATTTCTCATCCCGCACGACAAGCCCGGCTACGGGGCACGCACCGAAGCCAACGTTCGATCGGCCAATGCGGCCCTCATCATTGTGCCCAGCGTCGCGGAATCCCACACGACGCCCGGCACCGCGATGACGATCGATCTCGTGATCGACCGGCGGCTGCCCCGCTGGGTCATCGACCCCACCTACGACGCGGCGACGATTGCGCGCTGGCTGTGGAAGGATCTCCTCGCTCCCCGAGCCCCTATGCTCCCCCTCCTCGGCTTTAGCGCTCCCGCCGCCCCCAACCGCCTACTCGTGGCCGGCCCCCGCGAGAGCAAGTGGCCAGGTGCCCGAGCGGCCACCGCAGAACTCCTCGGCCGAATCGCGGCCTCCCTCGTCGAGATCTCACGGGACCGCAAAAAACAAGACCTGGCGCGGCGGGGAAGGTAGGATCCCCACATGGCAGAGCTGCGGTCCAAGACCGGCCTCCTGAACTACCGCGATGGCCGGGTCGAGAACGCGCGCTTCTACTACGGCGCGGACGAGGACGCGCCCGCCAATCGCATGCAGCTCGATCCCGAGAAGCATGCGACCTGGATCGAGCACGACGGAGCCGTCGGCATTCGGCGCGGCGCCGCCGTGTCGGTCGGCGCGTCGCAAGGCTACAGCACCAACTACGACAACATCGACTGGGGCAACTAGGAGATCACCATGGCGTTCATGCAACCCGAGGCTCTCGACAAGCAAGAGTGGGTCGAACTCGAAACGAACAACGGCACCGACTGGATACCGTTCGACGTACTCTCCAAGAGCGAGGCCGCGAGCGCGCGCCAAGGAGACTTCGAACCCCTGGTCAAGTACAGCGAGGGCACTCGCGTGTACAACGACCGATCGCGCATCATGAAGGGCTACGGCGTGCGGCTATCCGCTCCTGGCTACATGGACGCAACGGAATGGGAAGTGTACGGCAGCAAGAAGGAAGCGCTCAAACGTGCGCGCGAGTTGGGACGTGAAGCTGAAGGCGAGGATCACGCGGCCAAACGCGCGCACGCGGCGAAGAAATCACCGGCGACGAAGAGCACGCAAAAGGAGAAGCACCTGCATTTCGCGGGCTATGACTTCACATCCGGTCCAGAAGGCACCGTCGTTCATCGTCCGAGTCCCGCTCTCCCAGCACTCCCCGGATTCCAGCCCGACGATCGCGTGGAGTATCGGGACGTCAACCTGTGGCAGCAGGGGACGGTAACCAGCGCAGACGGGCAATGGGTCATGGTGCGCTGGGATGGAAACGCCTTCGTGTCACGTGAATGGGCACCAAACCTTCGGCATGTATCGACCGGTGCCACGGCGCATAGCACGCGTGTGCGCGCGACGAAGAAATCTCCGACGCAGCTGGACCGCGAAATCAAGGAGGTCCTGGGACAAGCTTCCAACAAAAGTCGGACGCACGCGTCTCGTCGCGCCCCCCTCGAAAAAGGCCAGGAGAACATGCTGCGCGTCCGTCGCTAGTGCAGAGGAACCCGATGCGTAAGACGTCTCGCCAGCTCGATCGTGAAATCGCCCAGTCGCTGGCGCGCGCGAAGGGCTCGCGGCAGCAAGCGGGGCGATCGTCGCACAGCACGCAGCGCCCGAACTGGTGGCAGAAGGGCGTTCCCGAGGAGGATCGCGTTTGCTACGACACCAAGACCAAGGCGCTCAAGGCGTTTCTCGACGCGAACTACGAGATCGTGCAGAACTACGGCGGCGCGGACTACGAGGTCTCGCCCTCCGAGTTCGACGCGATCAATCACAAGTACAGTCTGCGCGGAAGCCGCATTGCCAAGACGATCGCACAGGCCGTCTGGGCCGCGATGCCTGAGGGCAAGCCGTTCTGTCTTGATCGCATCGACGTCAACGCGCTCAACGACACGAGCCCCGCACGGGAAGCGGATCTCGGGTTCCGGCTGCCCGATCACGTGTACGAGGCCGACTACGGCAAGGAGATGGAGCGCTACTACCGAGGCCTCGAAGCTCACGCGCGAATCTGTCGGCGGTGCCGGCGACCGTTGGTGTAGGAGCACCCAGGTTCATGTTCAAGACACCCAAACAGCTCGACCATGAAATCGCTGAAATTCTCGCGAAGAAGCGAGGACCAAGCCGCCGGCCGCCTCCTTCGGAAGAGATCACGGAAGCGGCTTACAGCGTATTCGAACGCCCAGGCGGCGAAGATCTGACGCTCGACGAATTCCGCGAAGAGGTACGCGGACTCCTGCGTATGATTGGCTCGGAGATCGCTTCCGCGAGTCTCGATAAGGCAATCAACGCGCTCTACAGACACATCTACGGGGGCTGAGATGCCGAAGACGCCGCGCCAACTCGATCAAGAAATCGCCGCAGCCCTCGCGGCACCCACACCTCAACGTTCACGTGCCGCGTCGACTCCCAAGGGACGGCAGCTCAAGATCTATGCTGTCGATGCGCGCATCGTATCGGGTATCGACGACGAAGATGTGTGGGAGGGCAGTTTCGAGATTTCTGCCAGCAGCCTCCAGACTGCACGCAAGCTCGCCGTCGATCTCTTGCACGACTCGACCTATTACGATCCCCGGATCGCCCCGAAAGCTGTACTCGATCGTGTCGAGCACATTGGCGAAGTAGAATGAGGCTGTACCGTCGTGTCGTCGGAACTCCGTACACCGGCCCCGGCTCGTTCTGGAGCCCAGATCCGGCCGTCGCAGAACGCTACGGTGCGCGTGGTCATGGCGGTCGCCTCATCACGACGGAGGCGCGCGGACGTGTGCTCAAGCTCGAATCCGACGAGGAGCTGGTAAAGGCACTCATGATGGCCGGCGTTCGTGACGCCGAAGATCGTGTATCCGAGAACGACTGGTTCGAGAGCGACGATGTGCGCGAAGGACTCCGTCGGTTTGGCTACGCCTGGATCGAGCGCCTCGTCGATCCATCGATCTCCTGGAAAGACGTAGAGTGGATCTACGTGGGCAAGAAGCCTTTGCACTGGAAATGAGGAAACAGCCTCGACCCATGGACCGCGTTGAATTCGCGACGCGATGCGGCTGGCAACGCCTGTAGGCGCGTATGGCAGGACCCAAGAAATCTTCTGCGCAGCTAGATCGGGAAGTCGTGGAGCTGTTGACCGCTCCACGCGGCTTCAATCGCTATCGTGATCTTCCAGCGGACGATGCCCGCGGTAACCCGCTGCACACGTGGGGCGCCGTACACGCAAACAAGCTCGGCAGCTATTGGACGATCGAAGTCGATGTACCGCTCAGCGAGCTGGCGGATCTGCGGCCGGTCGCTCAGACGGCTGCACGCCTCAAGTCGGTGACGACCGCACGCAAGGAAGGCAAGTACCTGCCGCCTGTCGAGCTTGGCGTCTTCAAAGACGGCAGTGCATGGATCGTCGACGGAAACCATCGCTTGATCGATGCACGCAAAGCACGCCTACCGAGCGTGCCGGTCACCTTTACGTTCGTCGGAGCATGAGGCAGCCATGAGCGAAAAACGGCGTACGTTCCATGTCGGTCGCGAGGGGGCAACCCGGCCAGTTGTTCTCTACAGCACGCATTCGGGATTCTGGCGAACCGGTGATGGCGCTTCGTTCATGCACCACGGCCACACATGGCTTGGGCCGGAGGGCCGCCGATACAAGATCGAGAAGTGGAGCACGCCGCACACGGATCGCACGTTCACGTCGCTGCAATCGGCACTGAACGCTTGGGCTGGCGCACACCCTCACGCCTGGCTACTACGTCGATGATCGTCCCGCGACGACGGCAGATCTGAAGCGGTACGGTTTCACGTTACGGCCTGGCGAATATCTCGCCTAGCAAACAAGGCTACCACCGACAGGACGACGACGACAACGACGGCGCTGACGACGACGACGACGCTGAGGACTAGTCGTCGATGGGTGCCGGATCGTCAACCGCTACGAGCCGCGTCAGTTCGTGCAGCTCGTAGGGCGAGAAGCAGCCGTCGGCGCACAGCTCGCCGGTGTAGCGCTCGTCGCGCGCGGCATAGCCACCCAGCAGGTGCCCGCACGCGGTGCGCTTGCCACCAATCGCCTTGCGGTGCCAGCAGCCATCCGGTAACAGCTTGACCTGCAACGTCAGATCCTTGGGGTCCGTGCGCAAGCTGTGGCGCAGCTCTTGGTCCCACGTGAAGTCCCGAGTGGAGGTCCGCCCGACGACGACGATCTGATCAACGATGGCAGCATCGAGCGGCATGCTAGCGACCCTTCGGGCAACAGATGATCTTGCGAACGCCGGTGCGTCCCATCGGAATGGACGCGAACGTGCCACGGCGGCAGCCACCCGGTGGGCGCTGCCGGAACCGAAGCTCGGTCGCGGTGCGATCCACCTTGGGTGACCTGAGCCCGTGCGTTGCGAGCCAACGACGGGCTTGGGTGACGCCCCAGCGCTCGGGGAACACGACCGACTGTGTGGCGGTCCCGACTGAGCATCGGCGCGTCATGCAGCCGATCCTACACTAA
>Ga0315276_10001960_pt1 | contig 18668 bp, 19 predicted proteins | sample YL17G05_0_MG_FD_204542 | JGI IMG/M metagenome (GOLD analysis project Ga0315276, IMG submission 204542) | Sediment microbial communities from Yellowstone Lake, YNP, Wyoming, USA - YL17G05_0 | ecosystem: Environmental > Aquatic > Freshwater > Lake > Sediment | place: USA: Wyoming | collected... | reverse complement strand
GCGATGCTGGCTGGTCGACGAGTGTGGGATGCGGCGCTGGTGGCGGCGTCACCGATCCTGATTTTTCAGGCCTTCACCAATTTCGACGCATTGGCAACGGCTTTGGCGACCGGTGGACTGCTCGCCTGGGCACGTCGGCGTCCGGTGTTGGCCGGCGTCCTGATCGGCCTGGGGGTGTCGGCCAAGCTCTATCCGGCTCTGCTGCTCGCGCCCCTGCTACTGCTGAGTGTGCGTACCGGGAGATTTGGTGACGCCGTGCGCACCGCATCGGTGACCGTGCTGGTCTGGTGCGCGGTCAACCTCCCGGTGTTGCTGTTGTACCCGCGCGGTTGGTCGGAGTTTTTCCGGCTCAACACCCGCCGCAACCAAGACCTCGACTCGCTCTACAACGTCATCACGTCCTTCACGGGCTGGCCCGGTTTTGATCCCCAACTCGGATTCTGGGAGCCGCCGACGGCACTCAATGCGGTCTCCGGCGGGCTTTTCGTCGTGTGCTGCGCGGCGATCGGCTATGTCGCACTGACCGCTCCTCGTCGGCCTCGGCTGGCCCAACTCGCCTTCCTTGTGGTCGCGGCCTTCCTTCTGGTCAACAAGGTCTGGAGTCCGCAGTTTTCGCTGTGGCTGGTGCCGCTGGCCGTCTTGGCGCTGCCGCACCGCAGGGTGCTGCTGGCGTGGATGACCATTGACGCACTCGTGTGGGTGCCTCGGATGCTCTATCTCTTCGGCGAGGCGAACAAGGGCCTGCCGGAGCAGTGGTTCACCGCCACGGTGCTGATCCGTGACGCCGCCGTGGTGGGCTTGATTGTTTTGGTCGTCCGCCAGATCTACCGTCCCGCAGAAGATCTGGTGCGCACCGGTGGCGGGATTGACGATCCAACCGGCGGGGTGTTCGATGGCGCCGCCGACGCGTTTCCGGTGCGGTGGCCGCGGTGGCTGCGGCCGGCTCAAGAACGGCAGGAGGGTTTGGATGCAGGTAGCAATCGCACTGTTCCCGCGGATGACCGCGCTGGATGCAGTGGGTCCCTATGAGGTCTTGCAGCGGGTGCCGTCCATCGATGTCATATTCGTCGGGCACCGCCTCGGTGAGATCCGGACCGACAACGGCATGCTCGGACTGACCTGCGATGCCACCTTCGAGGAGATCACCGGCCCCGACGTACTGCTGGTCCCGGGCGGAGTGGGCACCCGCGAGTTGATGACCGACGAGCCGGTCCTCGATTGGATCCGCTCGGTGCACCGCAACACCAGGTTCACCACGTCGGTGTGCACCGGAAGCCTGGTGCTGGCCGCCGCCGGCCTCCTCGACGGACTGACCGCGACGACGCATTGGGCCGCCGCCGCGCTCCTGGAGCCCTTCGGGGCGCGCTACGCGGCCGAGCGCGTCGTGGAACACCTGCCGCAGCGGATCATCACCGCCGCCGGGGTCTCGAGCGGTATCGACATGGGGTTGCGACTGCTCGAACTTCTCGTTGACTTAGAGGCCGCGCAGGCGAGTCAGCTGATGATCGAGTACGACCCGCAGCCGCCGTTCGATTCCGGCGCCTTGGCCAAGGCGTCGGAGGCCACCGTGCTGCGGGCCCAGGAGTACTTCACCAAACGCAGCTGATTTCGCTGATCAGGCCTGCTGCCTGTAACCTGTCGAGGTTACCGACGCAGGTAACCCTCCTGCCACGGATTGGCCGTGGCCGTATATGACCGTAGGAGGTGATGAGGTTTCCATGCGTCCTTACGAAATCATGGTCATTCTTGACCCCACTCTCGACGAGCGCACCGTGGCCCCGTCGCTGGACACGTTCCTGAACGTGATCCGCAGCGATGGCGGTTCGGTCGACAAGGTCGACATCTGGGGCCGGCGCAGGCTGGCCTACGAGATTGCCAAGCACGCCGAGGGCATCTACGCCATCGTCGATGTGAAGGCGGAACCGGCCACCGTGTCTGAGCTCGACCGCCAGCTGAACCTGAACGAGTCGGTGCTGCGCACCAAGGTGATGCGGACCGATAAGCACTGAGCTTCGGCATCGGTGGAGAACGTCCGCGCGCTGTCGTAGTCCCTACGTAGGCTCCGGGTAAACACTCCCCGTCAAACTCCAGGAGGACCTTGTGGCTGGTGACACCATCATCACCGTCGTCGGAAACCTGACCGCTGATCCCGAACTGCGGTTCACCCCGTCCGGCGCGGCCGTCGCGAACTTCACCGTGGCATCGACGCCGCGCATCCTCGACCGCCAGAGCGGGGAATGGAAGGACGGCGAAGCCCTGTTCATGCGCTGCAATATCTGGCGCGAGGCGGCCGAGAACGTCGCCGAAAGCCTCTCCCGCGGATCGCGGGTAATCGTGACCGGGCGGCTCAAGCAGCGGTCCTATGAAACCCGTGAGGGCGAGAAGCGCACCGTCGTCGAGGTGGAGGTCGAGGAGATCGGACCCTCGCTGAAGTACGCCACCGCCAAGGTCAATAAAGCCTCCCGCGGCGGTGGCGGCGGTGGTGGTGGCGGTTTCGGTGGCGGCGCACCTGGTGGCGCGGCCGCTGGAGCGCAGCGCCCGGCGGCGGGCGAACCCGCTGAAGACCCGTGGGGCAGCGCCCCGGCATCGGGTTCCTTCGGCGGCAATGACGACGAACCCCCATTCTGAGACGAAAGAGAATCAACAGATGGCTAAATCAGGACCTACCAAACGGCGTCCGGCCCCGGACAAGCCGATCAAGGCCCGCAAGTGCGTGTTCTGCTCGAAGAAGGGCAAGCTGCAGATCATCGACTACAAGGACACTCACTTGCTCCGCACCTACATCAGCGAACGCGGCAAGATCCGTGCGCGCCGGGTGACCGGCAACTGCGTGCAGCATCAACGCGACATCGCCATCGCCGTCAAAAACGCGCGCGAAGTTGCCCTGCTGCCGTTTACGTCGACATCGCGTTAACGGCCGAGAACGGAGTACAACAATGAAATTGATCCTGACCGCTGAGGTCGACCACCTCGGCGCTGCCGGTGACACCGTCGAGGTCAAGGACGGGTACGGTCGCAACTTCCTGTTGCCCCGCGGCCTGGCGATCGTGGCGACCCGCGGTGCGCAAAAGCACGCTGATGAGATCCGAAAGTCCCGCGAGGCGAAGACCGTGCGCGACCGCGAGCACGCCGACGAGCTCAAGGCCGCGATCGTGGCTCTGGACCCGATATCGCTGATCGCAAAGGTTGCCGGGGATGCCGGCAAGCTTTTCGGGTCGGTGACCGCCAGCGACGTGGTCGTTGCGATTAAGAAGGCCGGCGGCCCCAGCATCGACAAGCGTTCGGTGCGACTTCCCAAGGCACACATCAAGGAAACCGGCAGTCATGGCATCGTCATCCGCCTGCATCCGGAGGTTGACGTGCAATTCACCCTCGAGGTCGCCGGTCAGGGTTAATCACCTTTGACAGTGCCGGGGTCCCCGGTGGCGGCCGTCGCGGCCACCACCGGGGACTCTGCTTTTGACCGGCGAACTATCGGACATGTGTTTGCCACAGCTAACGTAACCTCCCGTTTGCCGAAGCATTCGTCGCTGGACACCCAACACGCCCGGAACGGCAACCTGGCCCGACACGCCGCGGAACTTGCCATGCACAGGCCGCAATGCCGGTTAATCTGCGTTTACGTGGTCTGATGGCCGACAAATTCATAACTATCCACAGGTTCTCCCCATACTGCCAACACAGTTGGTGGCAGCTATGCACAGACCACTAACAGGTTGACGCACAAGCCGGGTTTGCGCTGACTCCAGCAACGTCTAGCGTTCCCCACGGCGCACGGGTAGCCGCGCCGGTCGCAGCAGCCTGTCGGTGCCTCGATCTAACGTGAGAGCCACTGACTCGAACCGATGTTCGATGCGGTCTTGGAACTGAGGAGGTAGGGCAGCCCGATGGCGGTCGTCGACGATCTCGGACAGTCGGCAACTGAGTCGTCTGCACCCGCCGAGGACTACGGCCGCCAGCCTCCGCAGGATCTCGCCGCCGAACAGTCGGTGCTGGGCGGGATGATGCTCAGCAAGGACGCCATCGCCGACGTGCTGGAGAAGTTACGGCCCGGCGACTTCTACCGGCCCGCGCACCAGAACGTCTACGACGCGGTGCTCGATCTCTACGCGCGCGGGGAGCCCGCCGACGCCGTCACCGTCGCGGCCGAACTCGACCGTCGCGGCCTGCTGCGCCGGATGGGCGGAGCGCTCTATCTGCACACCCTGATCTCGACGGTGCCGACCGCAGCCAACGCCGGCTACTACGCGGGCATCGTGGCCGAGAAGGCACTGCTGCGCCGGCTAGTTGAGGCCGGCACCCGGGTGGTGCAGTACGGCTACGCCGGCGCGGAGGGTGCTGACGTCAACGAAATCGTCGACCGTGCCCAAGCCGAGATCTACGACGTCACCGAGCGGCGGACCACTGAGGATTTCGTCGTCTTGGAGTCACTGCTGCAACCGACGATGGACGAGATCGATGCCATTGCCTCCCAGGGTGGGATCGCCCGCGGTGTGCCGACCGGCTTCACCGAACTCGATGAGGTGACCAACGGTCTGCACCCGGGACAGATGATCGTGATCGCGGCGAGGCCGGGTATGGGGAAATCGACTCTGGGACTTGATTTTTTGCGCTCCTGCTCGATCAAGAACCGCATGGCGAGCGTGGTCTTCTCCCTCGAGATGAGCAAGTCCGAGATCGTGATGCGGCTGCTGTCGGCGGAGGCGAAGATCAAGCTCACCGATATGCGTTCGGGCCGGATGAGCGATGACGACTGGACGCGGCTGGCGCGGCGGATGAGTGAGATCAGCGAGGCGCCGCTGTACATCGATGACTCGCCGAACCTGACGATGATGGAGATCCGCGCCAAGGCACGCCGGCTCAAGCAGAAGTCAGACCTGAAGCTGATCGTGATCGACTACCTACAGTTGATGACATCCGGCAAGAAGGTCGAGTCACGCCAGCAGGAGGTGTCCGAATTCTCCCGTCAGCTCAAGCTTCTGGCGAAGGAGCTTGAGGTACCGGTGGTGGCGATGAGTCAGCTGAACCGCGGGCCGGAGCAGCGCACCGATAAGAAGCCGATGCTCTCCGACCTCCGCGAGTCGGGCGCGATCGAGCAGGACGCCGACATGGTGATTCTGCTGCACCGCCCTGATGCGTTTGAGCGTGACGATCCGCGTGGCGGCGAGGCCGATCTGATCCTGGCCAAGCACCGCAACGGTCCGACGAAGACGGTGACGGTGGCGCATCAGCTGCACTTGTCGAGGTTTACGAATATGGCTAGGCAGTAGAAGAGGTTCGACGCCAGCAGTCGCTACCAGCGACGGCGTGACGCGTTGCCCACGAAGTGCTGTTGGCGAGTCCGCGGCTACACGGACGTGTGACCCGGAGACCGACGTCTCCGGCCATCGGCCTGCAGCTTGAGCCGTCGATGGTATGGTCAAACCATGCTAGCAACCATCGATGCCGGCGGGCGGGTCGTCGTTCCCAAGGAAGTCCGCGAGCGTCTCGGGCTGCGCCCCGGTAGCCGGATCGTGTTGACCGAGGTGGAAGGACACCTCGAGATTTCGCCGGCGACCACACCGGTGCGACTCGTTGATCGCGGGGGCGCGTTGGTAGCCGTTGCGGAGGCGGACCTTCCCGTCCTCACAGCCGAGCAGGTCCGGGATGCGGTTGAAGCCACACGCCGGTGACGGCACTCGACACGAGCGTCGTCATCGCAGCCTTTGCCCCCTGGCATGAGGCGCACAAGGTGGCTGGGCGAGCTATGACACCCGAGGCGGTCATTCCAGCCCATGTGGTGACGGAAACCTACGCAGTGCTCACGCGCATGCCCGAACCGTTCCGGATGGACGCTCAGTTAGTGGCTGACTACCTGGCGCAGCAATGGGGCGGACGCGTTATCGCCCCAGACGGCGGGCTCTATGAATCCTTGACGACAGCTGTCGCGACCGTCGGGGTGACGGGGGGCAGCACGTACGACGCCCTCGTCGGGCTCACCGCCCAGCGCTTCGGTCATCAATTATTGTCACTCGACCTTCGGGCTGAACGCACTTACCGATCTCTGGGGATCGATTACCGGCTGCTCGCCCGGTAGCTCGGCGCTGCAGGGAACCAGGCTCGCGGACAGCACCGGCGGCCACTGCGGCGGGCCGGGCCGGGCGCTTTTAGGAATGACTGCACCTCCGTTGCACTTGTGCCGCCTGAGTTAGCTTTGGCGGGCATCGTGACGTGACGCGTCATGCAGACGGCCCGCTGACCTCGGCCGCTATCTCGGCCACCACCAGGCGGAACTCAGCGACCAGCCAGCTGTCGGCGCGTTCTTCGTAGGCCGCCAGCAGCGCGCGGTAGTACCACAGGTGGTCCTGCGGATCGGTGGTGTTGAACCGGTCCCATAGCGAGGGCCCGTCCTTGCGGAGGTCCCTAAGGATCGCCCGCGCATTGTCGAGCTTATCGGCCAGCGACACCAGGATCGTCTCCGGCGACACCGTCTCGAGGTGCCGGATGTAGGCCTCCTTGCGTGGACGCCAGGGCGGCTTCGGGATCTTGTCGGTGTCGCTGCACTCCTCGACGATCCGGGCGACGTCCGCACCGAAGCGGGTGCTGATCTCGCGCAGGGTTTCTCCGTCGCGGCCCTGATCCTCGACGGCGTCGTGCAGCAGTGCCGCGATCACCTGCGTCTCGGTGCCGTCGCCCTCGATCACCAGGCCGGCGACGGACAGCAGATGGCCCACGTACGGGATCTCACCGCCCTTGCGCCGCTGGTGGCGGTGCAGGTCGGCGGTATAGGCCAACGCCTCGCTGAACCGCGCCGTCAGACGGCTGGTTGTGTCGTCGTTATTCATATCTCCTCCTCTAGTGGTCAACATGCCGTACCCAGATCCAAGAAGGACCACGCAACCGTGGTGCGCCAACTCGGATCGGCTGTTGCCCAGGCCCACATCAGGTCTGCCACCACGGCCTGGTCGCGGGTCTGGAATTCGAAGTGGGCGCCCGGCCCGCCGTCGCGGTGCTCGAGCTGAAAGGTGCCGTCCTCGTGGCGGTAGGCCTGAATGAAGATCTGGTCGGCCCGGGTGACGATGAAGTAGGGCGACTCCGGGTAGGGCCAGTAGGGCTGATCGAGCAGGCTCTCCAGCAGCGAACGGCTCAGGTATGGCAGCAGCACGTCGCCGGGCAGGATCACGTCGACCGCGATGGACTCTCGTGGATCGTAGAGCCGCTGGAATTCACTGTCGTACACGGCGACGCCGCGATCCTTGGTCAGCGAGAGCAGCTCCTGCAATGCCCCGAGTGCGGGATCGTGCGTCGCGATGACGGCCCCGTGGGCGTCGGCGGGCCGACCGCCGACCGAGAAGACCGCCGCTTCACTGGCGGCCAGATCCGTCAGCACCACGCAAATGGATTCGGGCACTTCGCTTCTCGGACCGCTGCCGATCTCGCGGACCACGTCGATGGCCTGGGCGGTGGAGTCGGCCGACCCCGCTGGAATCAGCGCAAACAGGTAACTCACGGTTTCACCCCTAGTGACTGGAGATCCGGGGCTCACTCACGGGGCCCTCACTGCCTCCACGCAAAACATATCGACAGGTACCGACAAGAAACCCGTTGTTGTCAGCCACCGCCGTCGGTACCGCACCGCGCTTGACTACGGACTGCACCCAGTGATGGGCAACCACGACAGTCGGCAGGTGGCCGGCCGGCGGGATATCCCGTCGCCGCCTGGGAAAACGGCGTCCGAACCCCAGGCGTCGAAGCCGAAGCCGAAGCCGGGCGGGCGGGATAGGCTTCCGGCAAGACATTCCGACCGGTTGAAGGGGATCTCGATGAGCCTGACGACAGACGTGGCGGCCACGTTTCCTGCCCATGACCCGGCGGGCTGGCGACAAGTGCCCGTTTCCTACACCCCAGTGGACCCCGCGCGGGTCGAAGCCCTGATGGCCAAGGAGTGGGAGCGCTACGCCAAGACCACCCCGGGCTCCGCTGACCACGCGGCGCGGTCGAGTAAGACCCTGCCGCTCGGTGTCACGAGCAGTTTCCAATATTGGGATCCGTATCCGATGGGCGTGAAGTCCGCGCGCGGCGCCTACGTCACCGACTGCGACGACCGCCAGGTGCTGGATCTGTCGATGGGTTTCGGCGCGATGCTCGTCGGCCACCTCAACCCCGCAGTGGTCGCCAAGGTCAAAGAGTTCCTGGACGACGTCGGCACGCTGTTCGTGACGCCGTCGCCGGTCTCGACCGAGGTTGCCGAACGGTTCAAGGAACGATTCGGTCTGGATATGTTGCGGTTCACCAACTCTGGCACCGAGTCGACGGGATACGCGGTGCGCGCGGCGCGCGCGTACACCGGCCGCAAAGCGATCGTCAAGATCGAGGGCGGCTACCACGGCGGCTACGACGGCTTATCGGTATCGGTCAAGCCAGGCATCCACGAGATCGGTCCCGCGGACAACCCGATCCCGCAGGTGCCCTTCGACGTCGAGCCGGGCGTCGTGCACGTGGTCGCCTACAACGACATCGGCCAGATGCAGCGCGTGCTGTCCGCACACGGCAAGGACGTCGCCTGCGTGGTCATGGAGCCGGTCATCGAGAACCTCGGCATCGTGCTGCCCGATGCCGGCTATCTCGCCGACGTTCGTGCGCTGTGTGACGCCCACAACGTGCTGCTGATCTTCGACGAGGTCAAGACCGGCCTGACCGCGGGTGCTCACGGCGCAGCCGCGCGACTGGGCGTCAAGCCCGACCTGATCACGCTGGCCAAGTCCATCGGCGGCGGGCTGCCCCTGGCCGCCTTCGGGGGCACCGCGGAAGTCATGCAGGTCGTCGTCGACAACCGGATGGCCCACTTCGGCACCTACAACGGCAACCCACTGTGCATGGCTGCGGCTCTCGCGGTCGACGAGATCGCGACCCCGCAGGCGTTGGCGGCGGCCGAACAGGTCAACGACAACGCGATGGAAGCCATGGACACCATCATCGGTGACTACGAACTGCCGGCCCACACCGTTGGCTTCGGCGTCAAAGGTGCTGTGACGTGGTCGCCGACGCCGATCCGCAATTACCGCGACTACAAACTGAGCACCGATTTTCATGTCGCCGAGTTGGGGTGGCTGTGGGGTATCAACCGGGGCATCTTGACGCCGCCGGGGATGGACGATCAATGGCTGGTGTCGTTGGCACACACCGACGCCGACATGGGCAAATGGGTGGATGCCTTCGGCGAACTGGCTAAGGCTCTACGCGCCTAGGCTCACGGGTGCAGGTTCCACTGGCCGCAGTCGCCGGCCAGGACGTCGTTGACGTCGACTTCTATCCCGCCGACCAGCGGTCCGGGATTTGATGCGGTGCTCACGATGCGCTGGTAGAGAACCGCCGCGGGGTGGACCCGATTGCCGGACCAGGCCCGGGTCTGCCAGGCCCACCGGCGGCCGGGCGTGCCCGAATTGCCGATCACGCCATCTGCGGCGGCCCACTGGCACACATCGATTCCGCCGTAGACGCCGGTGCGTTGCACGCCGAGTACGGAGTTGATGCCGCGAAACCACTGCAGCGCGAGGGTATTCCAGGTTTCGCGGCTGATGTCGTCGTCGACGGAGAAGAAGATCGGTGCACTCTGGCCACCACCGGCCGCGGTATGCAACTGCCAGCCGGTTTTAGCGTCGGCGACGCCGCCGGTGTATCCGCGGGTGAAGTCCGAGGGCGCTGTCCCACCCGGCTTGCCGTACTGATAGTTGCTGACGATGACCAGCCCTGCGGCGGTGAGCGACTCGGCGTAGGGCCGGGTAATGGGTTTAGCCCCGAAGTTGGATCCGGGACGGGACAACGAGACGTAGTTGACGACGCCGGCGTAGCCCGCAGCCCGGATGTCCGCCGCGGGAATCTGGCGCATGGCGTAATCGATCAGCATGGGAGCGGCCGCCGCTGCCTTGGGCGCGCCGACACCTGTTGCTGTCGCACCCAGCCCGGCCAGTGCCGACACGGCGGTCGCGTAGCGGATGGCGTCGCGCCGAGAAACCGGCCGCGATTGTCTAACGGGAGAACTTTCCGACGGATCCTGCACCGCGTCATGTTACCAATGGGGCTGCTGTTAACGATAGAACCCGCGCCGGTCGTCGGAGAACGTACAGTTTGGTGAGAAGGCCTCGTTTCTGCGCGCAGTTTCGGTTTTGCTGGCGAAACTCGGTGGATTAGCCAACCGGTGAGGAGTTTTGGTGTGACTCAGCCTCACGAGGAGCCGGCGCTCGACGCCGATGTGCTCATCGCGGGCGCGGGGCTCTCGGGACTCTCCCTCGCGGTGGCACTGCTCGACGCGGGCCTGCCGGACACTGCGCGGATCCTGCTCGTCGATCCCCGCGAGACGCTGAGCGGCGCAGACCGTACGTGGTGTTTCTACGATCTCGTGCCGCACGCGTTCGAGGCCGCGGTCACCCACCGCTGGAGTCAATGGCGCGTTCGCAACGGGACAGCCGAGGTGTTGCGCTCCGCATCACCGATCACCTACTGCAGAATTCCCGGCGAGCGTTTTTACGAGCTCGCACTCGAACGACTCGCGGTCCAGCGCGTGGAGTTCGCTCTCGGCGTGACTGTCGAACACCTCGATGATCGCGGCTCCTACGTCGAGGCCCACACCAGCGGGGGAGTGCTGCGCGCGCGCCTCGCGATGGACTCGCGGCCGCCGCCGTTGACGCGCGCTCCCGCTCACGACGCAGACGTCAACCTGTTGCAGCACTTCCGCGGCAGCGTCGTGCGCAGTGCGGAGCCAGTATTCGACGTCCATACTGCAACGCTCATGGACTTCGATGTCTCCCAGGCCTACGGGATCCACTTCGTGTACGTATTGCCCTTCGATGCGCACACAGCGCTCGTCGAGAGCACGTTTTTCACCGAGCATCCACTGCCGGACGACGTCTATGAGGAAGCGATCCAGACCTGGCTTGCACGCAGCCACCCCGGCGTCGCGTTCCAGACGATCTCGCACGAGGGCGGCGTGATCCCGATGACGACGGAGCCCTTCGACGCATGGCCGAGCCCACGAATCGTGCGCATCGGCACCGCGGGCGGCCACGTCAAACCGTCGAGCGGGTACGCCTTCCTCGCCGTGCAGCGCTTTGTCCGCGACTTCGCGCCGCGCGTGGTTGCCGCGTTGCGCGCCGGTGGATTCGCCGAGCCGCCCGCCGTGCGGAATCCGCGCACCGTCGCGCTCGACGCCATCTTCCTGTCGTATCTGCGCAGCCGCCCGGAGCGCGGGCCGGAGACGTTCTATCGGCTGTTCGAGCGGGTGCCTCCGGCGGTGCTTGCTCGCTTTCTTTCCGATACGGGCACGCTCGCCGACGACCTCACGGTCATGCGCACGAGTGACTCACCACGACTCGCTCTGGAAGCCATTCGCGCGACACCCCTGCTCCTTCGCGCAAGGCGGTAAACCCCTACGTCGACATTGCCGATACCGGTGCCGGATCAAGCAGCTGTGAATATTGCCGACGATGCCCGAGTTTACGGCTGTGAACTGCCGGAATGCACGGCGATCGGCCGCTTGGCCCGGTTCGCCGGTTAGACAAAGCCGTTGCCATTTCGTAATCTGTTTGAGATCTCTCCTGAGATGATCTCAGACCTTGGGGACACGCAGTTCGACGCGTCCGGCGTCGACGGCAGTCAAAGGATGCGAAGTCTTGAAGTTTTTTCCTAGCGTGACAAAATCCGCCGCGATCAAGCAGGTGGCGGGCGTCGTCGTCGGAGTCGTGGCCCTCAGCGCGGGATGGGGAGGTGCCGCGTTCGCCGAATCCGGGCAGGACGCCATGGCGAGGTTCACGGAGCTTTCCCGGCAAGCTGAACGTCTGGCCGAGACGATGAACTCGGCCCAGCAGGATCTTGACCAGAAGATGCAACTACTCAGCGAGGCGGAGAGGCGCCAGGCCGACGATCTGGCCCGACTGGACGCGGCCAGGGTGCAGTTGGCCGGGTACCAGGGGAACGCTGATCGAATCGCGGCCGCCGCCTACATGGGCGGACGCGCCGATGACATGAACGCGTTCCTCACCGCGGCGTCGCCGCAGACCCTGATCGACAACCTGGCCATCCGGCGGACGATGGCCAGCCAGATGTCGGAGCAGATGCGAGTCTTCCGGCACCTCGACAGCGAGGCCCAGGCGATGGCGGCGGCATCGGCGAAGTCCACGACCGATGCCAGGGTGGCCGTCGACGCGGCCGCCGACGTGCGCGCGGACCTGCAGAGCAAGCAGTCCCAGTTGCAGACCGAGGTGACCGCAGCCAAGGCTGAGTTCGCCTTGCTTCCCCCCGCCGAGCAGGCCGTGCTGACGGTCATGCCGGCGGCGGTCGTGGCGGCGCTGGGCCCGATCAGGCCGATCCCCACGGTGGGGATGGGCGGTCTGGTGCCCAACGCGCGGGGCCTCGCCGCGTACATCATGGCCACCTACCCCGGTGTGCGGTCCATTGGCGGTGTTCGCGCGGATCCGCTTCCCGATCACCCGAGTGGTCGCGCGATCGACATCATGCTCGACGATATGGGCCTCGGCGACGTCATCCTCGCCGACATTCACAGTCAGGCGGCCCGCTTCGGAGTCGTCTACACCATGTGGCGGGTGCCGGCCCACTTCGACCACATCCACATCACGGTCGCCTGACCGCCCGAGGTTACCGGCGGGCCGCGAGGTAGATGGTTGCGGCTGACCGGCCGCGGGTGAGCGGGTTGTCAAACCACACCGACTGGGCCTCGACGTCGATGAAGACCGACTCGAGCATCATCATCACGTCGTCATCGGGCGGATCGTCGGACCACATGGCGAACACGCCCCCTGGCACGAGACGCAATGATGCCGATCGCAGGCCGTCGCGGGTGTAGAAGTCCGCGTGCGAATGGTGCAGAACGTGCCGGGGCGAGTGGTCGATGTCGAGCAGAATCGCGTCGTAGGTGCGCCCCGGACGCCGCGGATCGAATCCCACCGCGTCCGTTGCGGCGCCGAAGAAATCCGCGCAGACCAGCGTCACGCGCTCGTCGGCGGATAGCCCGGCCGTGTCTGGAAGCAGGTCGCGCTGATGCCAGTCGATCACCGCATCGCAGTTTTCGATGACGGTCACAGTCTGAACCCGATTGCAGCCCAGCGCTTCCTGTGCCGTATAGCCAAGGCCGAGGCCCCCGATGATCACATCGAGATCTGTTCCCGGTGTGCGGGCCAGTCCGAGGCGGGCCAGTTCCCTCTCGGCGACGGTGAACAGGCTTGACATCAGATGGTCGTCATCGAGTTTGACCTCGTAGACGTCGGCCGACACCGTCACATCGAAGCGACGCCGCAGGCTAATCACGCCCATCGGAGTCTGCTGCCAGCCCAACTCTTCGAACCGCGCGCTCACCGCAGCGACACTAGCGCTGTTTCGAGTTAACTCGGTACGGCCAGCGTCGCGTCGAGCGCCGCCGGGTCCCCGGCGTACCCGCCGGCCCGGATGGTGACCTCAGTGGTGGCAAGCGTGAATTGGTCACCGGCCCAGCGTTGGATGGGACGAACCGAGCAATCGACGGCGACCCGGGCGGTGGCTCCCGCATCAACAGACACCGTCCGGAAGCCGACGAGGTGGTGCACGTCGCGCCCGGTGTCGGCCGATTGCACGGCGTAGATCTGGATGACATGGCGGCCGCGGCGAACCCCGGTATTGGCGACGGTGACCGCGACCCTGAACTGGTCGCCGCTGAGTGGTGACACTTCCAGGCCCGCCATGGCGAAGGTGGTGTAGCCCAAACCGAACCCGAACGGATAGGCGGCGGCCACGCCGTCACGGTCAAGTTTGCGTTGCCCCCACCACCGGCCGTAGCTGACGGTGGTGGCGTCCCAATCAACCTGCGGTAGGTCACTCTGCCGGTGGGGGATGGCGATGGGTAGCCGCCCGCCCGGTTCGGCATCCCCGAGCAAAACGTCGGCGATTGCGTGACCGCCGTCCATGCCCGGGTACCAGGCCAGCAACACCGCCGCGACGTGGCTGTCCCACGGGTCGAGCACGATCGTCCCCCCGCCGATCACCACCACCACAGTCCGGTCATTGACCGCAGCCACCGCTTCGATCAGCGCGATGTCCTCGTTGTGGAGTCGAAGATCGCGGCGGTCACCGCCGAACTTTTTGAGTTTGGCTACCTGGGCTGCCACCCGCACCATCACGGCGGCGAACGGCCGGAAGCGGGCGATGCCCCCGAGCAACTGTGTCGACGCGGTGTCCACGCCGATCATCGACTCGCCCTCGTCCTGCGAGGACAGCCCCACCACGACCACAGCGGCGTCTGCGCCGCGGGCCGCCGCCGCGGCCGCCGTGGGGTCGGTGCCGCCGACATGAGACAGCCTGGGCCCCAACCGATCTCGCAGGCCATCCAGGATGGTTGTCGCATGCGGTGGGCTGACCTTCGAGGAGCCGACATCGCCCTGGTTGGGTCGATCGGCGAGCGGACCGAGCAGTGCGACCCGCGACAGCGACGCTTCCGCCAGGGGCAGGGCCGGCCTTCCATCGGCGCACTGGTTGCGCAACAACACCGTGCCGCGGCACGCCGCTTCCCGAGCCAGGCGGCGGTGCGCCGCCGAGGCGACCACGTCGGCGGGCGGAACCGGTCTGGCGCGCAGAGCGAGTCGGATCTGGGCCGAGAGTTGGCGGTGTGCGGCGCGTTCGACGTCGGTGCGCTTGAGGGTGCCTGCCGCCAGGGCAGCGGGCAGGGCCGCGGCCCGCTGTTGACGGAACGGCATCTCCAAATCCTGTCCGGCGGCCACCGATCCGACCGGGTCACGAAGTCCCCAGATGAAGTCGGTCAGCACGAACCCGGCGAACCGCCACTGGGTACGCAGGATGTCGGTGAGCAGGTGCCGATTCTGCCCCGCCCAGGTTCCGTTTACCGAGTTGTAAGAACTCATCACGCAATCCACGCCGGCCTCCACGACGGTCCGGAAGTGCGGCAGGTAGACCTCGTGCAGCACATCCTCGGCGACGCGGACGTCGACCCGGAAGCGGGCCTCCTCCATCGAGTTGAGTGCGAAGTGCTTCACGCAGGACATCACCCACGGGTTGACGCCTGCGACCGCCGCGGCCCCCATCGCCCCCAGCAGCACCGGATCCTCGCCGTAGGACTCCTGCGCTCGCCCCCATCCGGGCGCGTAGGCGAGGTTGATGCAGATGCCCGCCCACAGGTTGGCGCCCTGGGCGCGAGCCTCGGTTCCGATGACGTCGGCGACGGCTCTCTCAAGGTCGGTGTCCCAGGACGCGGCGCGGGCGATGGCCACCGGAAACGCGGTCGAGGCGCCGAGTGCTACTCCGCGCGGGCCGTCGGTGAACCGGATGCCGGGAATGCCGAGTCGGTCGATACGGCCGCCCTCGAACGGCACCCGGTTGTACCGCTGCGACATCTCCCGCACACCCCGCAGGATTGTCAGATCACCGTCGAGCAGCCACAGCAACTCACCCTCGGTCAACTGGTCGATCAGCGCCGCGACGGCGGCATCGAAGCTCTGCTCGCCGCGACGAACCGCGCCCACCGCAACGGCGAAGGCCGAGTCCGCCCGACTAGGTGAATCGGCGGGGTCCATCAGCGATCCGCGAACCGGATGCCTACGCCGGAGGAAGGGCGGAACGCGCGCGCCGGGCGGCGATGAAGGAGCGCACGCCGACGCCGAGGTAGACCACCGAAAGGACGGCGGTGGCGGCCTGGGCGAAAACGGCACCCGGGCGTGCCGCGGTGCCATCGAATGCCGCGGGCAGTTGCACAATCGATCGGGCGGTTCCCAGCAGGGCCAGCAGTCCGATCAGCAGTGCGGCGTGCATGACGTGCATGCGCAGGTTCTCTTTGCCGCCGAGCAGGCCCAACACCAGCAGGACTACGCCGATGATGGCCGGTATCAGGGCGGTTTTGTGGACGGCGCCGGTCAGGAAGAAGCCCCCGACGCCGAGTGCGATGTAGATCAGCGAGAAGATAACGGTGATTCGCGGCATGAAGGCAGTGTAGCCAGATGCAACCCGGACATTGGCTCCCGGCGAGCCTCGGACGACTTCCCCGCCACAGCCATCAGCCGCGTCGCCGGTCGAGGATTCGGCGATACTGACCAGATGGAACTGGAGGTCATCGGATTCGACCTGGCGTCATGTCTGATTGCAGAGACTCACGGCGTCAACAGAATTGAACTCTGCGCAAACCCCCACGAGGGCGGGACTACCCCGTCCTACGGGATGATCGCCACGGCTAGGAAGAACACCTCCGTTGAGCTGTTTCCGATCATCCGGCCCAGGGGCGGGGACTTCTTTTTTACCCAAGAGGAGTTCCACTCCATGATCGCCGATATCGAGCAGTGCGGCCAGTTGGGTTGCGACGGGGTGGTGATCGGCATGCTCAACCGAGACGGCGGTGTCGATACCGAACGGTGCGCTGATCTGATTCAGCGCGCGGGCGCGATGCAGGTCACGTTTCATCGGGCGTTCGACCGGGTGAAGGATCCGATGAAAGCGCTGGAGCAGATCATCGACCTGGGGTGTAGGAGAATTCTGACCAGCGGTCAGCGTCCGAATGTCGAATCGGGCAAGGAAAACTTGAGGGCGCTGGTGCAAGCAGCCGGTCACCGCATCACGATCATGCCGGGCTCGGGCGTCCGGAGCGGCAACGTGCTCGAGTTGGCAAAGTTCACCGGCGCCAGGGAGTTTCACAGTTCAGCCCGATCGTCTCGCCCGTCAGCAATGCGGTACATCAACCCCGCCATGGATGAGGACCTCGCGTCGATCAGTATCGACGCCGAGGAGGTCTCCGAGCTGCGACGACTCCTCGATGCGTATGAACAGGCTCAGCTGCCGTAGAGATGCAGGACGCGGGCGGCGGTGGTGGCGATATCGCCGCTGAGCGTCACCACCGGCGGACCGCCGCGCTGATGGATCACGTTCGCCAGGACGATCACGTAGCTGTCTGATGTCGGGTCGATCCACAGTGTCACGCCGGTGAAGCCGCCCTGGCCGAAACTGCCGACCGGAAAAATCAGGCCGCGCGGCCGGGACAGCGCCGTGTCGATATCCCAACCGAAGCCGCGGAGATCCTGTCCCGGTATCGCCGGATAGTTCACCGCAAGTAGCGGATCGGTGTTCGCGGTGCGGATCGATTCCCGCACCGCAGTGTTCGCCGCGTCGAGTTGCCCGCTGTGATGTCCGGGTTGCTGGGGGGTCGTCATCAATTCCACGCTCGCCTGCGTCAGCGGAAACTCGCTCGGCCGGCCTGCGAGCCGATCAAGCAGAGCCTGGGCGAACAGGCCGAGATCGCGCACCGTCGAGAACACCCCGGCACTGCCAGCCACCCCTCCCATCCGGCGTGCCGTCGGGTCGTGCACGGTGCCGCGCAGAGGCCGGCCGATGTTCGGATTGATGCCCGGAGTGTCCTCGTCGCGTGCCGTCGGAGCGACGCGCGCCAGCACATCGGTGCTCCAGGTGTCGGCGGGGCAGTCGACGGCTCGCGGTGCGCGCGGATCGAAAGCGAGTGCGGTGCCGCTGACCCGGTAGGGACCACACGCTGTAGCCGCCGGCAGATAGCGGGTGTCTGTCATATCGAGTGGTTCGAAAATGTTGCCTCGGGCGTAAACGTCTTGGGGTTCGCCGGTGATCTTCTCGACCATCGCACCGAGCAGAATGAAACCGATATCCGAATAGTGGAAGAGCTGTCCGGGATCGAAATCCAATCGTGCGTTGAGTGCGCGACGGATTCCCTCCGCTTTGTCGGCCTGCTGCAACCCCCACGGGCCGTCCAGGCTCAGGTCTCCGGCAATGCCTGAGGTGTGTGTCAGCAGCATGCGCAGCGTCACTTGGGCCCGACGTGGGTTGTCGGTCGGGTTGAATTCGGGCAGGTAGGTCTGCAGGGGTTCATCGATTGCGACCTTGCCCCGTTCGGCGAGTTGGAGAACGGCCGTCGCCGTCGCAAGACTTTTCGTCAGTGATGCCAGGTCGAAGATCGTGTCCTCGGTCATTGGCTCGGCGGGAGTGGGCGAGCCGTCGAGTCCCGGTTCACCGGGGAGCTTGCGTGATCCGAAAGCCTGGCGGAAGACGATCTTGCCGGCGTGGCCGATCTGGACAACTGCACCGGGCATTCGGGGTGCGGCAATTGCGTCATCGACGAGTTGGACGACGGGTGTGAAGTCACCTGCGGGAACCACGGGTGCGGTGATTGGTGGAGCCGCCGTGGTCGCTGCCTGGGTGCTGGTTTCCGGGCGTGGCGCTTGCTCCGTTCGGCTGCACGCGGGTGCCAGCGCAAGAACGAGCACAACGATCGCGGCGATGCGGGCCCGCGCGCTCGGCGATCGCGACATCGTCACCAGACGACGGTAGCCGAGTCACCCCCTGTCCCGGGCGCGCCAACTGCGATACCCGCGGTGCGCGGCGAACGCGCCGATGATCGCGGTGAGACACCAGACGGCAATGGCCGCGTAGGCCACCGGCGAGTTGAGGTCTGAGATCGACGCCCCTAGCGCGGTGTAGACGAACGCTCGCGGTGCCGATCCAATAGCAGCCCCGATTGCCATCTGCCACAACGGCACTCCGAACGCGCCGAAGGTGTAGGACGCCAGCGCATCGGAGATCCCGGGGATGAAACGCTGACCGACGACCGCCCACAATCCGCGCCGCTGGATCTGGGCGTCGATGCGCTCTGCCCGCTGCGCCCCGATCAGCGCTCGGGCGCT
>Ga0315276_10001958_pt1 | contig 18673 bp, 18 predicted proteins | sample YL17G05_0_MG_FD_204542 | JGI IMG/M metagenome (GOLD analysis project Ga0315276, IMG submission 204542) | Sediment microbial communities from Yellowstone Lake, YNP, Wyoming, USA - YL17G05_0 | ecosystem: Environmental > Aquatic > Freshwater > Lake > Sediment | place: USA: Wyoming | collected... | reverse complement strand
CCATTTTTAATATTTTATAGATAATATGTATTTGTCTAAGATCTGGACATATCCGTAAATAGATTGACATAATCCAGTAAAAATAAGAGAGAATAAACGGGATAATTTGGATCATTTCCGCGGCGTACTTCGGAACGGCAACTCTGTGCCCTTTCTTTAATCACTTGTGTGTGATACACAGTAAAGAATGAAAAGAGAATGATGCCAAATAGTGCCGAATAGGACTGTGACTGTTTGTATTGTTCGGGGGTTGAAATGAAGAACCATACCACTTCAGCAACAATGAGGCCAAGAAGTGCAACTAGTAAATAAGGACCAAATCCAAGTATATGCTGATTATCATAAAAACCAATTGCCATCATTCCTACAAATAATCCCGTAACAAGGGTCAAAATGTGTACTAGCTGACGATTCTTCTCGACACGCTGTACCATTGGTTTAATGGTTTGACCCAACGAGAATGCAAATGCAGTAAATAAAAGATAAATGAGGATTCCACCGGGCGGCGCGCGGTTCATTCCAAAAATAAGAGCGATAGTAATGCCAAATAATACAAAAGCACTTGCGATCGGAGAACCTGGTATCAGTTTGGAACCAAGATTCGAATATTCCGCACTCAGCGCAGTAATCCCCATCCCTCCCGCCAAATGAGCGAAGATCTTTCCATAATAATGATCACACACGGACATTTCTTCTTTATAGAATTAAATTAATTTTGATCCATTCCTTGATTGCCTTGTTGTATTTCATAAACATTTGATTCAACCCATCCAAATGATGACCTTGATTCGAGGGGTCATTTTCCTCTTGCATCATGAGAAGGGTGTGTTGTGTAATTTGTAAAATGTGTGGATCATAAATGTCAATAATCCGTTCAAATACTTCGTCGATGTTCACCTTATTTTTTTCCACATCGACGATGTATTCATCTACAAGAATTTTATCATTGTTGTATTCCAATAAATTTTTATACATTTGAATGACATGAATGACCGTGTTAGAATCCGATGAACTATAGGTCTTAAATAAATTATCAAATCCCTCCTTTGCCATCTTTGTAATCAGTTGGTACAGATCTGCAGATAGCGGGCTCTTCTTATTTATTGCAGGATTATACCACTTCATATACCGCTTGACAACGGAGTACAAAAAATATAAATCATCTTTCTTATCCGAGTTATACCATCTGGAAATGGATTGTGTAATGGTCGGCGTCTGAAGATACAAAATGTTTTCCTGAATCCGCAACTTGGTTCCAATCGGACAAATGCTAAGGAGGGCGAGTTGAATCATGGCTTGTAGTGGCTCTAAAATCATATCAATCTTATCCTTTTGTCGATTACTCAGCATTTGATACAATAAATGAAATGAACTTGTGGAGGGTGAACTCATTACTCATCCATCATAAATTTATTTTAGATCCCTGAATAATGATCCATGCTCATTTGGCTGTACATTTCCAACCGGCTTTTTGGGTTTATTAAGATGTTGAATGGTATATTCACATTCTTTATAGAATCGTTGGCGGATATACCATCGTCGCACATGACATTCATGTGAATCAATGACATCAATAATATGGGGTGCAACCTTTCGCTCTTCGATTCTCTGTCGAAAAATGCGGCCCGTTGACTGCTGCACATTTTTACGAGGCGTTGCCAAAATAACTGTATTTAACTTTTTCACCGAAAAAGCCTCTGAAGCCATTTGATATGTGGCAAGTAGAATTTGACATTTCTCTGCATTTTCATCAAGTACCTTTTGTTTCATTCCACCAATATAGTATCCATGAACAATGGAAGTACTATTTAATGCATTTGTGATCCAATCCAGCTGAGAAATGCGATCACTCAAAATTAAAATGAATCGCTGCGGGTCGTTGGCATATTCGAGGATATTTTGCAAAATGAGTTGATTGCGCGCCTCAAAATCTGCCACTTGATTCAAGAGCTTTGCAGTAACTGGTTCCCCTCGCCAATTGACGGGAATCTCGGCATAGGCAGGGTCTTCTGAGCGAAACCAGATGGCTTTGACAACTGCCTCTTTATCAGGCGCGCGCTGGGTCTTTTTATAGACGGCCTCTCCCAAATAATACTCAAAGACACATGTCAGGCCATCTTCGCGATCCGGTGTAGCGGACAGTCCAAGCATCCATTTGGTTTGAATCTTGAGGAGCGCTTTGGAGAAATAAGAGGCGCCCAAATGATGGCATTCATCGAAAATGGTAAATCCATATTGATCGAAAAATCCATCAGGAAATTCACGGCGACAAATGGTTTGAATCATACAAATGGTGACATCATATTTATCGGCATCGGTCTGAACGGTTTGCGCTTGGAGAATCCCCACGCGCGCCCCCTCAATGAAGTTCTCGATCTCCGCTTTCCATTGATTCATCAAAAACTCCTTATCAACGATGATTAAAAAACGACGCTTGAGCTGAACGGCCAGATTCAATGCCATAAAGGTTTTACCATATCCACAAGGAACACAGATTAATCCGTTCGCCCCCTTTTCCAAAAAGGTCTCCATGATTTCCTTTTGAAAGTCATGAGGAGGAAAGGTGGTACGAAAGGTAATGGCATCTGAAAAGGGAAGACCCTCTGAAACAATGGTCGCTTCCGGTTCTCCAAAATGCTGTTTGCCCCAGTTGCGTGGTACATAGAATCGAGTTTTCGATTCATAATAAATGGGAAAATGAGGCGCCATCTTTTGGAATTTATCCAGCACCTTTGGCGACATCGTTAAATCAGAGCGCAGTTTCTGAATTTGTAACTCTGTCAAAAAGGACTTTTTAATGGCATACCCCTTAGATGTCAATACAAGATTTTTATCGTTTATGGACATCTTCTATCATAGATACACAATATATGTTTAGGCTTCATCACGATATATGTGAGTTCAATTTATTGCTAATATACAGAGGAATGGATCGAACGGAACTCATTTACTTTGTCGTTCTGACTTTCATCATTTTATTTGCACCCTTTTTCCCAACCGGTACACTATTGCTATTGGATCATATTTTGTTTCGCCTGGCAGCGGTTGTCCTTCTACTCTATTTGATTAGCATCGGACCTACGGCGGGCATCTTTGGATTGATGGTGGTCTGTGTACTCTATTTAGAGCGCAATCGTCGCAAGGTGGCCGTGGCCGTCAAGAAGTTGGATCGCATGGATGTGTATCGTCCCGCACAGGCCACCGTAAAAGAGGCGGGAACTCCACAGAAGACTGTTCCTGTTAATGAATTTGCAAGACCGAATCATGAGGAATCATCCTATGTACCCGAAGATGGTACCTGTGCGGATACCAATTTTGAACCAGTTGCTCCGACGATTAATCAAAAGGAGGTTCTTTCCACCATTTATCCCCTTTCAGCGGATGCCCCTGAATCTGGTACCGCCGCCACCGAATTATATGAAAAACTGGGATTCGGCCATGTAAACATGATGGGAGATTCATAAGAGGATTAACTAGAAAATAATGGACTATTCGATATCGTAATGTCACGATTTTGATAATAGGCAATGGCGACATCATCAATGGAGATATTTGTAGTAGGATCGGGTATCTGCATGTTTCTTGCATCAAAATAGGCAAGAACAGATTTGCGAGAATAAACGGTAATTGGCGCAAGCGTGGGTATACCACTTGATGCATTTCGATAATTATCAATAAGGGTCTCAATTTTAAGAAGAGGCGGCGCATCAGGAACCAAGGAGACAAGCGACTTTTTACACCCCCTTCCAAAACAGACATAGTCTTCCAGTTGCTTTTGATTAAAACAACTGTTGATCTTATTTTTATTATCATTTGGATCGGAATAAATCGTACAGGTGGGAGATAGTACTGGATCAATCACTCTCGGACCGGATAGCTTATCATTGAGTACACCTTTGGTACATCCCTTCTTATTTGTTACTGAATCCTCATAGTAATTCCATCCACGGGGGCATTTCTGACTTCCCTGTTCTTTGTAATCTTTCAAAATGAGACGGGCACAATTTTCAGGACCCTCTCCTAATTTACATTGTCGTTGTCCAAAGCATTTTGAATATTTGACCTCTCCATCGCAACAACTGGCCACATCATTTTCGTCATAAAATAATGTGCTATACCCAGACGGACATGCCTGCAAATAAAAATCCTCAAATGGTTCAACCTTCTTGGATTGATAATGAATAATGAGTAGTATAATCAATGCAGTAACAATAAGAAATGTTATTTCCAACATATCTTCCTATTAGATAGACAATAATTAAAATGATTTAATCGTCAAGCGCCTTTTTAGCAATAAATCCAAATATAACGACGACGGCAACTGTTATGGCGATGGCAGGCAATGTAGTTTTTACAAAGTCATCTGAAAACATTCCCACGGTTGCCGTATTATTCTGATCGGTAAGAATCGCATTTTTATTATTAATGATATCTGCTAAGCATCCTTCTCCTATTTTTACATTTCTACCGGATTTATCCAGGTCTGTCATTTGATTAAAAGGGGCACATTTATATTGTGTGGTGGGGATCGAATTGGGACAATCGGACAATGTAGAGGAAGTTGTTATTGATTTCATAGGAGGGTTTACACATTTGTCAATTGAATATTGCATGGTATTCGAACATCCTGTAAATGGCGTGGAAGAATTGATCACACCCTCCGTGGATAGAATCGTGCGAGTTCCTTCCTTAGTAATGGTATATAATTCGACAGTTCGCATACTCTTACGCATGTCATCTGGCATACGATAATCAATCAATGTATTATTCATTTTTGCATAGAGAAGAGACCACACTTTGGCTGGTAAATGAATTCCATTTGGAAAGACAGACACATATATTGTATTGGAGGATGTAATATTATCATCGCCTGTACCATATAAATCAATACACATCATATAATTATAGGAAGACTGAATGGAACTACCCTCCGTCTGAAAAAGTGACTCGATTGTTGTAAACTGAGCGGTATTTGTCCCCTGAGTCTGTATCCCTCCACAAGATGGAAGTGTATTGCGATTAATCGAGCCGGATTGAATAGATTGGCTTCCAGTTGCCTGTTTGGGTGGAGGATTCAAATAGGAAAGCGCACACATTTTTGAGGATGAATTGTAATTATAGGCATGACATTGCATATCATTGCAGCATTGTGAAAGACAATCGATATAATTTGGCTGTATTTGCGGTTGTGGCTGTGATGGCACGGATGGATCAATTGTATAGTAGGTTCCTGGATCATTATTTGTAAAATTACAGGCCGCCAAGGAGGAATAATCCGAAATAAGTTGAGATAGATAGGCATCATGTTTCGGAGTGCCCGTATTATAAATCAACATACACAGTAAAATGGTAGATGGGGCATTGGAATCATTTTCATTTGCACCAATCGAAAAAGAGAGTACAAGCTCTGCAATCGGTGTTTCATTTATGGATTCAAGTAGCTGATATCCATAATGAATCACTTTGCAGATCTGAATATCTTTTAAATAATATTGATGACCGCCATATTGGCATGAATCATTTAAACTTTGGATAATACGATTTTGATAGAGGGATAACTGTGAAGATAACGGTCCAAATGAGGTAGTAATTGGGTTATTCGTTACCTCTTTGACGGAACCGGGCTTACCGTCGGGTAATTTAATAAACCCTTTATTTGATCTTGATGGACATGTCGACATCCTCTGACATTTAATAGAAAAAAGATTACCCTTCTTTTTGCTATCAAATAGTTGGTGCCAGTTATTTGCTACCGGGCATTAATGCCAAGTATGATGTTGTAATATACCGTGCATTACGATAACCCATTTGATATAGAGCATGTGCCGCCATTTTTGCTCTGGAGTCTCCATTGGAATAGACCAAGATGGAAACAGCACGATTCGAATTTAAAAAGGGGACTTCGCTGGAGAGTCGGTCGATGGAGACAGGGATGGAATTAGGGTAGTATCCTAATTCTTCTCGCTCACGCGCATTTCTCATATCCAAAATGAGCCCGAATCGTCTGGCACGAGCTTCACCTGTTGAGATTTGAAGAGAGACCTCTGGCGCGCGACTAGATGGTTGATTAACCGCGTGGACGGCAATGACAATCACAAGAGCAACAAGAAGGATGATCCCAAAGGATACGCGTTTTGCCATTTCTATAGGAGTCCTGGAATATATTTAGGGCCGTCAAAGCGATAGATATTGGTTTTTCCCTCTTTATGAAGAGCATCTATCTTTACTGTTTCGCCTGATAGGATCTCCTGACAGCCAACATCGTCCATACAATCGCGCCGCTGAAAATGAACGGGGAGGGGAACAGGATTATAGGTATCTGTTCGTGTATAGTAATTCCAACGATCACTGCCGCGTAAGGTTCGGCGGCCATACAAGGGTAGAATCTGATCGCCTGCCTGAATCACACCCACGGATTGAAAGGATTCAGGGAGGCCTTGTGTCGGAATGTTGATGGGAAGTGCACCGATGGGTGGCATTTCGGGGCGACCGATCCAATCACGCAAGGGCTGTGGGGCACGATCGTAACGCGAATCTCCACCTTGTTGAATCATGGTGATAGGCGCTGGTATAGCCGCAGGCATTTGCATCATTTGTGGCATCATCTGCGTTGGTTTGAATACATGGTAAAGAATTGCAAGTAAAATGATTGCGCCGATAAGAAGTGTTGCAATAAGACCTCCTGACATACACCATACACCAGGAGGACAAGAACGACGCGGCATCTATCATATCAGCATATTATGCGGTATTCTCTTTGGGTGTCTCTTTATCACAAGGGTTGACACATCCTGTTCTTCCCCATCCTGGTCCATAACGACCGGGTTCATATCCAAACCAGGGGACCATTTTATAATCCTGAAAAGTCTCCATACAATTTTTACAACTGGAGAAAAAGACAATTGCTCCAATTGCAATTAACATACCTAATAGAAAGTAGGTCATAGTCTACTTATAAATAGTTAAAATAATACTGAGGAAACATGATGTTTTTAGAAAAGGACGATCCATCGAGACAAGAGCAATTGCGGTAGGAGTCACAAGAACACCGCTGAAATCCGCGGGACAATCCTGGGCCCTCCGCCCACCACGGGCCGATTCCAATACCCGTATCGGTATTGACAAAGCGTTCCAAAGAAGGGGTCCCTGCTCCGCTGTAAGCGGGGCAGCATATATTGTTCTCCGAACAATAGGTCAAATAATGAGATATTATCGCCAGTATGGCGATAATAATAGATAAATAAAGGAAGGATTTCATTAATCTATTAAGATAGGGACAAATTAGTGTCGCGTTCCCTAAGGGTGAGGTTCTACTGAACCCTTACCGCTTAGAGCCGCTTAGAGCCGCTTAGAACTTCAGTCCTGGTCCATTATTGGGCGCACCGCCAAACATACCCGAGAAGGTATTGAGGAGTTCACGACCCTCTGCTAACACGGGCGTCATGGTCTTCAACATACCCATCAGATTCTTCTGGGTTTCAAGCAATTGTTTGGTACCACTTGTCATCTCGCTCACCGTGCTCGGATCAAGTGATTTCATGGCCGCAACAAGCGTCTGGCCGGCGTCCAGGTGAGGACCATCCTTATTTTCAGAGGGCATCTCGCCCAATTTAAAGAGACCACCCGTGGCGGATTTAAACTCGTCTACCTGCTTTGCAATCACAGGCTTTACTTCCTCTTTCTTCGCATCAGGCTTTTTTTCACTAAGTTTGGCTACTACACTGGCTGCATCTACTGCATTTACAGGCTTATTGGGTGCAGGTCCTGACTGGGATGGTTCACCTTTCTCATCGGTCGACGTTCCATCACCCGCAGACGCAAATCCCTCCACCGACGGATTAAACACACCCGCTGGGGCGCGGCACGGACCCGCAGGCGATTGCTGAACCTGGTCGTAATTTTTCTCCATCTTTGCCAAGCGCGTGACAATGTCGCGTGCCTCCTCTTGCTGATTCTGAAATGGCTCAAACCGACGAAGAAGGCCCTTTAGAAAATAAGTATAGAAGAGAACAAACAACACCGTCGTCACCGTGATGAGCTCGAAAGAATCAAGCATGGAGGCCGCGATCAAGGCAACGGATGCGGCTAATAGAAGTCCCGTTAGACCGGAATAGATCAGGGTATAGAGCCCAACAACGGCCATCAATCCCAATGAAATATTAAATGTCAATTCGTTGAACTTCATTCTCTACATGCTTCTCAGGAAAGTTTTTCATATTAGACTGTCATCAAAGGAACAAGAACTTTTTGAATAAACCAAAAGAGAAACCCACCTAACAACGACTTCACAACCATGCCTACCGTAGTAAGATCACCACCCATTCGTAGGAGAGATGGGAGATAATGACCGATGAGTACATTGATGATAGGGAGACTAATTAGAAAGATGATGATAGCAACCAATAGAGGCTGTTTGGCCTGTGATACGATATCTGCATAAAGATTGCCCTTTGTCGTATCAACGAGTGGAGGGGCGTATTGCTGGGGTGGAGGGGCAACATTGGCATAAGCTGATCCGCCGTGGGAGAAGCTGGGAGAATGTGCCAGGTTTGCAAAATCAGCCATAGATGGATATTCTTTTCCAATCATATGGGCGGTAGCTGTTGCCGGATCGGTCGCCATCGGATAGGTTGTATTAGGATTGGGAGCATTGATCATTCGATTTCCATTACCGGAAGGAGGAGGAGGGGCATTCATAATAGGATTGGATGAACTGGGAATGTTCATATCAGCCAAGATCTTATTAACAAGATCATCATCTTTGCTCATAACCGGAGCCTTCGAATCGAGATCACTTAACAGTGTACCTGCACTTGCCATTTCTTATGAAAATGCCAGAAATCCTATACGCTCATTGAATCGCACGTCGGCATGTAGGAATGGGAGAACGCCGTGTTGCAAATTGACCTTTCACATTGTCATCTCGGAACGCCTCAATCGCTCCCGATGCAGGACACTTTACAATGTCTGTTTTAAACTCATAGCATGCACCTGTACCCATTCGATACACATATTGATCGAAGTCCTTCTCGGCAGGTGCTTTCATAACATTGCAATCTGAACCGGAACACATCGGCCGAAAAATACAAATGATACCGACACCGACCACAAAACTGAAAAATGCATTAAATTTTTTATCTTGTAAAAAATCTAATACGCCCATTGATTCCTGTTTTATCATCATTATATTTTCTGAGTTTCTAATAAGATGATTAAGCACATTTCGATTGTTCCATTATTGGTAGGTTTGGCTGTAGGTGTAATTGCGATTTTAATGATTAAACCCGAGCAGACAGTGGTGTATAAATATCCGAATCCTGGCGGTAAAGAGAAAAATACATATAAGGACAAAAATGGAGTATGTTACCAATATGTGGCAAAGAAGGTCGATTGTGACAAGAATGAATCAAAGATGAAGGATTTTCCTCTTAGCAAGTAATCATTGAGGCTTGGCGACGGATGTTGCTATTCCAGGCCTTTTCAGTTTTGGGACGGATGCCGAGGCGGCTGATAGAATACTTGTAGGGGCTGCGACTGGCACTGGTGCTGCGACTGATACTGGCACGGATACTGGCACTGATACTGGCACTGATGCTGCGACTGGTACAGATGCGTTGACTGGTACTGATGCTGGTACAGATGCGTTGACTGGTACAGATGCGTTGACTGGTACGGATGCTACTGGTGCGGCTGGTGCTACGATTGAGGCTGCTGTTGAGGCCGCGTTTGAGGCTGCTGATTGCACGGCTGCGACGGATGATGCAATTGCTGATTGCACGGCTGCGACAGATGATGCGATTGCTGATTCTATGGCTGGTGCAGCTGATGCAGTTGTAACGGATGTAGTTGGTGCGATACTAGGACGTTTCAGTTTTGGAACAGGTGCAGCCACAGGCACAGCAGCAGGAGCAGGCACAGCAGCAGGCACAGCAGAAGCCGATGCGGCTGCATCTGCCGCCGCTTTTGACTTTACGATTCCAGGCTTTGCCACTCCTGGTTTTTTCTTCGGCAGATTGGCACGAATCTCCTCACGAAGCTTCATTAGTGCCTGACCCAATTCATTCTGGCCACTCCAGTTCTTACGAATCGTTGCCTTCGGATCATTAATGGAGATTCCAATTCCAAGAATCGTATCATTTGGCAGATAGGCGCCCAAAATGGCATACTTTGTATCCAATAGCTGTTTGGCAAGAGTAGGATAGGCTGTGAATTTTACCCTATTAACAGAATAAATCAACTCGCTCTGTTTCTTATTCCATTCTCCCTGATTTTTATCTTTTCCACCAGGTGTATTCTCCACAGAATAGGATACTGCATCTGCCGTTTCTGCCTCCGAGATTTTCTTATAATTCGTCTCATCTTTAAAGTGCATCGCCAATTCACCTGCAAGAGCCTGTTTCGCAGAATGATAGGGTCGCCCGCCGAGGATGAGATCAACCGGCCAGGATAAAGATAAAAATCCATGTACATTGCTGTCTGGCTCGGCAAATACAAGAATGGTTTCATCCGCTTGCGCTTGCGCCTCTTCTACACTCATTAATGGTCTTGGTGCGGCGATACCAATTCGCACATATTGGTCCTGTAGGGAAAAGGGATTGGTCTCTAGAATGGCAATCTTGTATGGAAATTTTCGCACCTCCTGGAGTTGATTAAAATCAAGATCACGAATCATGATGGGATAGACTTTTGCAATATATCGTAGAGGAAACCGAACCACTTGAAGACGCTGATCCGCTTCCTGCACTTTACGATTTAACCCAGAAACGATAGATGGATCCGTTACTCTTGCGGTATGAATGGCTTCATAAAGATCCGATCGAGCTTTATCAAATGCCTCACTGGCATCTGCAATGGCTGTTGTTCGCTGTTTACCCATTTCGTCCAACTCTTCCAAAGAAGGGGCACGATAGGTGGGAAGAGGAATCGTCTTCAGATTGGTTCCTGTTTGCTCCGTCAGATTTCCATCTTCATCGTATCCAAATTTTGGGGTCTTTGTACTCTTTTTAGTACGCTGTGCGGTAACTTCTTTCGCTTTCAATTCATAAAAACGAGTCAGTTCACTCTGAGACATTTCTCTACTGTACCTAATTAATTTGGCCTTAATAATTTCTCTAATTAATTAGCCATGTCGGACCAGAGTTCAAGTCCGGGGACTACCTCATCCATAATAGTGTGGATTACTTCACTTATCGTCGTCATATTCGTTGGATTTTATATCTATTCATTCTTGTTCGACGGAATATCATGGGAGATATTTGTTATTGTACTGTGTTGTATCATATATTGTATTATTTGTTTAACAAACATGCTATATCAATATACGTTATGCCCGAATGATCCATTTGATTGGAATAAAATTGCGATTGGGGCAATACCAAGTATTGGGATTATTGGGATTGGCAGTTTACTTGTTTTATATATTTCAAAGTTGCGTATTCCTATTGCATCCCTTTTAAAGCCCTATATACTGCAGATACCGTCTGTGATGCGTCAACGACCAAGAAATCAAAGAAACGCATGCTGTGATGATAAGATGGATCTTAACACATTAGAAGACTTGTGGCCCCCATTGAAAAGGGTTTCATATCTCTATTATCTATTTTTCATGGTAGCAATGAGTGTGATTGTCGGTCAGTCCAATTCAACAATCACCTGTTTACCCCGAAAATGAGCTTATTCTGATTCCGTCATATTATGATAAATAAGATTGGGTGCCTCGGGCCCCAAATAGGTATATTTCGGAATGCCTTTCTTCACCGTTTCATTGACATCCAAAATGTAATATCCTGATTTCATGTCATTCATTGATACTGGCTTCTTTTTAGGGACATTGGGGGCTTTCGTCGACACATTGACTGGTTCGATCATTTCCGCTGATACATTAATTTCTGTCATTGCAACCGGTTCTGCGATATGACTCACAATGACAAGTACAATGATATAGGATAAAATGGCCCACATGATCGCAAACATCCAAAAGGGCATCCAGGTATACTGCTTTTGATTACGACCCAATCCAAACTCTTTCCATTTCCCATCCTCATTAAACATGAGTTCGGGTCGATAAAAGAGGATAATTGAAATCCCTAATAAGTACAATAATCCTGAATAGACCAACAGGGACATTTCTTATTGTTCTTAATAGAAAAAACTGGTTCAAATCACCTCCTTTATGAATCTCCATCATCATCCATCTCGCCCACATCGTATCCATCATTATCTCCCATTTCCGCATCATTCATGTCAAATAATCCGATCGCATCTTCCTTTCGTCCCTCTAAGTCGGGCGAGCCATCGGGTTGACCGGAAAAATCCATCATTCCTGCGTCCATGCGCTGCTGTCGTTCCATTTCCCAGTGACCGGCATCGTAGGCGTAAATCTTAGAGCCTGCCGCCCAATCACCCATTTTCAAATTCTTTTTGATGAGTTCCACCGTACGCTCTTCGTCGCTTAATTTATCGAACTTGGAAAGGATATAGGAGCGCTCCTTTGCATTACGAACGGCAATAAGCTTTCGGAGTTCATCTTCATTATAGGAAAGGCGTTCACTACTAAACATATCCAGGCTAGAAATGATAATAAGCTTTAAGAAGTCAAAGGAGGTGGTCGTCGCGGCGGTAATGGGACCCATCGCAGCCATTCCTGCAGGTTGAATGGTTTTATCCATTAAGATGGCAAGTGGTCCATAGAGCAAAATTTGTTGAATGTATTTGTACTCTACTGCTTTCTCTCCGTTTGCTCCTACCGACGGCCGAATCTTATTCTTAAATGCTAATACATCACTCATGCGTTGAATGTAGTCACTTAGTCTGGTACGAGCATAATTGCTCTGAACATTCATAATTCTGGATTCATTATCCTTCACAAACTTCAACTCCTTCATCAAAATGGGTTTTAATTCTTCCTCCACATGAACTTTTGATAATTCACTTACAAGCTCATGAGGAATAAACAATGCAGTGTGTTTGTATTGTGATACCACTCGTTGAAAGGGAACAATAAAATAGGACTGAATCACTTTAAAGAAATCATTCCATGAGAGGTTCGCAATGGTATCCAGCACCGATACAGATGGGGATTTTTGAAGAGTTTGTTTGACGGATTGCTCTAGTTTCTGTCCAATGGAGGAAAGGGGGCCCACTGCCTCAATCATGTCTCGCTTTGTCGATTGCGGGGTCAGGCGACCGATACTCTCAATGGTTTCGGTCATTAATGCATTCCATCCTCCAATCGGCGGATGCGAGATGGCCGCCAGCTGTTTCATGACCTCTACCAAGGATGTGCGCTCTTCCATTACAATAAGCGGAACCTCATTTACAGCGTGAATCGTATCCAATAAAACCGTGAACTCGTCGTCGCCCGTATTAACCTGCTGTGTGACGAGTGCCGCTTCACCTTCCTTTGTATCCATGACCGAAATGTGTGCTGGAAATTCGAATTTACACCAGGGGCAAACATTGGTGAGACCTGGTTCATGCGGATGACCGACACGGGGCCCTCCATAGCAATATTTCAAGAACAAGCGATAATATTCCTCTGGATTGGGTCTGGCAACGGTGCCTCCTACCTCACGCGGAATAAACTCTGTTAGCAAGAAGTTGCCCTGCTGATTGGGGATCAACTTTCGAACTCCAATGGGAATCTCCGACTCTGCTCTTTTCCAGAATTCTCCAGGTGTTTCGATCTTGGCGATGCAACAGGTGGTCTCAATCAGCGGTGAACCACGTGATAAAATGGCATTGGCTCGCGCCAAGAGATGGGACTGGCGAATCCACAATTTAACAAGGGCCATCTCTCCCTTGCTCCCCATCATCTGTACGACCTCGGGCGTAATCACATCCTTTGCAGCGTCTTCAGGTGTAATCACAATCTGCTCGGGTAAAAAGGTGGGAGGAATGATATCCGCGGGGTAGGAAATAGTATATTTACGTTTTCGCGTAAGCTGTACCTGAATGAGATCATGATCCTGAACATCTTTTAGGACACCAACCATATACTGAACGATGGTTGCCTGTCGCTTTTCCTCTTTTAATTTATCAAAGCGTGTCTGATTCCATGGAGCGGTTTTCTTCTGAATGGATGCGATCGTACATGCGATATATTTAATTCCTTGCTGATGAGTCTCATCAATATCCAACGGAAATCCTCCAAATCCTGGAGAGGGGCATCCTGCAATCGGAAAGCGGGCGGCAACCGATGGAATCTTGATTTGTAGTTGAATTAATAAAAAGGAGGCCGCTGCTGAAATGAGTAATCTTGAATAAATAACATCGAACTCAAACATTTTTTCATTACCCTCTCTCGTTTTATTGTATTTTGTGCGGTCAGGAAACTTACTCATCCACATCATAATTCGATCAATCATAACAGTGTATTCTGGTTTTTCAAAAGAAACACCAAGAAGCGCTGCCAATTCATACAAAATGTAGTAGCATGCGGTCTGTTCACCCTCTGTGAGTTTCATTTCATCTACAGGCGATGGTTCAATTGGCACATTGAGTAACATGGCGTCGATATCATCCTCTAACATGGCATCCTCATCTACCATGACCGCACGACCCGATTTGGGTTTTCCATTGTCATCGAACTCAATATTATTGTCAAAATCCAAATCACGAATGGGCTGACCGCAATTTCGGCAAATGTATTTTCCTTGAAATTGTCCGCCCGAAAAATTCAGCACAATCTCTTTCTCAATCGTGCTCTTTTCATTTGGATGAAGAAAGGCCTGAATTTGGAGGCGTTCATGCATACATAGCAAATGACTCTGGCATCGATTGCAGTCAATCCAATTTTCCATACGAGTTCCCTGATAAATGGTAAAAAAGGTTGTCAGTTGCTGGAATCGCTCATTGTCATCTCGTAATTTTCGGATGCTAACCAGCTGTGACACATGGCTGCAATTATTCTTTTTCGCACGCTCTCCTGCGTTGGCCTCATTTAATTTCAAGATTTTATTAATGGTAAGCCGCTTGTGATAATCCATTTGATAGGCCTGCGCCTGTGCCTTTATCATAAGGGTGGGATTACCGCCTGCTGCGATCTGAAAATATTCAGGGTGCCGTTTCATGAGAGCACTCACCTTACCAAGATCGGATTGAGCCAAGGAGAGGTTGATTCGCTCATACTCCTCCAAATCGTGTTGTAGTAAAGGCTCTGCCAGAATATCTTTCAAAAATTCAGGGTCCTCCAAAAATGGATTGGGCTCAGAGGCAGGTGCTTGCTCTACAATCTTGCTTCGCTGGGTATTCAGAAGAGAAATCAAATGAGACTGGTATAATTTAATTTTCGTCTCCAGAACCCGTGCAAGTGGCTCATTTAATTCGAGGGTTTCTATGCCATATTGCTCCAGGGCATCAAATGTATCTCCCAATCCAAGTGCATGAATCGGCGAAATTCCCTCAATATAGTCTGCAACAGGAATATTACTCAGCGTACCTTCTTTTAGTAGGAGTAACTTGTCTGATTCGCCAACTTCGGTAGGTTCACCCGTCTCATTGAGAATCATCTTCATGGTTTGCGGCGGCAATTGACTGCGACCACTATCAACGGCAAGAGAGCGAGAGCGTGTACTACCCAATTTGTTCGCAGTAGAGATGGGAAACAAGAGATAGGATCGAAGAGAAGCGTCATCTTCCGATAATAACACCTCTTTCTTGTAATTTTTCCCTTTACGATACGTGGTTGTCAGGGCGCGCTCGATACCAAAGGGAACATTGTCAAAAATGGGAGCAATCTTTTCATTGTGGCTAGGGAGGTATCCTGGAAGAGATGGTTCTTCCAAACTGGGCGCCTCATAACGAAATACATCCGAATCGACTTGGGCGCTCCAGATTGGCTCTTGCTTTTCATTAGAAATCCAGGGGCATCCATATTTTGAAAAAAAGGACTGCAAACTATTCCATACTTCTACCACGGATCCCTTTTTTGATCCCACCATTAATGCCGACGCTAATTGGTCGGAATTCTGATTCATTTGTGTTAATTCTTGGTCGAAATGTAAAAAGGTAACATGATCTTCATCTTCAGGTCGATCTTCATCATCCGCTACATAGTACTCCTTTTTAATCATATCCAATACAGGACGACCCAATGGAATGGGTACTTGACGAATAAGATCCATCAGACTGGAGGCAGATGCGGGTTTAGGTCCTTGAATGAGTCCATCTCGGCCATATGAAATGGTCTCTTGCTTCAAACGAAATAGGGTTTCGACTAAAATGCGAACCATGCGAATCGCCTTTGGATCTTTTTGGGAGGCGGAGTCCAACCCCTCAATAAAATCATTAAATGCATCGGTTTTCTGTAGTTGGTCTGGGATGTATTGTTCGTAGGCCTGCGCCTCTGTATACACATCCGATTCAACAATATCTACAAATCCTATAAATTTTACCTCATCCTCATTGGATTCGGCGGATGGTTCCTCCAAATCTTCATCGATTTCTTTCACCAATGCAGATTCCTCTGCGGATTCCTCTGCGGATTCCTCTCCCTCCAACTTCTCTTTTTCCTTGTATCCTGTAACAAAAATAACAGCAAATCCCGCATCTCTCGGAATGCCTGTATACTTACATTGGATGGGTATGGACTCACCCGATTCGGATTGAATCACCATGGTATCCGCTTTCGCATTGACATCTGTAATCACATAGGATTCATGAAATGTACCATCTGCAGAGTAGGTATGAATCGTATGATCGACACGGAAATCCTGCTGTTCGACAAATGCAAACTGTGTACGCTTTTGTTTGATCGCTGAAAAGGTAACTCCTTCTGACTCTTTGAAGTCTTCTCCATCATCATCTTGTTCGAGTTCAAAGTCAATGACAGTATTGGTAGATCCATACGGTTTCACGCGAATGATGTCAAAATCACGATAATAGACGGTACCGATGGTTCGTGCATGCTGCTTGGAGTCAATGACAACCTCGTCGCCTAATTCAATAACAAGATCATCATCATATTGATCCTCTAACTCTACACTGGATGCAGTAGAAGCAACTTGTATCGAGGATGAGATGCTTCCGTCCACATTGACGCCCTCGTCTTCGACATCCTCTTCAAGCTCTTCTGCATCTCCAACATTGGACTCATTTTCAACGACAGTGGAGGGTGAACCAAATGTTAGACTTTCATTATTGGAATCGACAATTTCTACATCCGTATTCTGTTCTTCCGCCGACTCATTTTCTGATAGGCTGGGCTCGGATTCTTCAGGTTGAGCCATGTTCCCTATCCTCCTATTGAGATTCTATGAATTGTGAAAACGCTCCATGAGGGGTAATTCCATCTTGATATAAAGACAAACATCCTATACTTATCAGCATGTCTGTGTATACTGTATTTAAGGATCTTATCGAACAGTATCCGACCTGGGAGCAATTGGAGCATTATCTTGAATCGGAAGAAGGAGGTCTCTTTCGTGTGGTCGATCGGTGCCTTCCTAGCCTCTGTCTGATTCGGTATGAAAAGGGGGTATCTAACATGTCACTTCCTCATAGTAAATGGTTTCGCTCCGTAGTATGGGATACAATCACGAATCGTCCCGTGTGCGTAGCACCGCCGAAAGCTGCCGCAGAGACCTGTCCGTTTTTTAAAGAAGAGGATCGGGAGAATGCAAGCATCGTGTGTCAAGAACTTTTAGACGGAGTAATGATTAATATTTTCAAACGAGCAGGGGATGAAACACTTCATATTACAAGCCGCTCGAAGTTGGATGCGGCCGGACGCTTTTACTCTTCCAAATCATTTCGCCATCTCTTTATGGAGGCCTATACTGGTTGGATTGTCAAACCCGAAGAGTCATTGGATTGGCTGATTCAACAAGAGGCACAACACATTGCGCCGCCAGATGAAAGTAAGGGTGAAAAGGCGGTTTGTTACAGTTTTCTGGTACAACATACTGAGCATCGCATTGTAAAGGAAATTACCCAACATGCAGTATATTTGATTCACAAGGGGGTCTTGTATGAGGATGGAACCATGCAAATAAAAGATCAACCGACAGAGGCGGATCTTCCATGCAACACCGTTTCATTGCCATCCACGTTGGAGGTTCGCGGTGATCTCAATACATGGCTGGAAGAGGAAATGCGTCAGCGCTCGTGGAATTTTCAGGGGATCGTCTTGAAAGATCAAGAAGGAAATCGCTGGCGATGGCGCTCTGAAAAATACAAGGCCGTCAAATCGCTTCGAGGGAATTCTCCTGAGTTGATGGATCGATTCGTACAACTGTATTTACAAAATGTGACACCCATGTATTTGGATTACTATCCAGAAGATGCCATTTCTTTTTCGTTTTATACGGAGTTTATGCACCAAGTTGTAAAAATCATGTATGAATCCTATATCGCACTTCGAGTTCATCAATCATGCACAATCGATCAGATTGATAAAATGTATCATCCCCATTTATACGCCCTCCATGGAATCTATTTGGCACATTTTCGATCCGCTCATAAAAAGATGACGGCAAATGATGTGTATACCTATGTTCGAAGTCAGCCATGGCAGCGCGTTGCATTTCTGCTGCGAAAGCACATTGATAGCTTTTTTTCAGCCATTCAGCAGACGGTGGAGGAATTGTGAGGGGATAAAAAGAACTTAAATATGTGTCATCATCTATATACAGAATGGCATCTACAAAGACATATGCTATAGGAGTAGACCTAG
>Ga0315276_10001957_pt1 | contig 18678 bp, 17 predicted proteins | sample YL17G05_0_MG_FD_204542 | JGI IMG/M metagenome (GOLD analysis project Ga0315276, IMG submission 204542) | Sediment microbial communities from Yellowstone Lake, YNP, Wyoming, USA - YL17G05_0 | ecosystem: Environmental > Aquatic > Freshwater > Lake > Sediment | place: USA: Wyoming | collected... | reverse complement strand
GTTTACTCCCTCAGGAGTCCTCTTATCACCCTCCCTCTCCCTAGGCCCAGGATTAGCTCCTGTCGTGCAAGCATACTTCTTCACAGGAACTGCTTTCCCATCTTCAATATTGAAAAGAGTGACTGTCTGATCAGTCTTGCTTACATATAACAAGCGCTCATAATCATTCTCCTCAATATTTAAGATGACCTCCAATGACTTTACGCTATCAGGCTTACTAAGGGTGCCAAGCCTATCGTCACCAGCTCTAGAACTTCCAGAAGAAGCCTTATAAGATGACTTTTCTGAAGATTCATAACCGCTATCTGAATCATCAGAGCTGAAACTCGAAGAAGAACCATCATCAAAATCATCGTCATCATCAAAATCATCACCTGATGAGAAAGAATAAGAGGAAGAATCATCAGCAATATGCTCCAATGAAGAAGAAACGCTCCTTGAGGATGTGAGCTCGTTTATCCTCTGACCCAACTCATAATTCTTCTTTTTTACGCTGTCAAGTTCCTCCTGATCCATAGAATACTGGCTCGCAGACTCAGAGCCATCCTTTACAAAAAAGCTTTTTATCTGGTGCGTGCATGATGACATATGCGTCGCGAAATAGATCATGCCAATAGCAGCCCCTGCCCTGAATAACTGCTTTGGCTTTGCCTCATACAAGAACTTGAAAACGTTCTTGACCGCCCGGCCTGCAACAAGAGCTCCTGCTGTTACAATGCCAAAAGAAACCAATCCTTTATGCTGGCTAACCCAGCTCTTATACTTATTGACATTCACAGGCGCTGACGGGGCAGAACTGCGTCTCTGCTTATGCTGAGAAGCCGCAGCCCTTTTAGCTCCAGTTCCCTGGCTGGCGCTCGCTCCCACAATCTTTTCCAAATCCTCATTTTTTTGGCTATCGTCGGTCATCTTTTCATCCTCCCGAACTTATTGGTATCAATAGGTATGTATTGTCTGGGTGTTTAAAATATCCTCCGACAATAAAACCGGATAAAAAACCATATAACACGAAAGAATTGACAAAAAAATCGAAAGAAATTTATATATTTATGAAGAAGTATGAAAAAAGACATTTACAAAAATAGAACATAACCAACTAACCAGACTCAAATAATAATCTTCTTCTCCTTAACTTCCAAGAGCAACTCCTTCAAAAACTCAAACACAACCATCGCACCCTTGACCTCTCCGCTGCGAGTGCGCACGTTAACAGTTCCAGCTTCCTGCTCCTTATCGCCAACAACAAGGATGTAGTTGACCTTCTCCACCTGAGCGTTACGCACCTTCTTCTTAGTGGACTCTGAGCGCAAATCCAACTCGACGCGAAGACCATGACTCTTCAACTCAGACATAACCTTTAAAGCATAATCATTATGCCTCTCAGCTATCGGAAGAATCTTCAACTGAACAGGGCTTATCCAGAGCGGAAGCTTGCCAGCGAAATGCTCGAGCAATATTCCCATAAACCTTTCAACACTACCAAGTATGGTCCTGTGAAGCATGACAGGACGATGCCTAAATCCATCCTTACCTTCATATGTTAGGTCAAATTTCTCAGGCATCTGGAAATCAAGCTGTATTGTTCCACACTGCCAAGTCCTCCCAAGAGCATCCTTCAGGTGAAAATCAATCTTAGGACCATAAAATGCGCCATCCCCCTCATTCACCTTGTACTCTTTTCCTGTGCAGTCAAGCACTTTCCTTAGCTTGCTCTCAGCAATATCCCAGAGCCTAGGATCGCCCATGGCTTGATCAGGCCTGGTTGAAAGCTCCATGTGATACTCGAATCCAAATGTACCATACAATTCTGCCATGAAATCAATTAGCTCTTGGATCTGATCCTCGACCTGGTCCTCTGTGCAAAATACATGCGCATCGTCCTGTGTGAAGCAGCGAACTCTGAACAATCCATTCAGGACTCCTGACAGTTCATGCCTGTGGACAAGGCCGAACTCACCAGCCTTCATAGGAAGCTCCCTGTAAGAATGAAGAGTGTTTTTGTAGATGAGAATATTACCAGGGCAGTTCATGGGCTTGACAGCAAAATCATTGCCGTCAATCTTGGTGAAATACATGCTATCCTTGTAATGATCCCAATGGCCTGACTGAAGCCAGAGATTCTTATTAAGGATCATTGGAGTCATGTTAATCTGATAATTCCTCTTGAGCATCAGCTCAGTAGTGTAATTGACCAATGAGTTCCAGATGAAAGAACCCTTATTATGAAAGAAAGGCATTCCTGGAGCCTCATCATGGAAGCTGAATAAGTCCATCTGCTGACCTATCTTCCTATGATCCCTCTTCTTAGCCTCTTCAAGTCTTAGAAGATACTCAGTGAGCAGCTTCTTGTCAGGGAAGCTTATGCCGTAAACTCTTGTGAGCATCTTGTTCTTGCTGTCACCCTTCCAATAAGCACCTGCAAGCTTCATAAGCTTGATAGCTCCGATTGATTTCGAATTAGGGACGTGCGGACCCCTGCAGAGGTCCTCGAACTCACCAAGCTTATAGGTGCTTATCTTCTCACCTGCAGGCAGCTCATTGATGATCTCAAGCTTGTAAGGCTCGTCATGGAAGAACTTCAGAGCCTCTGCCTTGGAGACTTCTCGCCTTGTGAATGAAACCTTCTCATGAATGATCTTGTCCATCTCATCCTCTATCTTCTTGAAATCCTCCTCGCTAATCTTGAGATTATCAAAATCATAGTAGAAGCCATCCTCGATGCTGGGGCCGATGGTCACCTTGACACCAGGGAACAATCTTTTTATGGCTAGCGCCATCAAGTGGCTACTCGAATGCCTAATGACCTCAAGACCTTCAGGAGTATCATTGGTGACAACTTCAAAGCTGCCGTCGTGCTCAAGAGCTGCTGAAAGGTCTATGGCCTTACCATCAAGCCTTGCAGCTACTGCTTTCTGAGCCTCTTTCTTGAAGTGCTCCTTCACCACTTCCTCTACCTTGGTCCCCTTAGAGAACTCCTTCTCTCCGTCCTTGAACCTCAGCTTAATTGTATCCTTCATTTTCAGCAGCGAAACATATTTTCATTTAAAAGCTTTTGGAATAAACCCTAAGAAAATTAAGGACTTATCTCTTACCCACTGTGTACTGGTAAGTGTTGCGCTTCCCAGTGTTCCTGTACTTTATCAGGTTGGTCTTTCGAAGCTTCTTAAGGGACATGGTAACAGAACCAATGCTGACCTTCAACTTATCAGATATCTCCCGGGAAGTAAACCATCTTCCCTTATTTTTGCACAAAAAATCATAAACTTCTTGCTGTCCCATAATTTCACCCGCCTATACCTCTAATTGAAACCGATAGTATATAAGCTTTTCCTTTTTATACTCTCACCACAGGACGATGGAAATTATCACCAGGATGAATCCAACACCTTCTCCAACCCAAGCATAGAGCTCATTCTGTGTAAGACTTGAAAAATATACCTTTGCCTTTGCAATGAAATTGTTTATGTGAGTCTTAGGATCCTTAAAGAAAGCGACGACAGCATTGGCTGCCTTCAGGAAGAATTTCTTCACCCCCTCTATTATAACCGCTATCTCAAAGCCCATGCATAATTCTCAGACTAATGAGTTTATAAACCTTTTGTAGCGATTCAAGAGTCAATAATGATTCAGTATGATAAAATCATTTTTTTTGGGAGCAGTGCATCTTCAGGCAATAATCCTCATCCTCGTAGAGCCTCAGCCTGAGCGCAACCTCAAGAGAGAACAAACCCATCTCATGGTGCTCTTTCTTGTCTAGCTTGAGAATCTTCAGCGGGTCTTCCTTGAAATCATAGGTGAAAAGATTATACTCGACAATCACTCCATCGTAATCATGATAAAGCGTTGTCATAAAATTTGGCTTTACATCAAGAAGCCCGATCTCCTCTTTCAGCTCTCGAATGATGGCCTGTAGCGGAGTCTCATCTTTATTTACAGTTCCTGTCACGCTGTTCCAAAGACCATCCTTTATCCTGCGCACAAGAAAATATTTCTCTTTGTAAGCGCAGATGCATCCTACAGCAATCCTATCGATGTGATTTGGTTTCTTGACAATCATATTGAGAGGAAAGAGAGAACTCTTTAAAAAATATCTGAATCAAAGATCATTTGAGCCCATCCAAACGCTCAGCCATAATATCTTTCACCTGACTGCTATCTCGAGCATCTTTATCCTTGAGCGGAAGGGCGCAGATCACAAGAGTGTATTCTGGCGGAGCCTTGTCCTTGTACCATTGCATCGAGATATTGAAAAGATCCTTTGCAAGCTTATCGCAGTCAACTCCCAGCGCTTCCAGGCTGTAGCGCATCTTGTCAGGATAGCTGCAGGCCAATCCTTTCTTTTTCTTGCAAGGCTTGCAGAGACGGCAGGCACCTGTCCCAAGGAAATTTGTCCCTGTATGAACTTCCATTGCGCGCATGACCTTCTCAATCCTCGGCTTCAATATAGCATTGGCAACTCTAAGTCTGAAATGAGGCTCATACGCAGAGAACTGATCCAATCTTGCCTTCATCAGCAGCACCAAAAGCTTCTCTGCATTGACATAGGATTCAAAATCAGGGGATAAAGGAGGGCAGGAGTACTTGTTGTTGTAGTTCCTGCATTTCCTACACATCTCAGCAAAGAGATCTTTCTTGACAGAAAGCTTTTCTTTGTTGATTATCTTGAAGTAACAATCAACAGACAGATTGTTTTTCGCAGTCCTCAACAAAAGCGTCTTTGCAGATATATCATCCATGCAACAGGTGCATGGCTGCTTTTATAAATATCTTATGCAAAAAAATAAAGTCAGCAGTCAATAACCTTTTTAAACTGGCGCATTGTTCCATAATATAGATAAAGAGGGATAACATGAGCGAGAAGATAATTCCAAAGAAGATCAATGATCATTTATTCGAGATACCAATGACAGGTAACATGAAGGTGCCTGTCTGGATATTCACCAACGAGCAGATGCTGAAGCAGATGCAGGAGGATGACTGCCTGAGGCAGGGAGTAAATGTAGCCTCGCTGCCAGGAATATACAAAGCCAGCATAATGATGCCTGACGCTCACCAAGGCTACGGCTTCAGCATAGGAGGAGTGGCAGCCATCGACTATGATAACGGATGCATAAGCCCAGGAGGCATAGGCTTTGACATCAACTGCGGAGTCAGGCTCCTGACAACACCTATGAAAAAAGAGTATGTTGAGCCAAAGATAAAACAGCTCCTTGACTCGTTGTTCAAGAATGTACCCAGCGGAGTAGGCTCAGAGAGCTTCATAAGGCTAAGCGACCAACAGCTCAACGATGTCCTTACAAAGGGCGCAGAATGGGCTGTTGAACAAGGATACGGATTCAAGGAAGACCTTGAGCGCTGCGAAGAAGGAGGCAGGATGAAAGAGGCAGATGCCAGCAAGGTTAGCAGCAGGGCAAAAGCAAGGGGAAGAGAGCAGCTCGGGACCCTTGGATCAGGAAACCATTTCCTCGAAGTGCAGATTGTCGATCATATCTATGACAAGAAAATCGCAGAGGCATTCGGAATAACAGAGGAAGGCCAAATCACAATAATGATACACTGCGGATCAAGAGGGCTAGGCCACCAGGTCTGCTCAGACTATCTTAGGATGATGGAAGAATCAGACCCTGAGCTTGCCAAGAGCCTCCCTGAAAAGGATCTCATCTATGCAAAGGCAGGAACAAAGCTAGCAAAAGATTATTTTGGAGCAATGGCTGCCAGCGCCAACTTTGCCTGGGCCAACAGGCACATAATTGCTCACCAGGTGAGAAAATCAGTCAAAGAAGTGCTAGGAATAGAGCCGGAGCAGGTAAAGACAGTCTATGACGTAGCTCACAACATCGCAAAGATAGAGGAGCACATCATCGACGGTGTGAAAAGGAAAGTCTATGTTCACAGGAAAGGAGCAACCAGAAGCCTGCCGCCATTTGACCCAAGCATACCTGAAGCCTACCGAGACATAGGGCAGCCTGTGATAATACCTGGAAGCATGGGCACAGCGAGCTACCTGCTTGTCGGGACAAAGAAGGCATTGGAGGCCAGCTTTGGCAGCACTGCCCACGGAGCAGGAAGAGTGATGAGCAGGACATCAGCAATCCACCAGTTCAGGGGCGAGGATATCAAGAAGCAGCTTGAGGAGAAAAAAATCTTCATCAAGGCAGCCAGCTGGAAAGGCATCTGCGAAGAAGCGCCCGCTGTCTACAAGGATATCGACGAAGTGGTAAAGGTAAGCCACGAAGCAGGCATAGGAAACCTCGTAGTCAAAGTAAGGCCTCTTGGCGTCATAAAAGGATGAAACACAACATAATCGTACTGAGCCTTGGCGGATCATTAATCTGCCCTGATAGGATCGACTTTGTCTTTCTCAAGAAGTTCAAGAGATTGATAGAGGCAGGCATAGCCGGCGGAAAGCGATTCATCATCGTAACAGGCGGAGGAAGCACCGCAAGGCATTATCAGGAAGCTGCCCGCGTAGCCGGGGCAGTGAACGACGAAGACCTTGATTGGCTGGGAATTCATGCCACAAGGATAAACGCGCATCTCATCAGAGCGATTTTCAGGAAATACGCACATCCAGTGATAGTCAAGAATCCTATTGAAAATATAATCTTCAATGAGAAAGTGCTGGTGGCTGCTGGCTGGAAGCCTGGGTTCAGCACCGACTATGATGCAGTCATGCTTGCAAAACAATTCAAGGCAAACAAAATAATAAATATGTCCAACATCGACCAGGTATACAATAAGGACCCAAAAAAGTATGTCGGCGCAAGACCGCTTAATAATCTTAGCTGGAAGGATTTCAGGAAGATCGTCGGCAACAGGTGGAGCCCAGGCCTGAACGCCCCATTTGACCCGATTGCCAGCAAAGAAGCTGAGAAACAGAAACTGACAGTCTACATTGTGAATGGCAAAAACCTTGCGAACATACAAAGACTTCTTGCCGGAAAAAGCTTTAGAGGGACTGCGATCTCGTAGGGCTCGGCTCGCACAGCCACCATCAGAATCTCATATATCTATTATCTTCCCTCTCTTGCCGACGTTGATGACTCTCGTCTTGCCTATCATCTCCTCTAGGCCTTCTGCCTCGTGCACATGGCTACAGAGCAGGATGTCTGGCTGAAATTTCTCAACAGCCCTCCTGATGCCGGTGCTCCCAGGGAAGAAAGCGCTCATCTTCTCCATGGTCGTGCCTGAAGGATGCACATGCGTAATCATCACCTTCCTGTCAAGATATTTTATCTCATCAAATCCTTTCTTTAGCAGGTCATAGAGCTCCTTCTCTGAGAACTGGTCTATGCCAATGTTCGCTCCTCCAGCACCAAACAATCCTACATTCCTGTATTTGGCGCTGTAGCCATGCATATTCTTCACTCCGTACACTTTTGCAAGAAAATCTGTGGTCGCAACGCTCTCATGGTTGCCAGGTATTATCATCACCGCAAGATTCCTCTTCTTGAAAGGGCCGATGAGATTGTCTGTGCTGCGCTCTGCAAAAGTAAGGTCTCCACACAGCACCACAAGATCTGCTTTCTTATCAGAAGCCTCCTTTGCCAAACTCTCAGCGAGCCTACTGTCTCCATGCAGGTCTCCTGCGCTGAATATCCTCAGCTTGTCCTTGTCCTTCTTCTCCTCTATCTTATTAGTCATGAGAACGCCAACAATCAAAATCATCATCAAGATGTTATTTTTTTTCTCTCCTTAACCTCGAGCTCTGCTTTCTCAAGGTGTACTATCGTAGAAGGCTTGCCTTTGAGCTCACCATCATACACTATGAAATCAACCTTCCTCTTTATTTGAGGATCAAGATCATCAAGGCATGTCATGAAATCACCGCCTGTTATGTTGGCGCTGGTCGTTATTATCGGGACTTTCATCCTCTTGATGTAGAGATAGAACCAATTATTTGGCACTCGAATGCCAATGGTATTATTTCTCAATGGCACGACATTGCCAGCAAAGAACTTTTTCTTCACCTTGAAGATCAATGTGAAAGGACCGGGAAGTTTACCAAGCCAGGGCGCTGCCCGATCATCAGTTTCGCAGTTTGACAATATGCTGTTCTTGTTAGGGATTATTATCGAGAATGGCTGCTCTGCGCTCTTCTTTATCTCTCGTACCCGAGCTACGAGCTTCTCATTGGTAGCATCACAGCCGATGCCGTAGATCGTGTCAGTAGGATAGATGAAAACGCTATTCTTCAGTTGACTGAGCAGCGAAGGGTCGTTCTTCAGCTCATCCTTGTTTATTATCCTCACCATCTTGATGAGAAAACCATCTTGATTTAAAAATGTTAAGAAAAAAAAAAGAATTTGATGATTAACAGCAGTGGCAGCGCTGAGTTAGGAAAAGATAACTGTTCAGCTCCTCTTCCTCCTCCTCGGCCAGAAGCTTGTGCTGCTTCATCACCTGCACTAGGTTCCTGTTGTAATTGAAGGTTTCCTCTTCATCACATCTCTCGGCGTCTATGGTCATACAATCCACCCCTATCTCCTGATTGACTTCTTGCTCAGGTCGACTATCCTTGTGAACAAAAGATTTTGTATGTATATTTGGTTCTCATGCAGAGCCATCATCTGAATCACCTCGGTTTTCGATTCTTTCTGTTTTTTGTTTCCTTGTTCTCGCAGGGAGTTGCAAGCTTTTTTTTTCGCTCCTCGCTAACAATCTAATGGTGATTTTTGTTTAAATACCCTGCGAAGGATTGTCCAGTGGCTCAAGGGCGATATCGACGATAAAAACTTCAAAGCCTTGCTTGTCCAGTGCTGGTTAAAGGTTGATTTCTGGCCCGCTATTATTGACTGACACAGCCGCAGAAACATATAATTAAGTAGTTAATTAAATAGTGAATCTAGTATACTAAAGTAGTCATCAAGTCTCATTTTTAACGAGCAGTATACTAAATAGCAACATTTATATATGAGTTTCACTTTTATAACTTAAAGTAAACTCAATTTAAGGAATAATCAGATTAGAATCCATCAGGCAATGAAAGCCTGCCGGAAAGCTCCACTAAAAACTAGTTAGCGAGAGCTCTTTTTTGAAGGCCTAACATGAACCGATATAGCGAGAGCTATGCAGTAAAAAGCACTCATACAGATATTTCTCTACTCAGAAGAATAGCAAAAAAAATCCAGAAGCCCAGAGATCAGATAATATTCAACCTTATTCTAGAGACAGGATGCTCTGCAAAAGAGCTAATAGGCCTCAAGCCCGAACAGATTGAGTTTACAACTTGTTCTATAAGATTAGGGCACAAACAAAGAAGAGTAAAGCTTCCCCTGGAATTGAGTTTACAACTGAGTTCTTTCCTAAGACCAGGGGAAGAATACGTCTTCAAAACAAGACAAGGAAATAACATAACCAACAGAAGAGTGCAGCAGATAGTAAGTGAGAATACCCTGGATTTGTTAGGGAAAAAACTTACTGTACGCGAAATAAGGAGCAACAACCTGCACCTGCGTCTAGCAAGAACAAAGTCAATCAAGAAAACAATCATAGAAACAGGAATCAAGACTCTGAGATCTAAAACATTCCTGACAAATGAACAATTAATGCTGATACAAAGCCACATATCTGACAATCAGCACAGGCTAATATTCGATATCTTATGTGAGACTGGATGCCGACTAAAAGAGCTCGTCAGCATAAAAGTAAGAGATGTAAATCGACAGGATAATTCTATAATTATAAGAGCGGAAAACACCAGGGAGAAAAAGCAAAGAACATCTAGAATAAGCAAGGGGCTGGGCCATCTTATCGAATCATTTGTCAAGGACAATGGCCTGGCAGCAGAGGATTTCTTGTTCTCATCAAGACAATCAGGAAATATTTCTGACAAGCGGGTATTCCAGCTGATAAGAGAGTACGGAAGGCTGGCAGGCCTCGCGAATGTCAGCCCACAGATCATCAGGAACAGCCACATCATCAACGCAATAAGATCTAGCAGCAAAGAATCAGATATTACTGAGCAGACTGGAGTCAAGCATCTTGACATCCATCACTACGGATTTGGCAAAGCAAAAGCAAGGGACAAGACACAATATGAGCATAAAAAACAATAAGCAGAACCATGGAAGGGTGCTGCCCGTATCATTAGGGGTAATCATACGCTTATTGCTAGCCCTGCTCATATTAGGGACTATCATTCCTACAGGATCCGCCCTTATTGGAGACATAGCTAACGGCGTCACCAGCACTGTCTTCTTCGAGGAGGGTTATTTCAGGCAACCAGACATAATCCAGCTATCTTCCAACAAATATGCTGCGGCCTATATCGGAAACCAGAGCATGGTGATGGTCCGCACATTTGAGATACTGGACAACGGCACAGTGAACAGGTCCATAGACTCACTCGTATTGGAGCAAAAATCCTCCTCGCAGCCAGAGATAATACTGCTCAACGGGTCAACCAACATCTACGCAGTAGTATATGGAGACAATGACAGCGACGGATTCGTCAGGACAGTGAACATCACATCAGACGGCCAGATAAAAGGCCTTGTGGATGCATATGAGTTCGATAATGTGCAGGGGCTTTATCCTGAGATCATGAATATCTACGCAAACTTATATGCGATAGCTTACCAGGGGTCAGGCGCAGATGGATTCGTGAGGACGATAAACATCAGCTCTAACGGGACCATAAACAAGACATCAATAGACTTCTTGGAATTCGACACTGCGGACTGCATGTCAGACCCGAAGATAACATCAGTGGCAGGAACAATATACGCTGTGGCTTATGAAAGCACAGGAAACGATGGGTTCGTAAAAACATTCAACATAACAACAGCAGGCCAGATAAGCAACACAGTGATAGACAGCTACGAATTCAACAACATGACAGGGATGCGCCCCGACATCATACAAGCAGGAGCTAATATCTTCGCAATAGCTTACAGAGGATTAGACGATGATGGATTCGTGGTCACAATCAATGTCTCTAACACAGGGAATATAACCAAGATCCCTGTCGACATACTTGAGTTCGACACATTATACGCCTACGACACCCAGATAATACAGTTACCAGGAATCTCATACGCCATAGCCTACAGAGGCGATGCCACCGACGGATTCGTCAGAACAGTCAACATAACAACCGCAGGAAACATATCCAACAACTACTCAGATAGCCTGGAGTTCGATGCGTTGAACGGCTATGAGCCAAGGATAATCCCAGTGACAGGAGATGTTTACAGCGTGGTCTATTCAGGAGACCTTTATGCGGGCTATATCAAGTCAATGAATATAACAGTCGCAGGCGACACAGGAGTGGTCCTGTCATCGTACACAATATCGCAAGCTTTAGGCAGGACCCCCTCAATAATCAACATCTCGAACAGCGTCTATGCCGTGGCGTATACAGGCCCAGATACGGACGGATTCATCAAGACGGTGAACATCAGCGCGAACGGAAGCGCTTACAACATCATAGACGTATACGAGTTCGATAATTCATCAGGGCTGTACCCAGGGATATACAACATCGCAGGATCAATATTCGCCATAGCCTACCAGGGACCGAGCGCAGATGGATTTGTCAGGACTATAAACATCAGCTCTAACGGGACCATAAACAAGACATCAATAGACTTCCTGGAGTTCGACACAGCAGACTGCATGTCAGACCCGAAACTGATACACGTGACTGGAGAAACATATGCTGTGGCCTATGAAAGCACAGGAAACGACGGGTTCATCAAGACATTCAACATAACCGCCGCAGGCCAAATAAGCAACGCAGTGAGAGACAGCTATGAGTTCGACAACGATACCGGCACAAGGCCAGACATCGCAGAGGTCGGCAGCGGAGTCTTCGCCATAAGCTACACAGGAAACTCCAACGACGGGTTTGTCGTGACAGTCAACGTATCGCTCAATGGATCAATAACAAAGAGCAGGCTTGACTCACTAGAGTTCGATATCAACGACACATACGAATCAAAGATAATACCTGTCAATGGCAGCGTCTTCGCCATAGCGTATAGAGGTGTTGCAGCTGACGGATTCATAAAAACCATAAGTGTAGACGCTAATGGCAGCATATCTGATGTGGAGATAGATTTCCTTGAGTTCGACACCGCAGACGGCAACGAACCGGACATGATCAAGATGTCAGGTACAGCATATGCGATCGTCTATAGAGGGACTGGCAACGATGGATTTGTAAAGACTGTTAACATAACAGGCGCAGGGCAGATAGATAACGTCGTAACAGACACATTGGAGTTCGACGCGCTAGACGCATACAACCCTGTGATCGTGCCTGTTTCAGACAACATGTACGCCATTGCCTATGCGACGACAGTCAACTATGAAGGCGCAATAAAAACAGTAAACATCATAAGCCAGGATCTATTCCCGACGATAACATTGATATCACCAGGAAATGACTCAGGGGACAATGGGAACCTCACCGTATTCAGCTATAACGCAAGCGATGACCTGAACATCTCAAGCTGCAGGCTCATACTTAATGGTATGGTAAACGCCACCAACAGCTCAGTCGTTTCAAACGCAGTGTCTGAGTTCCAGCGCCCTGGACTCGTAGCCGGAGAATACGATTGGAGGATAAACTGCACTGATACTGGCGGCAATCAGAACTCATCAGAATCAAGAAAGATCACTATAATAGTAAGGAACCAATTCTCAGGAAGCACCACTAACTTCAGCGCAATAGACATCCACAACATATCAAACCTTATCCTTGAGAGACCTGACTACGGAATAATAAACTTCACCGAACCAGTTAACCTGTCCGGAGGAGTAGACTTCGACTCATACGTCGGAATAAACAAAGGCTCCGCAATCATAGACTCATCATCCGCACCAATGCTTAATAAGTCAGCAAGGATCACACTGTACAACCTGAATCTCATGAAGACACCAGTCTTGTTGAGAGATGGAATGCCATGTGATGACTGCGTCCTGGAAGGATACAATGTAAACGTGACCTTCAACGTTACGCATTTCACAAACTACACCGCCGCAGCCAATGCAGAGCTGATTGTATGGGACGAAACTGACCTCGACAGAAAAGAGATTGGAGAAACAATTTGGTTCTACGCGAATTATACCAATAGGACTAGCAAAGAGCCAATCAATGGAAGCGTCGTATGGTGCAGCATAAGCTTTAACGATTCAGGGACGCACAACATGACATATAACCCTGATGTATTGATATACGAATATTACAGGCAATTCAGCGATAGCGGAGCATATTCTTACAATGTAACCTGTAACGGATCATCATTAGAATTTGAGGTTTTAAACCTCTCGGACCAAGCCATCATCGCACCAGACGCATACGGACCAAGAAACAACTACAACCATTATTATGCCAGGACAAAAGTCAATGTTAGCAATTCAATGCCCGAGATACTCAACATAAGCTGCAACAACGGAACAGGCGTGACCTTGACCGCAGGATTGACAAAGGGAGTTGACTGCATAGTCAGAGCCAGGGATTTCAATGGAGGAAACACCATAAGCTCGGTGAACGGAACATATACCTACTCCATGAACTCATCAGGAGATCAGGATGACAATAGCGTCCATTACACTAATTCAAGCTGCACAAGGATTTCAACCGACGGCTATAACTCGACATGGCAGTGCACATTCAACCTGTGGTATTACGCAAGTAACGGATCATGGATAGTCAACATCAGCGTAACAGATGATTATCCCTACACTAGGCGTAACTCGTCCAGCTCGTCAGTGCTGCCTCTATACGCAATAAATGTGACTCCGATAATCGACTTCGGAAGCATGGCAGTAGGAGATTATTCCCCGAACATGGACGTAAACGTAACCAACCTCGGGAATATAAAGATAAATGTGAGCGTCTTCGGCTACGGAGGAGAAAACAGAACAACTGGCGCAGGACTGGCCATGAACTGCGCTTACAGGAACATAAGCATATCAAATGAAAGATACTCAACCGACTCCTCGGCTAGTTACAGCCTCATGACACCTCTGACAGGAAATCCTTCAATCATACAAGGGCTTTCACTACCCAAGCAGATCCTCCCGACAGAGCAGAGCACCAACACAACCTACTGGGCGCTTCATGTGAATGCAACCAACAACCCATCGGGTTTATGCAATGGAACTGTGATATTCTCAGCAGAGAATGCCTGAGAAAACAAGCTAAAAATCATACAACAACTAGAAATCAGTCAGCTTCTTCTCCACTATAGTCGTGTTGCCACCAGAGCCCGTCTGTTTTGTCGTCGATATGAAGTCATTGTCATCCAGCTCATCTATCTTGCGCTGGAAGGTCTTGTAGCTGTGCTTGCCGCCTTTTTCCTCGTATACCTTGAAGAGCTCGCCGATCTTCTTGCCAGAGTTCTCCTTCACAATGCTCAGTATGAACTTGGAATCATCATCAAGGTCTGCGCTCTTCTTGATAGAGAAATGATCCATCTTAGAAATGGCATGCTCCACATCCTGGAGAGAGATCTTCTTCTTGCTCTGGGACTCGGCTATGAGAGCAGACTCACGCATAAGGAATAGTCCTGTCCTGATGTCCTTAATCTCAGCGGTCTTCTTGGCTATCCTGTTGAAGGCAACATCATCCCACACGCCCTCTGGGAAAGCATAGACCATCCTCTGCTTCATGATCTCCTTGGTCTCATTCTCATTGTACTGCTTGAACTCAAGCACCTCTGGCATGAGCCTTGACTTTATCCTTGTGTCAAGATTCACAAGCCACTCCTGGAAGTTGGTTATCATGCAGATGCTCTTCTTATAAATATCATTGAGCAGGAAATATAGGAAATCATACTCCTCTGCCTTGTCAATCTCATCAAATATGAAAGCAGCCGCCTTCTTGTTTACCATGCTGGCCACGACCTTGTAGAGATCGGTGGTCTTCTTGTTCTGGACAAGGCGATAGCCGAGCTGGTCGCAGATCTCAACCATTACCTTGTAGCTGCTGTTGTTCTGCCAGCAATTGACATAAACAGCAAATATCTCATCAGACTGCTCCTCAAGTTCCTTGATGACATGCCTAGCGGCAGCAGTCTTGCCAATACCAGGTGGACCGAACATCACAACATTTCTCCCTGTCCTTGACTGGAACAACGGCTTTATGCTCTCGGCTATGAAAAGCTGCTCCTTCTCCCTGAAAGGAAGAACCTTGGGAAGGAACTCAAAATCAAGCGCCTCCTCATTTCGAATGAGGCTCTCATCACCCTTCAGAACATTATCAAATAACCCCATGTCTTTAGGAACCGGAGAATGATTTAAATATTTTTTGCAAGAAAAAGCGATGAAACCCAAAAAAAAAGAACTAACAAATCATGCACCAATATACGCTCGTATTATCCCCTCGATGCCCTTAGCCATCATCTCAATAGCCACTGCTGTGAGGAACAAGCCCATCACCCTAGAGGTGATATCTATTATCTTCATGTTGATCTTTGTGATGAAGACAGAGAACAGGAAGAAGACAACACCAAGAAGAAGGAATGCCAGCAGCAGGTTGGTCAGCATGGTAGCTTTGCCGATGTCATATGATTTCAGTGTTATGAATGATATGGTCGCAGGACCTGTGAGCATAGGCGTGGCTATGAGAGTTATTATGCTATTGACCTTGACCTTCTCCTCGTCACTGGCCTTTGCCTTCTTGGGCCTGACCATCTCCACACCCAGGAGAAGCAGAACTACACCGCCGGCTATCCTGAAAGAATCTATGCCAATGCCAAAGATGTTGAACAGGTAAGGGCCGATGAACAATATTGTCAATGCAACTATCAGAGCAACAAGCACTGCCTTGACAGCGACAGACCTTACGTTCAGCTTGTGTTCATAGGCAGATACAAGGAAAGGAAAAGAAGCCATCGGATTGAGCAATACGAATATCTGGACTATAAGTGAAAAATCAATCGCGTTCATGATGTGCCAGCTATCAAATAACTTATTTATATAATTTTGCAATTATATTTTATCATGATAATCTTCATAAAAAATTATTTAAACAGGGTATAATATCACCATCCTATGAAGTATTCTGAGCTAGCCGAGATATATGACTCGCTGGAGAAGACCAGCAAGCGTCTGGAGAAGACATTCATAATATCAAAGCTCTTCAAGAAGACGAAAGAGGATGACATAGAAAGCATTGTCCTGATGATCCAAGGAAGGCTTTTCCCTTTGTGGGATGAGACCAAGCTCGGCGTGAGCGACAGGCTCGTGATAAAAGCCATAAGCATAGCCACAGGAACCCCCGCCGACAAGGTTGAGATTGAATGGAAGAAGATCGGAGACCTTGGAAGAGTGGCTGAGAAGCTCGTGACAAACAAGAGTCAAGCAACACTATTCTCAAGGGATCTCACGGTCGAAAAGGTCTTCAACAACATAAGAGCCTTGCCGGGCCTTGAAGGCAGCGGAAGCGTTGACCAGAAGGTGAAGAACATCGCAGAGCTTCTCTCAAGCGCAAAGCCCCTGGAGGCTCGCTACATAATCAGGACCGTACTCGAGGACCTGCGAGTAGGCGTGGGCGACGGCAGCGTCAGGGACGCCATTGTATGGGCTTTCTTTGAGAAAGAGGCAAAGATCCACTATGACGATGAAGCAAAATCAATAACCCCCGAAGACAGGGAAGAATACAACAGGCTCTCAGATGCTGTGCAGAACGCCCTTGACTTGAAGGCAGACTTCGGTCATGTCGCGAAGCAGATAATGAAGGAAGGTGAGAAGGCCTTTGAGCGCCTTGACCTTGAGCCAGGCAACCCTGTCAATGTAATGCTATACCCAAAGGCAAAGAACATCGAGGATGCTTTTGAGCGCGTCGGCAAGCCATGCGCCTTGGAATACAAATATGATGGCTTCAGGATGCAGATCCACAAAAAAGGGGAGACTGTGCAGATATTCACCAGAGGATTCGAGGATGTCACCAAGCAATTCCCTGAGGTTGTGAAATATATCAAGGAATATGTTGACGCAGACAAAGCCATACTTGATGCAGAGGCAGTGGGCTATGATCCAAAGACAGGGAGATACCTGCCGTTCCAATCAGTATCGCAGAGGATAAAGAGGAAGCATGACATAGACAAGATGGCAAAGGAGTTCCCTGTTGAGATGAACATATTTGACATATTGTTCCTAGGAGAAAAAAGCGTATTGAAGATGCCTTTCAATGAGCGAAGAAAACTCATCGAGAGAATAATCAAAGAGCACCCGCAGAAGCTCATACTTGCAAAACAAATCATAACAGCTGATCTGGACAAAGCTGAGGCTTTCTATCGTGAAGCGCTTGCTGTTGGTGAGGAAGGGATCATGGCCAAGAACCTTGAGGGCGGCTATCAGCCAGGCCGAAGAGTAGGATTCGGAGTCAAGGTAAAGCCGGTCATGGAATCGCTTGACCTGGTCATTGTTGGCGCTGAATGGGGGAATGGCAAGAGGAGCGGCTGGCTGACATCATTCACTCTCGCCTGCAGAAAGGGAGATAGGTTCGTTGAGATAGGAAAGGTAGGCACAGGTCTCAAGGAACTCGAAGAAGAGGGGGTCTCCTTTGAGGAGCTCACCAACCTTCTCAAACCGTTGATAATAGAAGAGGATGGCAAGGTGGCCCGTATAAAGCCTAAGGTTGTGATTGAGATCAACTATGAAGAGATCCAGAAGAGTCCAAGTTATGGCAGCGGCTATGCTCTTCGCTTCCCTAGGTTCATCAGGCTCAGGGAGGACAAGGGGTTGAGCAATGTTTCTGAGATGGATTATGTAGAGGAGCTTTATAGGTCGCAGCAAACCGAGTAAATTATACGAACTTCATCTTGCTGATTATTTTCACGAACAAATTAAGAATAGTTTTCCAAAAATGGAACAATGTTCCATAATTGAAAAAATTTAAATATTAGGTTGTGTCAACAGAAAAACTAATGGTCTCCAAGAACATCCTTGATGAATTCTTTGACAGGAAGGAACTTGCCATACTCAAGCTCTTCCTGTACGATGACACAGACAAGTTTTATCTACGTGAGATCACAAAGAAAACCAAGGTTCCTGTGGCCACAACATTCAGGATCGTAAAGAAATTCAAGCAGATCGGCATCATTGAGGAAAGCCAGATCAAGAAGACCAAGCTATACTTCCTGAGCCAGAACAAGAACACCAAGCTACTCTCAGATCTGTTCGAAGAGAAGCGCACAATACTAGAAGAGTTTGTGGAGACCGTGAGCCAACTGGCAGGAGCTGTCATGATCTTGATGCATGGAGAAGAAGAGAAGGATAAAACCAACATAATCGTGCTTGGAACAGGCATAGACACCAAGACCATAAAGGACAAAGTAGGTGAGATCAAGGAGAAGTACAACTTCAACATAATCGAGCTTGTGCTTGAGCCAGCACAATTCACTCAAATGTCAAGCATGAATTTGTTCCCTAACAAAAAGACCATTCTATGGGAACGCGCCTCATAAATCGACGGAAAGCTCGAGTTTCAACAAATAACATATATTTTGAAGAACCACAATATTTATATATAACATAATACCTAAATAATTTAAGAAAAAAGTTATTGTTATTGGCGTTAACAAAAACTTTTAAGCAAAAATATAGGCGTTAAAGACGAGAAAAATCAGTTTTGGCGAACTGATTCGGCGTCAAGATTTTGTATGGCTTCTAGTAGTGGAGATAGCACTCCGAATTTATAAAGATTATCATTTTCCAAAATAT
>Ga0315276_10001956_pt1 | contig 18685 bp, 15 predicted proteins | sample YL17G05_0_MG_FD_204542 | JGI IMG/M metagenome (GOLD analysis project Ga0315276, IMG submission 204542) | Sediment microbial communities from Yellowstone Lake, YNP, Wyoming, USA - YL17G05_0 | ecosystem: Environmental > Aquatic > Freshwater > Lake > Sediment | place: USA: Wyoming | collected... | reverse complement strand
CCTCTCCCTGCCCTCATTTCTTCCCCTCCGCCACCCGCGTCCGCGCCCGCATCGTCACCAACTCCTCGGCAGCCGTCGGGTGGACGCCCACGACGGAATCCAGTTGGGCCTTGGTCATGCCCAGCTTCATTCCGACCGCGAAGCCCTGCATGATCTCGCCCGCGTCGGGGCCGACCATGTGCATGCCCAGGACCTTGTCGGTGGCCGGGTCGACAAGGATCTTCATCATCGCACGCGCGGCCGACCCCGAAATCGTGTTCTTCATGGGCCGGAAGGCGGATGAGTACACGTCGACGGCCGGGTGGGCCGCCACCGCCTCCTCCTCCGTCAGCCCCACGGACGCCAGGGGCGGCGTGGAGAAGACGGCGGACGCGATGGCGGCGTAGTCCGGCGTGGCGCCGGGCGTGTCCACCCCCGCCTCCCCAAACGCGGCGCGCGCAAAGGCCATCCCCTCCATCAGCGCTACGGGTGTCAGGTTGACCCGGTCCGTCACGTCACCCACCGCCCAGATGGAGGGGACGGCGGTGCGGGAGTGGGCGTCAACGGGGACGGCGCCCGTTTTGGGGTGGGGCGTGATGCCGACGGCCTCCAACCCCAGGCCGTGCGTGTTGGGGCGGCGGCCGGTCGCGGCCATAACGTGGTCCAAGCCCGCCAAGACCGTCTCCTCCCCATCTATCGACAGGGTCAGGGTCAGGCTGCCATCGTCGGCTTTGGTGATGGACACGGGCGTGGCGGACGCGTGCACGGCCAGGCCCCGGGCGAGGTACTGCTCGTGCGCAAAGGCCCTGATCTCGCCGTCAAACCCGCCCAGGGGCAGGGCCTGACGGAAGATGAGGTGCGTGTCCACGCCGAAGCCGTGGAAGATGGAGGCGAATTCGACGCCGATGTAGCCGCCCCCGATGACGGCGATGCGGGAGGGGAGGGCGGGCAGGGCGAGCGCGTCGTCGGAGGTGATGCAGAGGTCGGAGCCGGGGAAGGGGGGGACGTGCGGGCGGCCGCCCGTCGCGATGAGGATGTGGCGGGCGGTGTACGTTTTGTCGCCCACCGCCACGGTGTGGGGGTCGACGATGCGTCCCCGGCCCACCAGAGCGTCCACGCCCGCGCCGCCCAGGAGGTTGGAGTAAATACCGTTGAGGCGGGTGAGCTCTGCCGAGATTTTGGCCTGGAGGGCCGGCCAGTCGGGGGCCTGGCGAGGGGTTGCGCCAGCTGCGCCCCCGAGCCCGGTCCACCCGAAGCCGGCCGCGTCGGTGAAGGCATCGCTGTAGTCCGCCCCGTATACCAGCAGCTTTTTGGGGACGCACCCGCGGAGGACGCACGTCCCGCCCGCCCCGCCCAGGTCGGCGTTTCCGGGGACGCGCGCAAAGGGCATCTCGCAGACCGCGGCCTTGATGCCATACGTGGAGGCGGCGAAGCGGGAGGCACGCACGCCGCCCGAGCCGGCCCCGATGGTAAAGAGGTCGTAGTCGTACGGGGCGGCGGCGGCGGCGGCGGCGGCAGAGGCCGGGGTTGCCTGAAGCAAGGAGGTGGTGTGTGTCTGCAAGTGGTGGGTTGTTGGGTGCCTGAAATTAAAGGGCGGGGGTAGGCCTGCCACCCCGATCCGCCCACCCAGCAGGGAGGAGGCTAGGCGTGGCGTCGCGGACGGGTTTGTCAGGGCGCGGCGGGCGATGGTCGCTGTGTGGAGGGAAAATAGAGAGGGATGAGTGCGGTTGCGCCGATGCAAAGAGAGAGAGAGAGAGACCGGGTCCCCGCCATCCGTTCACTCACCCGTCCGCCGGGAGGCGGCGCCCGGCCGGCAGCGCATGGCCAGGGCCATAAGGGTTGGGGTGGGTGGGTTGGGGGCAGGGGCAGGGTCAGCGGTTGGAAAATACGTTTTGCGGGGACGTGGGTGTGTGTATGTGTGCACAAGCTAGCCACTCGCTGCTCACATTTTTTTTTTTCTCTCATCCTCTTCTCCCTCTTCTCAACGGTATGCAAGCCTCAACCTCCATGCGGCCGGCCCTGACCAACACCCTGCGGATCAGTACACATCGGACCTCCCGCCCTGGTGGCCGGCGTGGGGCGGCTGTGGTGGTCAAGGTGGGTGCAGGCCGATCAGATGTGAAGAGACCGGCGGCGGCCCGCTGTTTTTCCTTCTCCCCAACCCCCTAATCCCCCTCCCTCTCATTTCAAAACCGCGGGCGCCCAGGCCGAAATCGACCCGGCCGCCGCCCTGGCCGTCACCCAGCAGGCTATCGCCTACGGCGTCTTCATCGCGGGCGAGGGTCTCATCACGCGGGGCAACCTGGCGGAGGGGACGCCCGGGCGGCCGGGGCTGCCCGCCACGGTGTGCGGGGCGGCTGCCGCGGTGGCGGCAGCTGTCCTGGTCAACGCCGGCGGGGGTGGCACGGCAGCCGGCTTGGCCTTCGGCGCGGCATCCTCGGTCGCCCTTCTCGCCCAGTACGTCAGGCGGGCGCTGGACGTGCCGGGCGACCGCCTGGCATGGCCCGGGCCGAAAGCCTGGCCAGGCTCCATGGCGTTGGTGTCCTTTTTGGCGGTCGCCGTCTTCGCGCAGGCGCTGGCGGGGGCTTGAGAGTCAGAGTGAGAGAGAGAGAGACGATGGGATGCTGGGGCTTGCGTTTGTGTGTGTAAAGTGCCAGTGTGTGCGTGGTGCGTGCGTGGTGGGTTCGTTTTTTGAGTTTTCTGCCATTTTCTGCCATGTTTTTACACCAGCATTCTTCTTTCAGGTACGAGCGCAGAGGCATCCGCGCCCGGCCCTGCCCCCACCCTCATCTCCACCCCCCCTTCCCGCCCTGCGGCAGTTAGCCCACTGGCTTTCCTGCCGTCAGGAGTCGTGTTCCTGGGCTGGGGTGGAGGGGGGTCGGAGGCAGACGGGGAGAAAAGACGAAGAGCTAGCGTCTCGCGCGGGGGAGGGGGAGCGCGCTCGACGGGGCCCGCCCCCCCGCGGCGGGCCTGGCGCTGCCATTCCCTCCTCTACCTGCCTCGATCTCGACCGGTTGAGGTCAAGTGCGATGCGCATCAGCCCTGGGCGGGCAGATCGCGGCGCCCGGGCGCCCCCCACCCCTCCCCCTCGGCGTTTCTTCCACCGGTTTCCGGAACGCTCCCTCACTGACACTCCCCTTTTTCTCTTTTCCATCAAGACAGACAACCAACCTCTGCGCCCAACCACCGACCAACCACAAACGACGACCACCATGGGTGACGCCCCTGAGACCTTTGCCTTCCAGGTGTGTCTTGGGAGGGGCGATTAGGGTAGAAGGAGAGAGAGAGGTCGCAGGGGCGAAGCGCTAGAAACGAATGGGGAGTGGCTAGCCAGCGGAAGCGCGCTCAATCTCCCACCCCCCTCTCCTCACACAGGCGGAGATCAACCAGCTGCTGTCCCTGATCATCAACACATTTTACTCCAACAAAGAGGTGCGCGAAGGCAGAGGGAGAGAGAAAAGAGAGAGAGATCGCGCGGGGCAGGAGAGTTGGGATCGCTTCTTTTTGCTTCCGCCGCTTTCCGCGGCCGCTTCCCCTAAACAAAAAAACTCTGCTCCTTTTTTTTTCACAGGTCGCCATCCGGGAGCTGATCTCCAATGCCTCCGACGCCCTCGACAAGATCCGCCACCAGAGCCTGACCGACAAGGCGGTGCGTTCTAGGGGAACGGAGAGAGGAAGAGAAGAGAGAGAGAGAGATGGAGAGCCGTCGCCCGTCTTCCATCATCAATCCCCCGCTCACCCTACTCCAACCGTCTCCCTCTTTTTTTGATCAGGCCCTGGAATCCCAGCCGGAGCTCTTCATCCACCTCATCCCGGACAAGGCCGCGGGCACGCTGACCATCCAGGACTCCGGCATCGGCATGACCAAGGCCGACCTGGTCAACAATCTGGGCACAATCGCGCGGTCGGGCACGAAGGCGTTCATGGAGGCCCTGACCGCGGGCGCGGACGTCTCGATGATCGGCCAGTTTGGTGTCGGCTTCTACGCGGCCTACCTGATCGCGGACCGGGTGACGGTGACCACCAAGCACAACGATGATGAGCAGTACGTGTGGGAGTCCCAGGCGGGCGGCTCCTTCACCATCGCCCGGGACACCGCGGGCGAGCCCATCGGGCGGGGCACGCGCGTCACGCTGCACATGAAGGACGACCAGCTCGAATTCCTCGAGGAGCGCCGCCTGCGGGACATCGTCAAGAAGCACTCCGAGTTCATCTCCTACCCGATCTCCCTGTGGAAGGAGACGAGCGTGGAGAAGGAGGTGTCGGACGATGAGGCGGAGGTCGAGGAGATCGGCGCGGACGACAAGGGCAAGGCGCCCGCGGCCGATGAGGACGAGGAGGGCAAGGTCGAGGAGGACGCGGCCGACAAGCCCAAAAAGACCAAAAAGGTGACGGAGGTCTCGCACGAGTGGTCCCTCCTCAACAAGCAGAAGCCGATCTGGATGCGCCCGCCCGAGGAGGTCGCCAAGGACGAGTACGACGCGTTCTACAAGTCCCTGACCAACGACTGGGAGGAACCGCTCGCCGTCAAGCACTTTGCGGTCGAGGGCCAGCTGGAGTTCAAGGCCATCCTGTTCCTGCCCAAGCGCGCGCCCTTCGACCTGTTTGACACGCGCAAGAAGTGCAACAACATCAAGCTGTACGTGCGCCGGGTCTTCATCATGGACAACTGCGAGGAACTGATCCCGGAGTGGCTGGGCTTTGTCAAGGGCGTCGTCGACTCGGAGGACCTGCCCCTCAACATCTCGCGCGAGACGCTGCAGCAGAACAAGATCCTGAAAGTCATCCGCAAGAACCTGGTGAAGAAGTGCCTGGAACTGTTTGCCGAGGTGGCCGAGAACAAGGAGGACTACGCCAAGCTGTACGAGGCGTTCTCCAAGAACCTGAAGCTGGGCATCCACGGTAAGAGAGGTGGAGGAGGGGGCGAGATGCCAGGGGGTGGGTGGGGGATGGGGTCGAGCGGGGCGTGATGCTCTCTTTGCCGCACGTTTCTGTTTTCCCTCTCCTCTCCCCGCGCCCCGCGCCCGCCCGCCCCCTCACCCCCACTCCCCACCCCCACCACACACCTTCCGCTCACTCCCCTCATTCTGATAATCAACTCAATAGAGGACGCCGCCAACCGGTCCAAGCTGGCCGACCTGCTGCGCTACCACTCCACCAAGAGCGGGGAGGACCAGACCTCGCTCAAAGATTACGTCACCCGCATGAAGGAGGGCCAGGCCGCCATCTACTACATCACGGGCGAGTCCCGCAAGGCGGTGGAGGGGTCGCCCTTCCTGGAGAAGCTGCGCAAGAAGGGGCTGGAGGTCCTGTACATGGTCGACCCGATCGACGAGTACTGCGTCCAGCAGCTCAAGGAGTACGACGGCCACAAGCTGGTGTCCTGCACCAAGGAGGGCCTGGACCTGGGGGAGACGGAGGAGGAGAAGGCGGCCAAGGAGGCGGCGGCGGCCGAGCTGGAGCCCCTGTGCGGGCTGATGAAGGACATCCTGGGCGACCGGGTGGAGAAGGTCGTGGTCTCGGACCGCATCGTCGACTCGCCCTGCGTCCTGGTCACGGGCGAGTACGGCTGGTCCGCCAACATGGAGCGCATCATGAAGGCGCAGGCCCTGCGCGACAACTCCATGGCCGCCTACATGGCGTCCAAGAAGACGCTGGAGCTGAACCCGGACAACGCGATCGTGCAGGAGCTGAAGAAGCGGGCGGCCGCGGACAAGGGCGACAAGACGGTACGCGACCTGGCCCTCCTCCTCTTCGAGACGGCCCTGCTGACCTCGGGCTTCTCCCTGGACGAGCCGGCCACGTTTGGGGCCCGCATCCACCGCATGGTGAAGCTGGGCCTGGCGATCGAGGAGGAGGACGGGGTGGGCGGGGCGGAGGACGAGGACCTCCCCGCGCTGGAGGAGGCCGCCGAGGGGAGCAAGATGGAGGAGGTCGACTAAAAATGTGTGCTTTGACCGTGCGCGCGCGCGCGCGCGCGTGTGCGTGTGCCCTGTCGAGCGCCCGCTTTGATGCATGCGGCTGTTGCTGCGGGCGGGCCGCGCGCCAGGACGTGCGGGCGCGCGCTTGAGGCGGAGCACGGGCTGCACGCATGCACACACGCGCGCGAGTGCGCGCCCTGGTCGGGGGAGATGGTTCCTGAGTGTGTGTCTTTTTTGGGTGGGTTGCGCAGTTGTGCTTCTTTCTCTTCTTTTTTGTGGCGAGGGAGTGTGTGTACGATGCCGCCCGCTTCGAATCCCACCGCCCCGCGCACGGCGCGCCGTGTTGCGTGGGGCGTGAGGAGAGGCGGTGTGGGCTGGAATGGATGTTATGCAAAAAAAAACAGGGCCGTATACAAGGGGCACATACACGCACGAAACACAGTACAAAGCGCGTGTGGGGAAGCTGACCAGTGAGACGCACCATCGCCCTGCTTGGCGGTGTCCAAGTGCGTGACGGGTCCGCGAGCCCGGGCCGGGGGTATGGCAGAGGAAGAGAGCAGGTTGAAGAAAAGCGTGCACCGGCTGCATACTCCACTCCAACAAAACACCCTTTTCGTCCTGCTCGACCCCCGCATGGCGCCGCCCGGTCTCGCCCTGCCCCGGGGCTGGCACAATGGCCGCTATGTACTCCTCATACAGGCCTTCGTGGGCGAGTTTGTGCAAGGTATGGATAGAGAAAAACCGGGACGCCGCGTTTATTTTTTTTTTCTCCCTATTCTCATCCCTCTCCTCCTCCTCCTAGGCGGCCTCATCTTCGGCTGGAACGCCCTGGCCCTCATGCTGCGGGACCAGGGCGCGTACGCGGACGCTTGCCCGGCGGGCGGAGCAGGTGAGCAAGAGCGCGCGCACGAGAGAGAGAGAGAGAGCGAGACCGATGGGCGACGGCGGAAACACTCCTCAACCTTTCTCTCCCTTTTTCAGGCGCCGTCTGCACCGCCCAGGAAAACTCGCTCGCCGTCGTCTGGACGGTCGGCGTGTTCGCCCTCAACTCTGGGCCTGTTCTGGTAGGCCCCGCCCTGGACTGGCTGGGCCCCAAGCTGACCCTGCTGCTGGCGGTCGCCCTCAACATTGCCGGGCTGGCCCTCGTGGGCTGCGCGCCCTTGGCCCGGGGTGCCCTGCCCGCGGGAGCGGTCCTGATGGGCCTGGGCGGCATCACCTTCCACCTAGCCCAATTCCACGTGTCCAACCTGTTCCCCCTGCGGCGCGGGCTCATCTCCTCGCTCATGGTGGCCGGCTTTACGGGGTGCGGCATCGTCTTTTACTTTTTGGACCTCATCTACAGCGCCGCCTTGCGGGCCCACCCCTCCCTGGCGCCCGCCGTCGCGTTCCGGGCTGTCTGCCTGGGCTACGCGGGCGTGTGCGCTGTCTGGGTCCCCGTCGCCCTGTGGCTGGCCCCCTGGCACGCCCTGCGCGTGGGCCAGGCGTTTGTGCACAAGGGGCGCGCCCGTTTCGGGGTGGTGGAGCGGCGGGCGGTGGAGGCCCGGGCGAGCGCGGAGGCGGCGGCGGACGCGCGGAGGGCTGGTGCGACGGCGGGGGCGACGACACCCGCGGGCGTGGCCATGGCAACGCTGGACGGCGGGGCGGTGGCGGGCGCGCCGGCCGGGCTGGCCCCCGTCGCGACAGGGCGTGGTGAGGAGAAGGAAGGCACGCCCGGCGGCTTGGCGACGCTCACGGCTGCCTCGCCCTCGCCCGGCCCGTCTCCCGGGCCGCTGTCGGGCGAGGCCGCCCTGGCCTACATGGGCGCCGCGGGCGGGGGCGGTGGTGGCCGGGCGGGCAGCGGGGGCTCCCAGGCCCTCCTGGCCCCTTCGGACCCCGCGACCACCCCGCCAGGCGCCACCCGCTCCTCTCTCTACCCGGGCGCCGATTCGGCCGACCCGCGCTGGGCGGACCTGGACTCTCCCAGCGCCGCCGACCGGGCGGCAGGCGGGCTGGGCGCAGCAGGCGCGCCAGGCGCAGCACCAGGCGGCGGACCCGCGGCGGACGTGACTTACGGCCCCCTCACCTTTGAGGCCCGCCGCTTCGTGGACCTCCGCGAAAAGCCGTTCTGGGCCCAGTTTACCTCGCCCGAATCCACCGGCATGGGCGCCTTCTACACGCTCAACGTGCTGGCCATCCAGTTCTACCTGGGGACGGCCCGCCTGCAGTTGGGGTCCAAGGGCGACGCGGACACTGGGTATGCGTTTACAAAGTTTGCGACGATCCTGCCCGCCTTTGGATTCATCGCCATCCCCGCCGCCGCCTGGCTGCTGGACACAAAGGGGTACGGCGCGACGCTGGGCGCCATCAACGCGCTGGGCGTGGCGGCCTCGCTCTGCCAGGCCCTCCCCGGGCTGCGGGTCCAGGCGCTGTCGCTGGCGCTCTGGGCGGCGGGCCGCTTCCTGCTCTACACGTCCTACTTTGCGATCTTCGGCGCGCTCTTCGGGTTCCGCAATTTCGGGCGCATGGTGGCCATCGACAACACGGTCAACGGCCTGGTCGGCCTGTTGCAGGTAAAGGAAAAGAGAGTGGAGGCGTAGTGAAGGGCGGCGCCCTTTTCAAACTAACCTCCCTCACCATCCCCTTTTCTCACTCACACGCGCCCTCCCCCCCCCCCCTCCTCTCGCATGCTTAGCTCCCACTCACCACCTGGGCACTGCACGGCCTGAACGGCAACTTCACGGCCGTCAACCTGTTGCAGGCCGCGTTCCTGCTGCCCCTGTTTGCGTTCTGTTGGGCCATGCGCAGGTGGGAGACGACCGACCTGGTGCCCATCCGCCCGGCTGAGGGGGAGGCCCTGCCCGTCAACCTGCTGGGCCCCCGCCCCGCCCGGGAAGCCCGGTTCTTGGGAACCCTGGAAAAGCGGTTGGCCGGGGTGTCGGGGGGGGGGATTGATTGAAAAATGGGGGTGAGATTGATATGATGGAGGAGAGAGTTTTTAGTCGGGAGGTTTTTGGTCGTGGTGTTATCTTTCTGTCTTTTTTTTTCTGTCGATCCACACACACACGCTTCTCTCAATGCCCAAACATGAACACGCTCTCCTCTCTCTGACACTATATTCATCGAAACAAAGAATTCAGTCCGCGGCGGGCGGCGGCGGCGGCGGCGGCGCCCCATCCCCACCCTTCCTCCACGACGCCCAGGCTGTCTCGATCCACAGAGGACCGTCATCCGCGGCCCAGTCCTGCCTGTCCGCGGACCCCCAGGTCGTGAAGATGGCGGCGCCCGCCACCAGGATGGCGGCCGTCGGCACAAACATGGCCAGGCCCCAGTCGCCGTGGGAGGCGTCCAGCCAGGCGCCCGTCGCCGCGACGCCCAACACGCCCGGGATCGCGCCGACCGCCGTCGTCCCGCCAAGCAGCAGGGGCGCGTACCGGGGGTCCAGGTCCGCGTGGTTGCAGTACAGGCCGACCAGGGACATGGAGGAGAGGCCCAGGGCGGCAGTGATGAGGGCCAGGGTGGCGACCCCGTTGTCGGCGGGCAGGGACCAGCCAGCGACGAGCGTGAGGCAGGCTGCAGGCGCCAGGAAGGCGGCGCCCTGGGCGGCCTTGCGGGCCGCCTCCACGGTCCACCCCCGGGTCAGGGCCGCGTCGGACGCGGGGCCGGCCACGGTGGCCACCACCAGGGCCGCGGCGGGCGGTAACAGCGCCGCCGCGGACGCCTGGCTCAGCGTCAGGGCGGCCGTCTGCGTGAAGAAGGTCGGCAGCCAGGCCATGAGGACGTAGTGCAGCCAGTTGTTGGCGAAATGGGTGGCGGCCAGGGCCCGGTAGGGCGGGGAGCGCAGGAAGGCGCGCCAGGGGACGCGGTCGGATGGGTCAGGAGAGGCAGTCTTGGCTGTGGCGGCGGCGTCGGAAGGCGAGCCGACGTCGTGGCCCAGGGCAGCGGCCAGGGACGGGTCGGTGCTCGCAATCCCAGGCAGCACGGTTTTCGCCCACCACACTGCCCACAATCCACCCACCGCGCCGAAGCCATAGAAGACGGCCGCCCACCCGAAGGCATCGATGAGGGGCGGGGCGGCGAGCAGGCCCAGCAGCGACCCGGCGTGCAGGCCGCCAAAGACAAAGGTCGTCATGCGCGCGCGCCCGGCGGGCGGGGAGGCACGGGCGATGACGTCAGTCGCGGCCGTCGGGGCCAGCCCCTCGCCCAGCCCCACCGCCACACGCGCAAAGAGCAGGCCGGGCAGGGTGGGCGCCAGCAAGGGCACGGCCGCCGTCGCGGCGGACCAGACGCCCACGCCCAGGGGGAGCATGCGCGCGCCGCCCACGCGCGCGGCCAGGTAGCCGGCCGGGATCTGGGTCAAGGCGTACCCCGCGAAGAACGCGCTCTGCACCAGGCCCGCCGTGGAGGACGACCACCCGAACTCGGAGGCCATGGGGATGATGGCGACCGACATGTTGACCTTGTCCTGTTGGGAATGCGAATATGTCAAGAGAGAGAAAGAGAGAGGTTTGATTTATGTTTTATATTTTTGCGCACGCACGCGCGCGCGCGCGCGCGCGCGCGCGCGTAAAAAAAAAAAAAAAAAAAAAAAAAAAAAAAAAAAAAAAAAACTTCGACCTGGGGTCTGTCCCCGAGCCATTTTGGCTCGGGGACGACCGGCCCGCCTGCCCGCCACCCACTCCACCATCACCCACTCCATCGCCGATACGGCGCACACGCTCCCCCCATCTCTTCATTCTCACTCCCCCCCTCGCCCCTTCCATCTTACCATGTTGCAGATGACAAAGGCGAGCGAGGTCGCGCCCGCCAGCTTGTAGCGGGCGGGCAGGGCGGACCACCCGTTGGTCAGGGCGGCCTCCACGATGGCGGCCAGGGGGCCCCGGTCATCGTCATCCAGGGTGGCCGTGGAGGTCGCCGCCCGGGACCCGGAGGCGGTGCGGTCATCGTCAGGGGCGGCGGCCCTTGCGCCTGGAAAAGGCTTTAAGGTCGTTTCCACTAGCGCAGTCGTCGACTCCTCGGCCGCATCCCGCACGGCCTCGCCCGGGCGGGCCCGGGGAGGGGGTGGGCTCCCCTTCCTCTGCCGGAGCGCGGGCGGCGGTTCAGGAGAGGGGGAGGGCGGGCCTGGGACGGCCGCGACGGCGATGGCCCGACGCCGGCGCGGCGGCGGGGCATGGGTGCTGCGTGTTTTTGGTGGGTGAGAAGGAGAGTGAATCGAGCGGGAGTTTTATTTTGCGGCTCAGGCTGGTGCTTCTGGAAGTGCTGCTTCCCAAGAAGAGCGGGCGAGATGGTGCCGTTGACCGGCACGCCCACAGCGAGCAGGCGACGGCCTGCCACCCCCCCATGCGCCGCGCGCTGTGAGAAAAAACACCCGTCGGTCGAACCAACTCACCTGGCCACGATCGCCCGCCCGCGCGGCGCACAGGCCGGCCGCATGATTGCGGACTGCAGCACGCTGGTCGTGTCCAGCTCGGAGTGAGCTGTGGACCGCGGTGCTGCGTGTGGAGAGAGAGAGATACGTCTCTTCGTAGACACTTGTATGCTCACCCACCTTTTGCTCGACCTTTGCTGCTCTCTCTCTTCTACACGTCCCTACTTTCCCTGCCGCCCAGCCCCTGTTCCACCGCCCTCAGCAGCAAGTGCACGCCCGCGCACTCCGCCCGGCTCGCGCCTGCCCGCGTCAGGAGCGCCCGCACGATACCTGCGGACCGCCGCTTGCGCCCGTGCGCAGCCCCGCTCGACTCGCCTGGCGCCAGCCCCACCGCCTCCGCTAGCGCAGATACCCTGGCTGCGAGGGCGGAAATGTCGGCGGGGGTGGCCGCATCGGGCAGCAGCGACGGCAGGGAAACACTGCTGGTGGTGGTGGTGGGCGGCGGCGCGCCCTCCCCCTCCCGTGCCGCTCCCTCGTGCAGCAGCGCCAGCGCGACCGCGACAGCGCTGCCCAGGTTAAGGGAGCCATGCTCACTGCCGGCCGGGATGGGCAGGCCCAGACAGCCCCCACCGCACAGCGCTACCTCCGCATCGGTCAGCCCGTCCTCCTCACGCCCGAAGACGAGCGCCAGCGGCGACGGCGCGGGCGAGGCGATCAGGGCGGCTGCCAGGTCGGCCGGCCGGCGCCAGGCCCGCCCGCCCCGGGCCCGCCCCACGCGCCGCGTGACCGCCACCGCCCAGGCGGGGCCCAGGGATGGGAGAAGGCTCTCCAGGTCCGGCGCGATGATCGCGCCGGCCAGCAACCCCCCGCCAGCGCTGGCGGCGGTGCCCCGGGCGACCCGCCGCGCGGCCGGCTGGTACAGTGGGGACGGCGCGGGTTGCTCACCCTCACCCCCCTCCCAGGCAAACCGGGGCCCAGCCAACGCCAGCCTGACCGCCCCGTAGTTGCCTGCCGCCCGGGCGGCAGCGCCGACGTTTTCAAGGGATTTCGGGGCGACCAGGACGATGGTGATGGGTGGCAGGGCGGCGGGTTGGGCGCATGGCCGCCTCGTTGTGAGGGTGGTTGGGGGTGGGGCGAGGCCGGTGCGCCGCCCGGTGCGGGATACCGGCTGCAAGGCGTGGCGGCTGAGCCATGGTGCAGCACTGGCCATGGCGACGATATCCCTTTGCAGGCAGCGTTGTGTCGGAATGAAATATGATAAAAAATGAACTCGACCCACCATCACACCGGCGTTGAAATGCAGCCCCCTCTGGGCGCGATGGGCGGCCCGCGCTTGCAGTCCACCTCCATGGACATTTTGCCCGCCCCGTCCATCGCTGCTAGGCTCCAGTCCGCCCTGGCCGTCGTGCCAGGCGCTCTGGGGTCCATCTCTTTCACACGCTCGGGGATGCTCAAGACGCTGAAGAAGCTATTCTTCATCACGCTCGCCGCGGCCGGACTTATTGTCGTCGGCCATGCAGCCTGGCGTGGAGGCTTGGGACATGTAGTGACATCGCTTGTGGTAAGTGGAGCGTCATGAGGGGAAGAGAGAGCCCCTCAGCCCCTCGGCGCCTCTCTTTTTTGTTGCCCATTGAAATCGGCTGGCCCGCGACGCTCTCAACCTTCAACCTCGTCCCTCCCCCCTTTTTTTGTGGTTGTAGACCCGCGAACGCCTCGAGGCCGCCCTCGCCTGGATGGGCGCCCACCCCATCCGCGGGGCCGCCCTGTTCGCCGCCATTGAAGCGTGCGCCGTCGTCGCCCTCGCCCCCGCCTCCCTCTTCGCCATGGCCGCGGGCGCGCTCTTCGGCCCCGTCGCGGGCGGTGCCCTCTCCTGGGCCGGCCTGGCCGCGGGTCAGACGGCCGCCTTTGCCGTCGGCCGCACCCTGTTCCGGGACCGCGTCCGGGCCTGGCTGGCCGCCGCCCCGCCGCGGTGGGCGGCCATCGACGCGGCGGTGGGGAAGGGCGGCTGGCGGCTGGCGGCGCTGTTACGCCTGAGCCCGGCGGTGCCCTGGAACCTTTTGAACTACGGGCTGTCCGCGACGGCCCTCCCACTCGCGCCGTACGCCGCCGCCTCCGCCGCCGCGGTCGCGCCCTGGTGCGCGCTGTTCGCGTACATGGGCTCCATCGCTCGGTCCCTGGCTGACGTGCTGGACGGGTCGGCCGGGCCGGGCGGGCCCGCGGCCGCGGTGATGGTGGCGGCGGGGGGGGGGCTCTTTTTAGCCGCCCTTGCGTACGTGGGCGCCATCTCCAAGCGCACGGTGGCCGAGGCGCTCAAGGCGGAGCAGCCGGGGGCAGCCGCGCTGGCCGAGGAGTTGGATGGGCTGGACCCGCTGGCGGCGGTGGAGGGTGGCGGCGGGGGTGGTGGGAGCAGCGGCGGCAACTGTGTGGAAGTGCAGATGGGGGGCGCGGCCAGGTAGAAACGACCTCACACAACCACAAAACCTAACCTCTTTCCCTCTTCTACACGCCTTTCACGCTGCCGCTCATCTTGTCGCGCCCCTTGACCATCGCCAGCCACACTTTGCGGGTGCCCAGGACGGCGGAACAGAGGCCGGCCCCGGCTAGTAATGGTTTGGAATCCAGCAGCCCCCCTTTCCTCCTTTTCAGGTCGGCCGCGGCCAGCAGGGCGTCGCAGGCGTCCTGGAGGAGGGCCAGGCGCAAGGCCGTGCGGCGGGCCGGGATGCGCTCAAGCTCCGCCAGCATGCCGGGGACCTCCTCCTCGCTGCCCGGCCAGGCGGAGCGTGCAGCCGCTAGCGCCCGCCGCAGGGACACCTCCCTCGCGGCGAGCCCGTCCAGGCTGACCAGGGCGAGGGCGGACGAGCCGGCGTACGAGGCGAGCTCCGCGACCGCGGACGCCCGGGCGATGGCCGGGCCCAGGGCGGCGTCCACCACCCGGGCCCGGACCAGCCAGGTGCCCTGCTCCAAAAAGAAGTACAGGGCCTCGCCCGCGGCGGCCGCGGCGGCCAGGGCGGGCGGGAGGCCACGCCGCCCGCTCAACGCCTCCACCCCGCCTGCATCCCGGAAGGCGGCCACCCCTTGCAACCATTTGCCCAGGCGATAGGCCTTGCGGGCGTCACCGATGGAGGACTCCAACGCGCCCAGGCGGGCGGGGGTGAAGAAGAGCGTGGGGGGCGGCAGTGGATGGGCGGGCGAGGTTGCCCAACCTCCGGCGCCCCCAGCAAAGGACGCGGCGACCGCCGGCACGGGCACCGCGTGCGTGGTGACCATGGCCAGCTTCGCCGTGTACCGCACCAGCTTCAACAGCTTGTCGATGCCGTCCCGCTTCTTCAAAAAGGCGATGGCCAGGTCGAGCGAGGGCGGCGGGTCGTGGCGGTCGCCGGCATGCGGGGCCGTCGTCGCATCATCGCGCCGCCCCTCACCCCACCCTGGCGGCGGGCCGGCAGGCCGGTTCCACCCGTTTCCGCTCCCGCCGACCGGCCAGACGAGGCCTGGGGTGCGGGGCGGGGCCCAGGTAGCGGCCATGTTCGTGGGGGTGAGAAAAAGAAATAACTATTTTTTGAGACTCACTCTGCTACACACTACCTTGTGGCTTGTTCTGCTCTCCCTCCCTACCCGCCCTCTCGTGACTTGGGACGCCGCCGCCTGGCCGAGTCGGTGGGGCCGCCGCCGCCGCCGCCGCCACTGACACACCCTGACCGCCCCCCTCCAGTCTCGCCTTCCACTCCGCCGCCGCCTCCTCCGCCAGCCGCCGCCTCAGCGCCCCGAGCGCGCCAGCCTCCGCCGGCCGTACCGACGCGCGCAGCCCCGGCGGCGCCAGCCGGTGCCGGGATGTGGCGCTCGCAATGCCCACCGCCAGGTCGGACTGGGCCAGCGCCCACCGCACCTCCCGCAGGAAGGAGAGGGCGGGCGTGTAAGAGATGGCCTCGCTCGGGCGGAGGGTCGAGTCCTGCACCTCGCCATCCGAGGTCGCGACCAGCACGGCGGGCGCGCCCTTCTTCCTCAACAGGCCCGCCGCCCGCGTCAGGAAGGCGTCCGCGTCGGTGCCCGAACACCACACCACCTCCAGGCCGCCGGGCGCGGTCTCGCTGGTGACGCCCGGAATGGAGGACCAGGCCGGGTTGACGGACGGGCCGGCCCCGCCCACCACGGGCGGGCCGGGCGCGGGCGGGCCGGCCAGGCCCGGAATGGCGCCGCCCTCAAACGCGGACAGGCCGCCCCCGGCCCTCCCCCGCCCCATCGCGTCCCAGGCGATGATGGTGCGCACCCGGGCACAGTGCATATAATTGGTGAGGCGGGCGGTCAGCTCGCACCGGCCCGCGTCCAGGGAGGCGCGCGCGACGGCCTTGCGCTCCCGCTCGGCCTGGCCGACCCGCCCGGCGGCGTCGTCCTCGCCCAGCCAAGCATAAAGGATGTTGTAGCCGTCCACCAGCAGGGCGGGCGGGTTGGCGGTGCGCCAGGTGCCGTACATGCCGCGCACGGAGGCGCGGGCGGTCTTGGACGCGGCCGCTTCGGCGGCCACCGCGGCGGACGCCTCTGCCGCAGCCGCGTCGGCCCGCTCCTCTGCGCTCAGCTTCCTGCGCCGGAACGAGTTCTGGGCGCGGGGCGGGGGTTGCGGCAGGGGCTGGGTCAGCGGCTGGGTCGGGCTGGTGGAGTCCCGCCCCCCCCCGCCTCCAAACCCGCGCGCGTTGGCGGCCTTGAACGCCTTGACGAGGCGGAGCTGCGTGCGCAGGTCGAGGCGGGTGGTGTCGATGATTCGGCGGGGCGGGGGCGGCGGCCGCGGCGGGGGGGGGGGACCGCTGGCGGGTGCGGGGGTGGATGGTGCGTCGGCGGGCGGTTTGGGCGGGACGGGGCGCTGTGCGTGTGTGTTTGTGTGGAGGGGAGGGGAGGGCGTCAGTCAGTGCGAGGGGGGTGGCCACCTCATGCCGGTTGGGTCGGAGGGAGCGCGTTTTTTTTTTGTGCACCCGTCTTTTGCGCAAAACGGGCCCGCACCCTCCCCCCCCCCCACACCCACCGTGCACGCCCACCTCGCACCACCACATTCCCTCACTTTGTTATCACTCCGCTTCTTGGCGGTGCAGACTAGGGTGGCCCGGGGAGGTGGGGTCAGGAAGGCCAACCGCATCCGTGGCGGCGCGGCCCAGGGGGGAGTGGGGCGGGCGGGTTGCATTTGGTGATGGGGCGGTGCGCCCGTGCAACCGGTGCCTCCTTGGCTTTGGCGGGCGCGCTCGGTGAGCAGGGTCTCAGCTGTCTGCACGCACTCACGATGCGGCACGCATGGCGTGTGCGAGCGTGTCGAGTGCGCCGTGGGCGCACTGGAGTGTGGAGGGAAGTAAACTGGAAGAAAAAAAAGGAGTGGGTCTTCAGCAGCCCACCTCTCCCTGACACACTTGCGAAATGCGGCCCACGACAACCACCTGCGGTGCCGCCTCCACCAGCGGGGCCGGCCCGCCCACGCCGTCTCGGCCGCCCCGGCGCCGCGGTGGCCCCGGCGTGCCGATGCCGGGCGGCCCCGCCACGGGCCCGCCCTCCCTGCCAGCCGCTGCGCCGCCGGCGCGGGGCCCGCGGGCGCCACCGCTGCCGCGCTCGCCGCTCCCGCCCGGCGGCGGCAGCGTAGCGGACAGGGTCGCGGCAGCCCGGGCTGGGGTTAGGGCCCAGGTCCAGCCATCGCGGCGGCGGGGGCCGCACGCCGCGGCCTCCACGCCCGGCGGCGACGCCCGGAGCACGCCCGGCGCTGCCACCCCTCCTTCTTCCTCGCCCGAAGCTCCCCCGCCGCGCCCGGCGCACTCGGTGGAGGGCTGCGCGACGGCGTTCGTGGCTGAGACCCTGCTCCCCACCCGGCAGGGCAAGTTCAGGCTGCGCGGGTACCGCCACACGGTGAGACGAATGAAGGGAGGGCGTGGTGTGCGCGGGTCAATCAGAAAAGAGGGCCCGCGGCTCGCCCCACCAAGTTCGCTTGGCCGGCCACCACCCACTCCTCACAAAACCAGGGACCCTCCCCCAACCACCTCCACGCCTCCTCTCTCCCTTTTCCCCACATGTGCAATCCCCACAGGCCGACGGCGGCCTCTCCCACACCGAGCCCTGCGCCATCATGACCGGCAAGCCGGAGGGCGGGGCGGCCATCCCCCTGCGCGTCCACGACGCCTGCTTCACGTCCGAGGTGCTCGGCTCGCTCAAGTGCGACTGCGCCGACCAGCTCGCGCTCTCCCTCGACTACATTGCCGGCCCCGGCGCGCCCGGCCTCGTCATCTACCTGCAGCAGGAGGGGCGGGGCATTGGCCTGGCCAACAAGATCGCCGCGTACGCGCTCCAGGAGGGCGGCCTGGACACGGTGGACGCCAACCGGGCGCTCGGCTTGCCGGACGACGCACGCGAGTACTCGTCAGTCGCGGCCATCCTGGCCGACTTGGGCATCGCGTCCGTCCGCCTGATGACCAACAACCCGCGCAAGGTGGAGCTGCTGCGCGGCCTGGGCGTGGCCGTCGTCGGCCGCATACCCTGCCTGGTCCAGGCCCAGGAGCACTCGCTCGGGTACCTGCTGGCCAAGGCGCGGCGGATGAGCCACTTGCTGGGCGCGGAGGGCGGCGGCGGGGGCGGGGGCGGGGGCGGGGGCGGGGGCGGCGGGGCCGCGCCGCCGCCGACCTCCATCCCCGCCCTCTCCCCGCTCGCCTCCGCGGATGAGGAGGCCGGGGAGGACGGGTCCTTCTCCTACCCGGGCAGCGGCGACGAGGGCCTGGCGCTGGACGGGTCGTTCTGCTGGTGGGAGCACGCGGGCGAGCCGCTCGCCCCGTCGGCGGGGGGCGTGGGGGCGGCGGCGGTCGTGCCGGTGCCGGTGCCGGTGTCGCCGCCGCCGCCGCCGCCCGGTCCGAGGCTGGGCAGGATGTCCGGGAAGCGGCTGGTCAGCCTGCCGGTGGCGGACGAGGGCGGGGTCGCGTGAAGGGAGGAGAGAGAGAGTGGGCGGGCGGGGCGGGCGTGTCTCTTCTGTTGTTGTAGTTGAACTCGGAGGCGTGTTTCGGCGGTTTTCTTCGTGCACCCACCCACTTACAGTCCGCTCTCCCCACTCTCTCATGTTCTAGACCGGCCGCAACAGCCACCACCCGACCAGGCCCGCCAGGGCGGGGACGGTCACATTGTCATCAACCCACTTGTTCAGGGGCAGCGATTCGGCGACCGTCGCGATGAAGGCTGTGGCCGCGATGGCGGACGCGGCGGCGGAGGGCGGGGTGATGGCGTAGTAGCCGCACCGGGTGAAGAGGGCGGTGATGGCGGCGGCCATGGCGGACCCACCTGTTTTTGAAAAAAGGAGGAGAAAGGGTTGAGGGGTTGAAAAGACAGTCGCGCGCGCTCTCCCCCCCCCCCCCCCCCCGCCCCCCCCCGCGGGCCCCCCCCGGGGCCCCCCCCCCCGGGGGCCCGCGGCCGCCCCGCGCCCCCCCGCGGGCGC
>Ga0315276_10001955_pt1 | contig 18686 bp, 20 predicted proteins | sample YL17G05_0_MG_FD_204542 | JGI IMG/M metagenome (GOLD analysis project Ga0315276, IMG submission 204542) | Sediment microbial communities from Yellowstone Lake, YNP, Wyoming, USA - YL17G05_0 | ecosystem: Environmental > Aquatic > Freshwater > Lake > Sediment | place: USA: Wyoming | collected... | reverse complement strand
TGCTGGCCGGCGTACTGCTGGTGGTCAATGTCTGGACCGTGCACAAGGGCCAGGCAGCGCCGCCGAAGCTCGCCGCATAGCTTAGCGTCGCAGGCATGCTGAGCGCCGTTCGCGCTTGCGCGGCAGGTCTGCACGGCGCATCAGCGGTGAATCTTGCGGTGGAAACCACGCCGTGCCTCATCCAGCGCGGCGAACTCCTGCGTGCGCTGCGCGGGCGTCTCACCGTCGCGGATGTACAGCGGCCAGGCGGCGAAGATGCAATACGCGCCCGCCAGCATCATGCCAAAGCGCACCAGGCCGGTGTAGTAGCCGAAGGGGCGGCCCCAGGCCTCATTCCATTCCGGCATCCACCACTGCAGCACCCATAGCGCCACGCCAGCCGCGCCGAAGCCAAGCGTGACCGGCCAGGGCTTGAGGCGGTAGCGCATGATGCGGCTTTCCATGCCGAAAAACTCGCCGAAGCGGTTGAGATAGGCTGACAGCCAGCTCACAGACCGCGGATTGCCCGTCTGCCACTGCAATAAACGACGGACGCGTTCACTTGGCACCCCCGCTTCGCTGAATCCCGAGTCCGGCACGTCGGCCATCACTTCGTCGATCAGCGCCGGGCCCGAGAACGGCACGGCAGCGCCGGGCTGGCGGTACTCCGGCGTGTCGTGACCCGCTGGAGGCGCCCCTGGTGTACTGCCACCGCCGCCCGCGGCAGGCTTGTCATCGCCTGTGGCGAGGGCGTCCGGCGGCTCCTTGTAACCAAGTGGCATAAGTTCCCCCCAACATTATCCGTGCTGCCACCGCTACTAACGGGCGCGTGACTTAGCCCACCGGCGGCGCCGCAGCTACGTGTGGCGCTTGCTACGGAAGTACTCCTTATCACGGTCGATGGCGCGCTGCTGCCTGGGCGTCCATTCGGTTGGTTTGTAAAGCGGCGCGGCGGCGAACAGCAGGAATCCGCCGAGCAGCAGCATCCCGAGACGCACCAGCCCGTCCTGCCGGCCAAAGGGACTGCCCAGGGCGGCGCTCAGCTCCGGCTCCCACAGCTGGCCGATGATCAGCAGCCAGCCCGGGACGCCGAAACCCAGCGTCATCCACAGCGGCTTCCAGAAGAAGCGCCAGCCCTCACCGCCCGTATAGCGCACCTCATCATGCCGGCTGATGTAGCCCTCTTTCCACAGCGGCCGCTCCCAGGCTTTCTCGACTATTTCACGCATCTCGGCAGCCTTGAAACCGCCGGGTTCGTCAGCCGCTTCTGGCGGCAGGTGCCAGTCGGGCTGATCGCTCGCGGCACGCTCCACCTCGCCCTGTATATCAGCGGGTGGCAGGTCCTGTTGCTGGGGCAGACCTTCCGGCGGCTCCTTGTATCCAAGTGGCATGAGTTCCCCCCTGCATTGTCCGCGCTAGATCCCGCGCTTGCTGCGAAAGTAGGCTTTATCGAGGTCTAAGGCGAGCTGCTGTTCGGGCGTCCAGTCGGCAGGCTTGTACAGCGGCGCGGCGATAAACAGCAGCATCGCGCCCAGCAGCTGCATGCCAAGTCGCACCACCACATCGTGGCTGCCGAGCAGGCCGCCGAGCGCGGCATTGATCTCCGGTTCCCACGCCTGGACGATGAGCAGTACCAGCCCAGGAATCCCAAAGCCCAGCGTCATCCCCGGCGGCTTCCAGAAGAAACGCCAGCCGTCGTCCTTCGAATGACGAGCATCCTCGTGCCGGTTGACAACGCTATCGTTGAACAGCGGCAGCCGCAAGGCGCTCTCCATTATGCGCTCCATTGTTTCATGGGTGGGCTCGCTGGGCTCGTCCACAGCCTCGGGAGGCAGCTTCCAGCTTTGCGCGCCGGCGTCTGAGGGCTGATCCTTGCCGCCTTTACCAGCATCCTGCGTCTCTGGAGGTTCGAATGGCATAGTCTCTGGTACAGATTATCCCGATTTATGCGCCAGTTGGGCCGGCACTATCGGAATCGCGCTGGTTTTCAAGGCATGGCAACAGCGCCACGGCAGTCGAAACCGGCGTATAGAAGCTGTTACGATTGAGATTAAATACTAATAATCCCGGCCACAGCACTTTACTTAGTCTGGAATTCGGGGATAATACTCCCGTTAGCGGCTGGGAAAGGGCATGGCGCCGGCGGAAGGTAAGCTTACTTCTGCTTCAATCTATTACGCTATCCCAGCTTCTTACCGCCGCGAGGCGGAAGTGCGATGTAGTTGCTGCCTGAGGTGACTACAATCAAGTCGGAGGATCTCGATGGGCCTGATGCGTGTTATCTCCATCTCCGTCCTGGTTGCCGTTCTGGCCATTGCTGTTTCGTGCAGCGGAAGCGGAGTTTCGCTGAATGATCAGTTCCAGCAGTGGGCCGCGGCGCAGGACTTTACCACTTCACTAGGCACCGACGCCAACGGTCTGCCTAACATACCCATGGATTCCGGTGAGCCGGCGCGCGGCGTAAGCACTGATGCGCCCGACTACGTCGTGAAGCTGGGTAGCGACTTTCTGCAGAAGCTTAACGCCGAGGTCGACGGCACGTCGCTGGTGATGCAGGCGCCTCCGGAAAGTGAGGGCACTGATCCGGACATCGCCTATGGCCTGTACCAGGTCAGCGGCCTGCTGGACAAGCGGCCAGTGAGCATGAACATCCAGTGCCTGCCCAAGCTGATCGACCAGCCTTACTACCTCGGCCTGGCGGACTATACCGCCGGCCAGTGGATGTGGTTCGGCCCGATCTTCACCCCGGAGTACGAGCTGAATCTGTCCGAGATCCACCACCAGCTCGTCACCCAACTGGGCAACATGTACTTCGTGCTGGTCAGCCCGCCGGGCTGCGGCGCGACGCACAGCCAGACGACAATCTTCTTCGGCGCTCCCACTAATGGCGACCTGCCCGGCGCGCCTCACGGCCTGATTGCCAGCGACGGCGCATCCAATGAGTGGGTTGGCCTGGTCTGGGAACCCGGTGCCCGCGCTAACCACTATGAGATCTGGCGCTGTGGTCCCGGCGGGGAAAACCAGGATCCGAGCGGTGAGCCCGGCTGGCAGCAGATAGGCGCGTCCGAGGTGACCGAGTATCTGGACACCACCGTCATCCCGAACGTCGTCTACAGCTACAAAGTTCGCTCCATCAACGTCGCGGGCTACAGCGAGTTCTCCAACATCGATACCGGCTATGCCGGCGAGAACCCGCCACCGCCGCCGCCGCCGCCCGATGGTTTCGTCATCGAGGGCGGGATCACCTGGCCCGTGGCTGAGGGAGTACCTGGAGACCCGGTGCCGGGCGTGCTGGTGACGCTGCTCGGCCTGCAAGAGCGGGTGGCGCAGGAAACCAACGCTGATGGCCGCTTCCGCTTCGCCAACCTGCCGGCCGGCAAGTACATCGTCGTGCCTGCCGCGCCGGACAAGATCTTCGATCCGTGGTACCGCGTGGTTGTCGTGAACCAGGAAGTGCCGGTAGGCCACGCCGATTTCATCGCCCGTGCTGAAGAGCTGGCTTGCTGGCGGGCCTGGGGCTTCGCCTATGCATTCATCTCCAACGAGGCGGGCTGCGTGGGCTTCCAGCCGATGGCGGGCGTCGTGATGACGATCGCCGCGGGCGAGATGACTTACACCGTAGAGACCAATGCAGACGGGTATTTCGTCCAGACCGAGCTGCCCGTCGGCGAGTACAGCGTGACACCAGGTAAGGATGGCTTTACCTTCACGCCTGAAGTCGGCTACGGCAACATCGACGGCGTGGTCGTCCAGCCGCCGCTGTACTTCATCGGCAACGCTGGTGATCCTCCGCCTCCGCCCCCTGCGAGTGGCGTGATCGAAGGAATCGTGCGCTGGCACGCTGATCCCGCGGGCGAACCCGTACCGCTGGCCGGCGCCGGTGTGATGCTGCTGGGATTGCAGGACGAGGTATGGACCGAGACCGGACAGGACGGCGGCTTCCGCTTCGGCGACCTGCCCTTCGGCACCTACATCGTCATGCCGTACTGCCCCCAGAAGGGCTTCGATCCGCAATACAGCCGCGTCGGACTGAATGCCGAGCATCCGGGCGTAGCAGTATGCTTCACCGGCTTCGTCACCGACAACTTCCACCGTGTCTTTGGCTTCCTTTACAGCTTCGGCGGTGAAGCACCGAACCATTTCCTGCCGATGGGAGGCGCGCACGTGACAGTGACGAATCCTGCAGACGGCAACACCGTAGAGACCGTGGAAACGAACACCGATGGCTTCTACCAGGCAGTCGAGCTGCCAATCGGAAGCTACGTGCTCACGCCTTCCAAAGATGGCTACGGCTTTATTCCCGAATTCAGCGATGTAACCATCACTGGCGAGGCAGTGCCCGAACCGCGGAACTTCCTCGGTCAGATGAACGTGCCTTAGCAGCACGTCGGGCTGAGCCGTTAGTGTCGTGAACATCGCGGCGGGTTGGACATCGTCCAGCCCGCCGCTTTTTTTCGCGGGCCGACGCAGGCCTTCCATGCGTCACAAGCAGGCGCGAGGGGGTAGAATGCGCCGGTGGAAATTCGCTACATCGAGCCGGTGTACTTCGCCCGTGACAAGGGCACCGGCGTGGCGCTGATCCGTGGCGAGGACAAACCGCCACGCGACGCGCTGGTGGATTTCATGCGCGGCATCGGGCTGGTCAGGCCCGGGGCGGTGGTGCCGGTGTGCTGGGAGCAGATCTGGGATTACCGCGGCGGGCAGGAGGAAGTGCCGGGGCTGTTCCGCTGGCCGGCGTTCATCGAGTGGCTCGGCAGCTGGCCGTCCGAGCTGGCGGAGTTCCACGCGAAGTGGCAGCGGCTGTTCGGCAGGCCGGAGAATAGCCTGGCGGACGCCGCCGTGGTGATCTGGGAAGAGAAATAGCCACGGGGCATCGAGCGGTCACTGCGGCTGCTTAGCTGTTGACTCAGCTAGCAATCGTGCCAGACGAACGTGAGGCACGGTACCTGCGTCCACATGATGGCGGACTGCGATCCCCTGGTAGTTGGTTTACGAAATCATATGCTAGACCCGATTCTACGGTGAGTGATGCATAGAAGCTTGCGCCTGGTACTGAACACGCTGCTCCTGGCAGGCTGGCTGGTGGCCAGCGCTGGCGCGTACGCTGCCGATCAGCAGGCGGGCGGCGCCACGGAAGTGCAGCTCAAAGCCGATCCGGCGCCGGCCAAGCAGACACCGCCGAGCTTCGCCCCCGGCGCCGAGGTGACGCTGAAGATCACGCTGCAGGCGCCTGACCAGTGGGTGCTTAACTACATGGTGCCGATCCGGCTGCAGTTCGACGAGAAGCAGCTCAAGGACGCGCCGTACAAGGTGAGCAAGACGACCTGGGACTTCACCATCGAGCACTACGTGCCGCGCCAGACCTTCGAGCTGCCGATCACGCTGGCCAAGGGCGTGGCCGACGGCACGCTTGACGTGCCCGTCGGTGTGCTGTGCTCGATCTGCGCCGGCGCGGGCGACGAATGCACGTTCGTCATGGAAACCGCCGTGGTGCATGTCAAGGTGCAGGCCAAGGCCGAGCCGGGCGCCAAGGACCAGGCGCTGAGCAAGGGCGCCGCCACCTGCCTGCACCACCTCTCGCTGCCCTAGGTAGCACCGACTTGGCACGCGGCAGCATCACGGCGATGCTACCCCGCTGCGACATCCAGCAAGGTTCTAGCTTCTAGGTTCTAGGTTCAAGCCAGATCAGACCAGCGTGCCTGCGGGTTAGCACTTGACGTTGGCTACGCGTTCTTGCTAACACCTGGAACCTAACACCTGAAACCTTCTTCCAGGGCGGTGCTAGAATCAACTGTTGTTCGAGGAAGGCGGAGTTTGGCGCGCCCGCGCGAGGCCGTGGAGGCGCATGCTGTTGCTCGCCCTGCTGGCCTTGCTGCCGGTGCTAGGCGTGGGGCAGCCTGCCGCGCAGGCGCTGGCCGCGCAGGATGAGCTGCCGCCGCTGAGCATCCCTGGCGATGACACCCCACCGCCGGATCTCCCCGCACCAGCCGCCGATGAGCCGCCCGGCCCTGCCGAACCAGTCCAGGTGAATCCCGGCGTCGAGTTTCCGCCGCTGTTCGTGGACATCTCGGGCCGCGCCGGCCAGGATGAGGGCGGCGCTGAGCTGCTGACGGACGACGCTAGCCAGCCTCTGACAGGCAGCGGGCCGGCGGACAGCGGCTCGCGGCTGGCCAATCCCGACAGCCTGGAAGCCAGCAGCGCCGACGTGTCGCCCGACGGCGTGGTGCATGCCCGCGGCGGCACGCTGCACATCACCTCGCTCGTCGAGGGCAGCGAGCTGCTGCTGACGGCAGACGAGATCGAGTACGACACCAGCACCGGCATTGCCGAGATGTGGGGCGAAGTCGTGCTGAACGTCACGGGTGCGCCGCTGAAACTGCAGTGTACGCACCTGTACTACGACCCGCTGATGCAGCGCATGGAAGCTGAGGGCATCCGCCTTGAGCTGCCGCTGAGCGATGTGCTGGGAACCGCGCCCGAGGTGGCGGAGCCGCATGCCGCGCTGGGTGATCACTTCTACATGCCCACGCCTAAAGCCCTGTACATGAACGCGGCGCAGGCGCGGGTGGACTTCGACCCTTACAAGCAGCAGTTCGTACTCAGCCGCGTGCGCTTCTGCCACAACCCCGATCCCGAGCCCGACCTTTACGTCACGGCGCGCGAAGCGCGCTTCGGCGCCGACGACCAGCTGCACCTCTTCGGCCTGGGGCTGTACATTTCGGGGCACAAGGTGGCCGGCTGGCCGCATCTGTCGCGCCGCATCCCGCCGCAGCCCGGGTTCTACGGCTTCCAGCTGCCGCATATCACGATCAACCACGATGTGGGTTTCGCCGTCAAGCAGGGCGTCAACGTGGAACTCGGTGTGGTGAAGGCCCACGGGCTGTTCGACTACTCCACGAACTTCGGTAACCGGGCCTTTGGCTACATCTACACCGAGCCGATGCCCGGGGCGGAGTTGGGCATCGCCGCCGGCGAGCGCAGCGAGACCAACGCCGACCGCATCAACATTGACCGGCGCGACGACTACAACCTGCAGTACCGCCAGGACTTCAAGCTCGACAACAGCCTGGTAGACCAGCTGCGGGTGATGGCTGAATACGGCCGCAGCGTGGTGCACAACGAAGCCGCGCCCGACCTGCAGATTACCGAGCAGCGCGTCCGGGATACGCGTTTCAAGACCAATGGCTCGCTGAGTTTCCCCCTGGTACGCCTCTCTGGCAACCTCTACCTCACCTCCGCGGCGCTGGGGTTCTACACGGACTACAGCGACGCGCACGAACGCTATGTTGGACTGGGCGGCGAGGCTGGCGTAGTCTGGCGCCGCGATGGCTATGACAACTTCGTGATGTACCGCTCGTACGATGTGATGGGCGAGCCGGTCTTCCTCTTCGACAAAGTGCGCGAGGACGAGATCGACTTTGGCGGGCGCGTCAAGCTGCAGCCAGGCTGGCGCCACGTGCTGCAGGGGATCTACGACCTGGATCGCGACCGGTTCGACACGCTGCAGGTAGGCGCGCTGAAGCGGCTCAAAACCTACGAAATCGGGATGTACTGGGACTTCGCGCGGAATAACGCCGGACTGGAATTCGGCCTGCTTGTAGACTAGTACCCGCGGCGGCCCCTTAAGCGCCCACCGAGCTCAGGCCTGTATTGATGCGGGTCGAGCGCAAAACGCGCCGCCAGCTTGAGGTAATTAATCGGATTTTCGCGATTGACAGTAAACAGAACATGCTATAATCGCCTCCTGAACCCGCGCGAAGAGGAGGTGATAAGAAAAATGCGCAAGATTTGGATGAGTTTGTTGGTCGCTTTACTGGTTCTGGGCTTCGCCGCTCCCGCTTTGGCGAACGGTTCCGCCGTGGATCAGTTCAGCGCGGTCAAGTATATCCGCAACCTGAGCGACCTGGCTTGCCAGTACCGGGACCACGGCCTGTCCCTGCAGCTCGATGGTTATAACTACGAGTGGCTGATCTTCCAAGATAGCTGCGTACGTCAGAACATCGAGGCGGAGCTGGTCGTTCTCGGCCGCAGCCGCGAGCACATCATCGATCCGCTGGCTTGGCAGCTGCACGTCGATATGCTCAATGCGACCATTGAGCAGATCAACACGATCACCGACGAGCTTCTGACCTACAACTTCTATCCCAACGAGGATAAGATCGTAGAGAAGATCGCCAAGAAGGCTGGCGAGGGCACGAAGGTGCTCGGCAGCATCGAGGATGAGCTTGGCCGTGGTGAGGAGCGTAACTACGCCGACCTCGCGACCTACGGCGAGAAGCTGTGGATGATCGGCAATGACCTGGTTTGCCTGGTCAAGGACCTGGACTTCGAGAACTGGACAGCTCTCTACAGTGGCGATCTCGGCGCTGGCGATTGCTGCAAGAACGAGTTCCCGGTCTGCGCGGCTTGCTGGGACAGCGGAAACATGGGCTGCGGTGACGCATGCCCGACTGTCTCGAAGACTTGCGTCAAGGGTAAGGAGTGCGACAAGAAGAGCTGCGCCAAGCCCAAGTGCGGCAAGTGCAAGTCCGAGAAGAAGTGCAACAAGTGCACCAAGGAAAAGAAGTGTGGTAAGTGCGGTGGCTAGGAGGTGGCCGGTCACGCGGATCGGCGCCTCCCTTGCCGACAGCCGGATCCCTACCGTCAGGGGGGAATGACGGCTATCCAGACTGGCAATTAGAGAGTGCGCCATTGGTGGAAGGATTCCATCATTGGCTGGCTTTCGAGAGAGAGTGGGCCAGAGGAGAGAGCAATCGATCCTCTGGTCTTTTTTTTGGCCAGTCCAACGCCGAGGCCCAACATATAATCACGCGATGGATTATCGCTTCAAGTACCACCGGGGCCGCAAGGCGCCCGAAGAGCTGCAGGGTGAGAAGAAGCGCGAGGCTGACACCCTGCTGCGCACGCGCGGGCTGGCGATCGGCTTATCCATCCCCATGAGCCTGCTGTCCGGGCCGCTGGCCGGTTGGCTGCTCGGCTCGTGGCTGGACCGTATCTTCCACACCGGCTACTGGACGCTGACGCTGATCCTGCTCGGCACGGTGGCCGGGCTGAAACTGGTAATCGACATGCTGATCAAACTGGGGAAGCAGTCATAAAGCGCGGCGATTTCACTGAGCTGGCGGCGCGCGACCTGGCGGTGCTGGGGGCGGCTGGCGCCGCGCTTGGCTGGGCGGCGTTCGGCACAGTGCATGGGCTGTCGTTCCTCTGCGGCTGCCTGTGGGTCGCGCTGAACTTCAGCCTGCTTTCCTGGCTCATCGAGGCCGCTCTCAGCGACGCGCACGGGCGCTCGCAGCTATTCATTTTCCTTCTGGCCTGTGCTAAGATTCCCGCGTCCTACTTCGTCCTCTACTGGCTGTATTCCGTGGAGTACCTTGAGCCGGTGGGGCTGAGCATCGGGCTGGCTGCCCTGCCGGTGGCGCTGGTGTTCCGCGCCCTGGCGATGCGCGCCGGCGGCGAAGAAGGCAGACCTGGTCTTGCCGGATCACCATCATGATGTTGCTGTGGCTGGCTGAGCAATCGGCGGAAACCGCTGCTGCGGCGGGGGGTGCGCACGCAGCTGAATCCGAGGGCATTCCCGAGCTTCCCAATTTCTTCGGCGTGATCCACAAGATGCTGGAGCAGTATGCCCCCGCCGTCGCCGACTCGATCAATAACTTCATCGCCTGGCTGGGGTTCAAGGACCCGATGGGCACGCCGTTCACCGCGTTCGAGAACATCCTCTACGCGCTGATTGTGATCATCGCGCTCTCGGCGTTCTTCTACAGCGGCTACTGCCGGCTGCGCCACGCGCCGCCCAAAGAAGGCAAACTCTCGCGGCGGGCGATGTTCTCCGAGATCGTCGTCACCTTCTTTGACGACTTCTTCGGCCAGATCATGGGCCACGAAGAGGTACGGCGGCACCTGCCCTTCGTCGGTACGCTGTTCGTCTATATCCTCTGCTGCAACATGTTCGGCCTGATCTGGCTGGGCAAGGCGCCGACCGCCAACCTGAGCTTCAATATGGGCATGGCCCTGCTGGTGTTCCTCTATGTGCACTTCACTGGCATCAGCAGAAGCCCGCTGGGCTATCTGAAGCACTACCCCGGCGCGCTGCCGACGATCAAGGAGCTTGGCCTGGGGCCCGCCGGCATCCTGCTGATCGGCTTCATGGCGATCCTGTTCACCATCATTCACCTGCTGGAAGCCCTGATCCAGCCGGTTTCGCTCAGCCTGCGACTGTTCGGCAACATGCTGGGCAAGGACGTGCTTTTGGGCGTGTTCGGCAGCCTGATGCTGATCGGCACGGCGAGCATCGGCATCTACTTCCCCTGGCACACGCCGTTCCTGTTCCTCGGCCTGCTGCTGGGCGCGATCCAGGCACTGATCTTCAGCCTGCTTTCATCGGTGTACATCATGCTGTGGCTGCCCCACGTCGAGCACGAAGAAGGCCACGGGGCGCAGCATTCGTAATCATGTTCTAGGAGTAGCGGTATGGACTTTCAGGCAACGTTAGGCTTTGCCATCCCGGTGGGCTTGGGCATCGCCGCGTTCGGCTGCGGCATCGGCATCGGCTACGCCGTGAAGGGCGCGATGGAGGCGATGGGCCGCCAGCCCGAGGCGATCGGCAAGATCCAGACAGCGATGCTCATCGGCGCCGCGTTCATCGAGGCGCTGACGATCTACGCGCTGGTGATGGGCTTCGTGCTGATGGCCAAGATCAAGTAAGGGAATACAGTGGAAGCGTTTGCTCAACTGGTCAATCTGCCCGAGCTGCTGGCGAGCCTGGTCGGTTTCGTCGTGCTGTTCTTCGTACTGCGCAAGTTCCTCTGGAAGCCGGTGCTCAGCGTCATCGACGAGCGGCGGGCGAGCATCGAACAGGCCTTCCAGGAAGTGGACGATGCGCGCGCGGAAGTGGCACAGATGAAAACCGACTACGAGGCGCAGCTCGGCCTTATCAACGCCGAGGCGCAGCAGCGGTTGCAGGAAGCCGTCGAGCGCGGGCAGCAGGTGGCCGGCGAGATCCGTAGCGCCGCCGAGGATGCGCGCGAGAAGCTGCTGGCGCGCACGCAGGAGGACATCGCCCGCGAGAAGGACAAGGCGCTGGCGGAGATCCGCAACTCGGCGATCGACCTCTCGTTCGCCATCTCGCGGCGCGTGCTCAAGGACGGCCTGGACCGCGACACGCACGACCGGCTGGTGCGCTCGTTCATCGACGACCTCAAGGGGTTGAACTAAATGATCGGGGCCGTCGCCAGACGCTACGCCACGGCGCTGTACCAGATCGCGCTGCAGCACGGCATGGTCGACGAGATCGACAACCAGGCCCAGGCGCTGGAGAATGTGTTCGATGACAAGCTGCTGCGGGACTTCTTCACCAGCCCGCGCATCCCCCCGCAGAAAAAGAAGCAGGTGCTCATCGACAAGCTGGCCGGCCGTCTGCATCCCGCGATGCTGGCGCTGCTAAAGCTGCTGATCGACAAGAAGCGCATCACCGAGCTGCCGCAGATCATGCGCTTCTACGACGTGCTCACCGACCGCTTCCACGGCGTGGAGGACGTCACCGTCGTCAGCGCGGTGCCGCTGTCCCTGCAGCAGCAGGAAGAGGTGGTGGCCAACGTCAAACGCTTCAGCCAGTTCGGCGACTTCCGCAAGAAGTTCGAAGTGGACCGCGGCGTGATCGGCGGGATCAAGGTGCGCCTCGGCGACAACCTGGTGATTGACGGCACGGTGTCAAGCCGCCTGCGCGAGATGCACGACAGCATGATCCGCTACCGCCACCGCGGCGTGGGCGTGTAAGTAGGGGCGAAGCCATGCTTCGCCCGTGTCTGGAGATTTAGTAGGGGCGAAGCCATGCTTCGCCCGTCTTAGAAGGCGGCACTGGAGTGCCGCGATCGGGGTGACTCGCGGGTCGCCCTGAGCATCGGATGTTAAGAGGGCGAAGCATGGCTTCGCCCCTACTGAAGAAGAGGGGTGATCCACGAATCGCCCCTACGAAACGGCATTGGAGACCTTATGTCGACGATCAGACCGGAAGAAGTAACGGCGCTCTTAAAGCAGGAGATCGAGCAGTACGAGAGCCAGCTCAAGCTGGAGGACCGTGGCACGGTGATCCAGGTGGGCGACGGCATCGCGCGCGTCTTCGGCCTGGACAACTGCCTGGCCGCCGAGATGCTCGAGTTCCCCGGCGGCGTGATGGGCATCGCGCTGAACCTGGAAGAGGAGAGCGTCGGCGTCGTGCTGCTCGGCGAGACCAGCGAGGTCAAGGAAGGCGACTACGTGCGCCGCACCGGCCGCGTGCTGCAGGTCCCCGTGGGGCCGGCGGTGATCGGCCGCGTGGTCAACCCGCTGGGCCAGCCGCTGGACGGCAAGGGCCCGGTGAACACCACGCAGTATCGCCCGCTGGAGCGCAAGGCCGACGGCGTGGTCTACCGCCAGCCGGTCAAGCAGCCGCTGCAGACGGGTCTCAAGGCCATCGACAGCATGATCCCCATCGGCCGCGGCCAGCGCGAGCTGATCATCGGCGACCGCAGCACCGGCAAGAGCGCGATCATCGTCGACACGATCATCAACCAGAAGAGCACGCACCAGACCGACACGCCGGTGTTCTGCGTCTACGTGATGATCGGCCAGAAGGAGTCCACCGTCGCGCGCACGATCGCCAAGCTGGAAGAGCACGGCGCGATGGAGTACACCTGCATCGTTTCCGCCAGCGCCAGCGATCCCGCGCCACTGCAGTACATCGCCCCTTACGCCGGCTGCGCCATTGGCGAGTACTTCCTCTACGAGGGCCAGGACGTGCTCTGCGCCTACGACGACCTGACCAAGCAGGCCGCGGCGTACCGTACGTTGAGCCTGCTGCTGCGCCGCCCGCCGGGCCGCGAGGCCTTCCCCGGCGACGTGTTCTACCTGCACAGCCGCCTGCTGGAGCGCGCGGTCAAGCTCGCCGAATACAAGAACTGCCCGAAGTGCGGCGCGCACAACCCGTTCAACCCGAACCACCCCTATGAACAGCAGGAGATCTTCAACACCTGCGGCGCCTGCCAGTCCAGCCTGACCAGTGTAGCGGTCACGCGCGGCGGCAGCCTGACGGCGCTGCCGGTGATCGAGACGCAGGCCGGCGACGTCTCGGCCTATATTCCGACGAACGTCATCTCCATCACCGACGGGCAGATCTTCCTCGAGGGCGACCTGTTCTACCAGGGCGTGCGCCCGGCGATCAACGTCGGCATCAGCGTCAGCCGCGTCGGCGGCAACGCGCAGACCAAGGCGATGAAGAAGGTCGCCGGCTCGCTGCGCCTGAACCTGGCGCAGTACCGCGAGCTGGCGGCGTTCACGCAGTTCGGCAGCGACCTCGACCAGGCCACGCAGCGCCAGCTGACGCGCGGCGAGCGGATGGTCGAGTTGCTCAAGCAGGTGCAGTACAAGCCCGTGCCGGTCGAGGTGCAGGTGGTGCAGATCTTCGCCGGCAACCTGGGCATCTATGACAAGCTGCCCGCCGCGCAGGTGGAAGCCTGCGCCGACGCGCTGGTGGCATACTTGCGCGAGCACTACGCCGAGAGCCTGCATGAGCTGTCGGCGACCGGCAAGCTGGACGCTGTCGAGGACAAGCTCAAAGCGGCGATCCTGGAGTTCTCCGGCAAGTACGTGCCGGCAGCAGATTAGCGTCCCGCACGCGGGAGGCGAACAGCCAACCATGACAACTCGTCTGCCAATCAGTATGGAGAGTGTTGTAGGCACCAAGGTGCTGGTGAAACTGCACCGCCAGGCCTACGAGATGCTGGACCTGCAGGGCGTAGATAGTGAGCGGTTTGTGGCGCGCGTGGTGGGCGCGGACAGCTTCGGGCTGTGGATTGAGAATCCAAACTACACCACGATCCAGGTGTATGACGACAATGACAACTACATCCCGCCGGAGGACCGCAAGCCCGTGACGCACCGCGCCGTGATTCTGCTGATGTGGCCCTACATCCAGACGATCCTGCAGTTCCCGGACCGCACGGCGTTCCATGCCGGCCTCGACGAGAGCGAGATCGGCTTCAAGGTCAAGCTGCCCAAAAACACGCCGGAGGGCAAATAACATGCCTAAGGGCGGCAAGGACATCCGGCGGCGCATTCGCTCGGTGCGCAACACGCAGCAGATCACCAAGGCGATGAAGATGGTCGCCGCTGCCCGGCTGCGCAAGAGCGAAGGCCGCGCCTCCGCCAGCCGCCCCTACACCCATACGCTGCGCCAGGTCATGCAGCACCTCGCCGAGGTGGCCAGCGAGGTCGAGCATCCGTTCCTCGCCCACATCGCGCCCGAAGTGCCGCGCGTACTGCTGGTGCTGTTCACCGGCGACAAGGGGCTGTGCGGCTCGTTCAACGCCAACCTGATCCGCCGCGCCGAGCTGTTCATCCGGCAGCAGCACGAGCGCGGCTGCAAGGTGGACCTGATCTGCGCCGGCAAGAAAGGCTACATGTACTTCCGCGGCGGCGCATCGCCGCTCAAGGGCTACTACCCAGGCTTCACCCACAAGACCACGTTCGCCGAGCTCAAGCCGCTGACGGCGCAGCTCAGCGACGATTACCTGAAGAAGGAAGTGAGCGAGGTCTACGTGATCTACGCGCGCTTCGTCAATGTCGTGAAAAACATCCCGACGCTCGTGCGCCTGCTGCCCGTCGAGCGCATCGAAAGGGACGCGGACAGCCACGGGTTCCGCCAGGACTTCACGCTGGAACCCAGTCCGGAAGAGCTGCTGACGCTGCTGCTGCCGCGCTACTTCCAGACCGTGCTGTTCCAGGCAGCGATCGAGAACTTTACCAGTGAGAATGGGGCGCGGATGGTGGCGATGGAGAATGCGACAACTGCAGCGGGCGAGATGATCGACGCGCTCACACTGCAGTACAACAAGGCCCGCCAGCAGGGGATCACGCTGGAGCTCCTGGATATTGTGGGCGGCGCCGAGGCGTTGAAGGGATAAGTGATGAGAATCGTTTTCAATATTGTTGTCGCGCTGGCGCTGCTGGCAGCGCTGCCGGCCCTGGCAGCCCCGGACAAGGACAAGAAGGATCAGAAGGACACGGGTGCTCCTCCGGGATCAGTTGGTGCGGGCGCGATGACGCTCGAGCAGATCACCAAGGAGCTGCAGTACCTGACGGCGCAGAAAGAGGGCATCGTCGTCAACTTCATCCTGCCCAAGGGCTGGGAAGTTGTCGAGGAGGGCATCGACGCCAAGACGGGCAAGGTACGGGAGGATCTAAACGTCTACAGCTTGCTCTCGCGCCGCCCGGTGCTCGATCCCAAGGATCCGACGCCGTTCATCTTCGAGCTCGATATCTACAAGCACGGGCTGACGGAGGCCGTCAAAGCTGACCCCAAGACGGGCCAGATCCCCACAACGGCCGAGCAGTTCAAGAGCTTCCTTGATTTGCAGATGAGCATCAACATCAAGGGCGGGCTGAAGGTCAAGAGCAAGCCGGCCGACATCACGCCGCGGTTTTACGGCCCTGGCAAGACTAGGCCGCAGACGATCTTCGTACCGATCTCATACGAGACACCGACCGGGGCGATGCTTTACACCTTCACCAGTGTGGCGTCCGACAGCTACCATTTTCAAGGCTGCCCTTATACGGCCAAGTTCAAGGTCCCCATCTCGGTCAAGGACGCCGAGGCGCTGGGCTTTGGCGCGTGCATGATCTGCGAGCCGCGCGATAAGAATGGCCCGGTCAGCCTTGATAAAAACACGATGGTTAGTGTCACGCACAGCGGCAAGGCGGAAGCCAAGATCTGGCAGATGAAGTTCTTGGTGAACAAGGACCAGGTCAATAACTACGGTGCGCTGATCGCGCTGATGCTGGACAACGCTTTTGGGCTGACGGATGGTGAGTATCAGGGGCTGTTGGCGAACACCGCCGTCGGCATGGCCAAGCCGGATGCGCCCAAGTAGGGCGGCACGCCGGCTGAGGTGCGGCGGGGCTGAGCGCGACCGCCGCGATGACGTAGATTTGCTAAGCGGCTGGCAGCCGCGGGAGAGGAGTAGCAGATGGCTGATCTGGCCACGGCAACGGTAACGACAGGCACGAAAGTGACCGGCAAGATCGTCGAGATCATCGGCCCGACGATCTCGGTGATGTTCCCCGAGGGGCACCTGCCCAAGATCTACAACGCGATCGAGGTCAAGCACCCGGCGACGGGCGAGGTGATCGTCTCGGAAGTCGCGCAGCACCTGGGCAACAACATCGTCAAGTGCGTCTGCATGGAAAATACCGACGGGCTGATGCGCGGCATGGACGCCATCGACACCGGCGCTTCTATTACCATCCCGGTCGGCCCGGTGTGCCTGGGCCGGCTGTTCAACCTGCTGGGTGAGCCGATCGACGAGAAGGGCCCGGTGGTCAGCGACAAGCGCTACCCGATCCATCGCGAGGCCCCCTCGCTGATCGACCAGAACGTGAAGATGGAAGTGTTGGAGACCGGCATCAAGGTCGTCGATCTGCTCGCGCCCTACCTCAAGGGCGGCAAGATCGGCCTGTTCGGCGGCGCCGGCGTCGGCAAGACCGTGCTGATCCAGGAGCTGATCCGCAACATCGCCACCGTGCACTCCGGCAAGAGCGTGTTCGGCGGCGTCGGCGAGCGCACGCGCGAGGGCAACGACCTGTACCTGGAGATGACCGAGTCGGGCGTGATCAAGCAGACGGTGATGGTCTTCGGCCAGATGAACGAGCCGCCCGGCGCGCGTCTGCGCGTGGCGTTGTCCGCGCTGACGATGGCGGAGTACTTCCGCGACGAGGAAGGCCAGGACGTGCTGCTGTTCATCGACAACATCTTCCGCTTCACCCAGGCCGGCTCCGAGGTCTCGGCGCTGCTGGGCCGCCTGCCCAGCGCCGTGGGCTACCAGCCGACGCTGGCCGTGGAGATGGGCGAGATGCAGGAGCGCATCACCTCCACCAAGGCGGGCTCGATCACCTCGATCCAGGCGATCTACGTCCCGGCGGACGACTACACCGATCCCGCGCCGGCCAACACCTTCACCCACCTCGACGCGACGACCAACCTGGAGCGCCGGCTCACCGAGCTCGGCATCTACCCGGCGGTCGACCCGCTGGCCTCCACCAGCCGCATCATGGACCCGCTGGTCGTCGGGCCCGAGCACTACCGTGTGGCCCGCGGCGTGCAGCAGGTGCTGCAGCGCTACAAGGACCTGCAGGACATCATCGCCATCCTCGGCATGGAGGAGCTCTCCGACGAGGACAAGATCGTCGTCAACCGCGCGCGGCGCATCCAGCGCTTCCTCTCCCAGCCGTTCTTCGTCGCCGAGACGTTCACCAACCAGCCCGGCAAGTACGTACCGCTGGCGGAGACGGTGCGCAGCTTCGGCGAGGTGCTGGACGGCAAGCACGACGACCTGCCAGAGCAGGCGTTCTACATGGTCGGCGGGATCGACGAGGTGCTGGAGAAGGCCAAGCGTATCGCCGCTGAGAACGCGTAGACTGGAGCAGGCATGCCACAGACCGAGTTCAATATGCGCGTCGTCACCCCTGACGGGGAGGTCTGGAACGGCCGCGCCACGAGCGTGGTGATCCCGGGTGTTGACGGCTACTTCGGCGTGTGGGCGGGGCATATGCCGCTGATCGCCGGCATGGGCATCGGCTCGGTGCAGATCAAGACGCCCGAGGAGCACGTGATCACCGTGCTCGCCGTGGCCGGCGGCTTCGTCGAAATCACCCACGAAGGCGTGATCGTGCTGGCGGAGACGGCGGAGCTGGCGGAGAACATCGACGTGATCCGCGCCACCAAGGCCGAGACACGCGCCCGCGAGAGGCTGGCCGCGCACTTCGCCGACGTCGACGTGGAGCGCGCGCGCGTGGCGCTGGAAAAGGCGCTCAACCGCAAGCGCGTCGCCGAGCTGGCCAAGCAAAAGCCGACCGAGCTGGTGTAGTCCGCTTTAGCCCCTATTGCCGTCGCAGCTAATCCTCGCGTATGGCGGGAAACTCGCCGTCGCGGACTTCCACGCGCAGGCGTTCACCCGCTCTGACCTGCTCCGGGCTGCGCACGAGCGCGCCGCTCTCGGCCCACACCAGGGCGAAACCGAGTTTCTTTGGCGCGCGCGGGTCGCAGGCGTTCAGCTCCGCCGCTTGGGCCTTCAGCCGCGCCGCCAGCTCGTCCAGGCGCAGGCGCAGTGCGCGCAGCAGGCCCTCGCGCCGCTGCGGCAGGCGGTACTGCGCATCGTCCAGCGCGCGCTGCAGGGGCAGCGCCAGTGTGGCCAGCTGTGTCTCGTATGCTCTCACAGCGCCCAGCTGCACCGCCGCGGCGGCGGCTGTGGACAGCCGGCCGGCGTGATCGTCTGCGTCCTGCGCCAGCCCTTCGACCTGGCCGACCACGTCGCGGATCAGGCGCCTGTCGAACAGCCGCTCCAGCCCAGCCTCGGCAGTCTGCATGGCCTGTAGCGTGCCGCGCAGCAGGCGCTGTCTGAGCTGCTCCACGCCGCTACGCAGGTCGGCGGCGTCCGGCGCGGCCATCTCGGCAGCGGCGGAGGGCGTCGGCGCGCGTTGGTCGGCGACGAAGTCAGCAATGGTGAAGTCGATCTCGTGGCCCACGCCGCTGATCACCGGCCGGCGGATCTCGGCCAGCGCCCGCGCCAGCGCCTCGTCGTTGAAGCACCACAGGTCTTCCAAGCTGCCCCCGCCGCGCACCAGCAGGATCAGCTCCACGCCTGCGCAGATGTCCGCCGCCTTCAGCGCTTCGA
>Ga0315276_10001952_pt1 | contig 18688 bp, 8 predicted proteins | sample YL17G05_0_MG_FD_204542 | JGI IMG/M metagenome (GOLD analysis project Ga0315276, IMG submission 204542) | Sediment microbial communities from Yellowstone Lake, YNP, Wyoming, USA - YL17G05_0 | ecosystem: Environmental > Aquatic > Freshwater > Lake > Sediment | place: USA: Wyoming | collected... | reverse complement strand
TATTCGAGGTGGGACCGGAGCCCCGATGTCATCGAGGACCAAGTGACCTATCCGATCGTAACGTCCATGCTCGGGGCGCCCAAGGTCAAGGCCATCCGCGGCTACTCCGACTTCGGGTTCTCCTATGTTTATGTCATTTTCCAGGACGGGACGGACATCTACTGGGCCCGCAGCCGGACCTTGGAATATCTGAGCAAGATCACGCCCAGGCTCCCGCAGGGCGTCCAGACAGAAATGGGCCCCGATGCGACGAGCGTAGGGTGGGTCTTCCAGTACGCCCTTGTCGACAAGTCGGGCCAGAACGACCTGGCCCAGCTCCGTAGTTTCCAGGACTGGTACATGCGCTATTGGCTTCAGGGCGTCCCCGGGGTCGCCGAAGTCGCTTCCGTCGGAGGCTTCCAGAAACAGTATCAGGTCAACGTCGATCCCAACGCCCTCCTGGCCCTTAACATCCCCCTGATGAAGGTCATCGAGGCCATCCGGGACGGAAATAACGACGTCGGCGGCCGGCTGGTGGAGTTCTCGGGTAAAGAATACATGGTCCGGGGCCGCGGCTACGCCAAGTCCATCAAGGACATCGAAGACATCGTCGTCAAGAGCGATATGTCCGGGACGCCGGTCCTCGTCAGGAATGTCGCCCAGGTCGTTCTGGGCCCCGATATCCGGCGCGGCGTCGCCGACCTTGACGGCGAGGGCGATACCGTGGGCGGTATCGTCATCATGCGGTCCGGAGAGAACGCCTTGAACGTCATCAACCGGGTCAAGGGCAAGCTCAAAGAGATCCAGCCCTCCCTGCCTCCCGGAGTCGAGGTCGTTACGACTTACGACCGTTCGGAGTTGATCAATCGTTCGATCGAAACCCTCAGGGGACAGCTCATCGAGGAAATGATCATCGTCAGCATTGTCATCATGCTCTTCCTCTGGCACTTCCCCTCGGCCGTGATCCCGATCGTCACTATCCCGATCTCGGTCCTGCTCGCGTTCATCCCTCTCTACGGCATGAAGCTGACGTCCAATATCATGTCCCTTTCCGGGATCGCCATCTCCATCGGCGTTCTCGTCGACGGGGCCATCGTCGAAGTGGAGAACGCCTACAAGAAGCTCCAGCTCTGGCAGGACGGCGGCCGAAAGGGCGATTATCACATCGTCCGGCTGAATGCTCTCAAGGAAGTCGGGCCGTCGGTCTTCTTTTCGCTCCTGGTCATCGCCGTCGCGTTCCTGCCCGTGTTCACGCTCGTCGACCAGGAAGGGCGATTGTTCAAGCCGCTGGCCTACAGCAAGAACCTGGCCATGGCCATCGCCGCCATTCTGGCCATCACCCTCGACCCCGCCATGCGCATGCTTTTCACCCGGATGGACTACAAGCACTTCCGTCCGAAGTGGTTGTCCCGGGCCGTAAATACTATTACCGTGGGCCGTTATTATGCGGAAGAGAAACACCCGATCAGCAGGATCCTCTTCCGGATCTACGAGCCCGTCTGCGAGTTCGTCCTCAAATACCGCAAGTCCACGATCGCCGGGGCCCTCGTCCTGATGGCCGCGACCGTGCCCGTCTTTTTCAAGCTGGGATCGGAGTTCATGCCCCCGCTCAACGAAGGGACGATCCTCTACATGCCGACGACCCTCCCCGGGATCTCGGTGACCGAGACCCAGAACCTTCTCCAGACGATGGATAAGGTCCTCAAAGCGACGCCCGAGGTCGATCGGGTCTTCGGCAAGGCGGGCCGGGCCGAAACATCGACGGATCCGGCGCCGTTCAGCATGATGGAGACGACGGTCGTCCTGAAGCCGGAGAGCGAATGGCGGCCGGTCAAGCGCTGGTATTCGTCCTTGCCGCGGTTCCTCCAAAAGCCGTTGAGTCATATCTGGCGTGACCGGATCACGTGGGACGAGCTCGTCAACGAGCTCGACCAGAAGATGCAGTTTCCTGGGGTCTCCAACGCCTGGACGATGCCCATCAAGGCCAGGATCGACATGCTGACGACGGGCGTGCGGACGCCCATTGGCATCAAGGTCTACGGGGCGGACCTGAAGGAGATCGAAAAGATCGGGACGAGCCTCGAGATGACCCTGAGAGACGTCAAGGGCACGCGGAGCATCTTCGCCGAGCGCGTGACGGGAGGCTATTTTGTCGACTTCGATATCCGGCGCGAGGATATCGCCCGGTATGGGCTGACCATCAAGGAAGTCGAGATGATCATCATGTCGGCGATCGGCGGGGAACCCGTGACGACGACCGTGGAAGGCCGGGAACGATATACGGTGAACGTTCGATACGCCCGGGAGTCCAGGGACGACCTGGATAAACTCCGCCGCGTATCCGTCCCGACGATGTCCGGGGCCCAGATCCCGTTGGAGCAGCTGGCCGACATCCACCTGACGCTCGGGCCGTCCATGCTCCGGGACGAAAACGCCATGCTCGCCGGGTACGTCTATGTCGATATCACGGGCCGCGACGTGGGGAGTTACGTGGCCGAGGCCAAAAAGATCGTCAGCGAGAAGCTGACCCTGCCGGCGGGCTATTCCCTCCAGTGGAGCGGGCAATACGAAAATATGCTGCGGGTGAAGGAACGGCTCAAGGTGGTCATCCCCCTGACGATCTTCATTATCTTCGTCCTGCTCTACATGAACACCAAATCGCCGGTCAAAGCGGGCATCGTCATGCTGGCCGTGCCGTTTTCCCTGGTCGGCGCCGTCTGGTTCCTTTTCATCCTGAAGTTCAACGTTTCGATCGCGGTCTGGGTCGGCATGATCGCCCTCATGGGATTGGACGCGGAGACGGGCGTCTTCATGCTCCTATTCCTAGACCTGTCCTATTACGATCAGGTCCGGCAGGGGCGCATGAAGACATTCCAGGACCTCAAGGAGGCGATCATCCACGGGGCCGTCAAGCGGATCCGGCCCAAGATGATGACCGTGACGGCGATGTTCATGGGCCTTCTGCCCATCATGTGGTCTCTCGGCACTGGCTCGGATATGATGAAGCGCATCGCCGCGCCGATGATCGGCGGGGTATTCACCAGCTTCATCCTGGAACTATTAGTCTACCCCCCGATCTACGCCATCTGGAAATGGCGCTATGAGATGAAGCATGGAACCGTGGACGTCAGTCAAATCCCGGTTCCCCACCTGAGGGGGCATTAGATGGATATTGGCCAGGGGCGACCAATTACCCTGGTCCAATAATGCGGAAAGGGGAGGCGCCGTGATGAAATATGTCTGTCCCATGAAGTGCGAGGGAGACAGATCTTATGACACTCCCGGACATTGCCCGGTATGCCATATGAGGCTGGTTCCTGCTGATGAATCCGGGCACGAACATCATCAAGCTGACCATCATCAAATGGAAACCATGAGGCAAACGGATCATCGGCATGAGCATCCCGTCGAAAAAACAATGATGCACGATCATGGCGCTCATGCCGGTCGATCACATGCGGAAATACCGATGGGTACGGCAGGCCACGACCATCATAGGATGATGGTCAGGGATTTCAGGAAAAGATTTTTTGTTTCTCTAGCCATCACTGTCCCCATCCTGGCTTTTTCGCCTATGATCCAGAAATTCTTCGGGTATGAGCTCCTGCTCCCCGGCAATAAATATATTCTTCTGGCTCTTTCCTCCTTTGTCTATTTCTGGGGGGGATGGCCTTTTTTAGTCGGCTTTTACAAGGAACTTAAGGCTAAAGTCCCCGGTATGATGACGCTGATTTCGCTGGCCATCACGGTGGCTTACTTTTACAGCGCCGCGACTGTCTTTGGACTTCAAGGGGAAGATTTTTTCTGGGAACTTGCCACCCTCATCGACATCATGCTCCTCGGCCATTGGCTGGAGATGAAATCCGTAATGGGGGCCTCCAGGGCCCTCGAAGAGCTAGCCCAGCTGATGCCTTCGGAAGCCCATTTGCTGCATCCGGACGGGACGGCCATGGACGTTCCGCTTGCGGAGCTCAAGGCGGGTGACAGAGTCCTCGTCAAGCCCGGCGAGAAGATGCCGGCCGACGGAGAAGTGATCGAGGGAGAAACATCCGTCAACGAAGCGATGCTCACGGGGGAGTCCAAGCCCGTGGCCAAAAAAAAGGGGGCTAGGGTCATCGGTGGTTCCATCAACGGCGAAGGCTCCGTCACGGTGGAGATCCAAAAGACCGGCCGGGACTCGTACCTTTCCCAGGTGATCGACCTTGTCAGGCAGGCCCAGGAAAGCAAGTCGCGGACCCAGGACCTGTCGAACCGCGCCGCGCTCGGACTGACCCTGATCGCCATAGGCGCCGGCTCTTTAACGCTTTTCGTCTGGCTCGCCCTTGCCGGCAAGGGCTTCTCCTTCGCGCTCGAGAGAATGGTGACCGTCATGGTCATCACCTGCCCGCATGCCCTGGGGTTGGCCGTTCCCTTGGTCGTGGCCATCTCGACCGCGATTTCCGCGAGAAACGGCCTCCTCATCAGGAACAGGGCCGCTTTCGAGAGAGCGAGGAAGATCCAAGCGATCATCTTCGACAAAACGGGCACGCTCACAGAAGGACGATTCGGCGTGACCGATATCCTCGTTTTCGACAGTGGCATGGATAAAAGCGAGCTGGTCAAGTACGCGGCGTCCGTCGAAGCCCACTCGGAGCATCCTATCGCCCGGGGCATCAGCGAAGCGGCTTCCGGAGTCGTCTATTCCGTCGAGGGGTTCAAGGCCATTACCGGCAAAGGCGCCGAGGGCCGCGTCAACGGCCGGGACGTCAAAGTCGTCAGCCCGGGGTACCTGAGAGAACAGAAGATCGAGGCCAAGGACATGACGATCGAGCCTCTATCCATTCAGGGCAAGACCGTCGTCTTCGTCCTTCTGGACGGAAAGCTCATCGGTGCCCTTGCCTTGGCCGATATTATCCGGCCGGAATCGAGGCAGGCCGTCAGCCGGCTCAAGGAGATGGGCGTTCGGTGCATGATGCTGACAGGGGACAATCGTTTCGTCGCCAAATGGGTTGCCGAGGAGCTGGGGCTCGATGATTATTTCGCCGAGGTGCTGCCGCAACAAAAAGCCGAAAAAGTTAAGGAAGTCCAATCACGCGGGCTTGTCGTGGCCATGGTAGGGGATGGTGTGAACGACGCTCCCGCCCTGGCCCAGGCTGACGTCGGTATCGCTATTGGAGCCGGGACCGATGTCGCCGTGGAAACCGCCGATATCGTCCTCGTCAAAAGCAATCCCCTCGACGCGGTGGCCATCCTGGGCCTGGCCCGGGCCACTTACCGAAAAATGGTTCAGAATCTTGTTTGGGCGACGGGCTACAATGCCGCAGCGATCCCGCTCGCCGCCGGAGTGCTCTATAAGGAGGGGATCGTTCTGAGCCCGGCGTTGGGCGCTGTCCTCATGTCCTTGAGCACGGTGATCGTCGCGATCAACGCCCAGCTTTTGAAGATCAAAAAGAACTGAAGGTTGCTTTTAAGCGTCGTTGTCCGTTATGCTTGAGGCACAAGACGGATAGCGATATGGGATCCGAAAAAAGCAGCCCGGTCGTCGATCCCCCCCTCCATATCCTCGTCGTGGACGACGAGCTCAACATCAGGAAAACGCTGACGATCTGTCTCGAGACGGAGGGCCACAAAGTCACCGCCGTCAGCAACTTTCAGGACGCCCTGGCGGAGGCCTCTCGCAGATCCTTCGAGCTCGCCTTCGTTGACCTCCGGTTGGGCACGGACGATGGCCTCGACCTCATACCGGCCCTCCTGGCCGCCGCGCCAGGGCTCAAGATCATCGTCATCACCGCCTACGCATCTGTCGACACAGCCGTCGAGGCCATTCGGCGAGGGGCAACCGATTACATCCCCAAGCCGTTCACGCCCGCTCAGATCAACCTGGCGGTTCGCAAGATGTTCGAGGTCCGGTTCCTGGAGCAGAAGGTCGCGGCCCTCCAAGAAGACCTTGGTCGCCAGCGTCCCGAGATCGATTTCTCAAGCTCGAGCCCCCGGATGCAAAGAGCCGTGAACATGGCGCGCCAGGTCGCCGCCTCCGAGGCCACGATCCTCCTTTGCGGGGAGAGCGGAACAGGCAAAACCGTCCTGGCGCGGGCCATCCACTCCTGGAGCGGCCGGGCGGCCAAGCCGTTCAGTCTCATCTCCTGCCCTTCGTTCCCTCCCGAGCTCCTGGAAAGCGAGCTCTTCGGGCATGTGAAGGGAGCCTTCACGGGGGCCGTCCGCGATAACCCGGGCCGGATCGCCGTGACCGACGGCGGTACGCTTCTTCTGGATGAGATCGGCGACCTGCCGCTCCCTCTGCAGCCGAAACTCCTGCGTTTTGTCCAGGACAGGGAATACGAGCGCCTCGGCGACACGGTCACGCGGAAGGCGGACGTGCGGCTGATCGCCGCCACGAACGCGAACCTGCGGGACGCCGTCAAGGAAGGCCGGTTCCGTGAGGACCTCTATTTCCGTCTCAGCGTGATCCCGATCGAGCTCCCTCCCCTCCGGGAGAGACCGGACGACGTGCCCGTTCTGGCGGAACGTCTGCTGGCCTTCCATGCCCGCAGCAACCACCGTTCGTTCCTGGGATTCAAGAACGAAGCGCTCCAGGCGCTGACCGCTTATCGCTGGCCCGGGAACGTCCGGGAATTGAGCAACGCCATCGAACGCGCCGCCATCCTCTGTCCGGCCGACCGCATAGGCCTCGAGTGCCTCCCGGCGAATCTCTCACCGGGAGGCCCCGAGGTCAAGATCGGCGACCCCGTCAGCCTCGACAAGATCGAGGAATCCCATATCCGGCGAGTCCTCGCAGACTCCAAGTCTCTTCAGGAAGCGGCCGGCGTTCTCGGCATTGACCAAGCCACCCTCTGGCGACGGCGAAAAAAGTACGGCATCTGACAAGTCCGACATATTGCATTTTTCAATGGACGATCGGGCTGTTCATTGAAGAATGCAAGTCACCCATCCGGGCAATTTGGCTATTTTATTCATTATCAAAAACTTAATGCCCTGTCCCGTTGGCATGAGTCTTGCTTAAATTACAGCGGAAGGAAAAAAATAATGCTTGGTCTCCGCCAAAAGATCTCCCTGGGATTCAGCGCGCTTCTCATCATCATTATCGTCATCGGGACCCAAAGTATTCTCCATCTCTCCAAGCTGGGTGTTTCGATCGACGTCATCCTCCGCGAGAATTACCGGAGCGTCATCGCCTGCCAGCAGATGAAGGAAGCGCTGGAACGCATCGACAGCGGAACTCTGTTCGTTCTTCTTGGCCATGCAAAGGAAGGGGCCGACCTCGTCCGCAACAATCAGACCGCCTTCGAAAAGTCCCTTCAAGCCGAGCTCAGCAACATCACCCTCCCGGCCGAGGGAGAAAAAGCCGCCCGGCTTCGGGACCTTTTCAGACAATACGAAACCCTTTTAAAAGGCGTCGTCGATCCGGCCCAACCCGCAGATCTCCGGAATCAGGCTTATTTCACGGACCTCCTTCCGCTGTTCGGCCAGATCAAGAACCAGGCCGACGAGATCCTGCAGTTGAACCAGCAGAACATGAGTGACGCCAACAACCACGCGCGCCGGAGCGCCGAATCCGCCAGAAGGCGGATGTATGGTCTTCTGTTCATCGGGACAGCGCTGGCCGTCGTTTTCATCTTTTTCACCAGGAAGTGGATCCTCCGCCCGATCCACCGCCTCATCCGGTCGGCGGATGAGATCCGGCGCGGCAACCTGGACCTCGTTGTGGCCGGGGGTTCCCGGGACGAGATCGGCCACCTTTCGGACGCGTTCAACGCCATGGCCGCGAGCCTGCGGGAGTTCCGGAGGACGGACCAGGCCAAGCTCCTTCGCATCCAGAAGGCCACGCAGCAAGCCTTCGACAGCCTTCCCGATGCGATCGCGGTCATTGATACGGAGGGGCGGGTCGAGGTCGCCACGGAATCGGCCCGGACCGTCTTTGGGCTGAAACCCGGAGTTCTCGTCGAGGACCTACCATTCGGGTGGATGTCCGATCTTTGCCGCAACGCGCGTCAGGATGGCCGCGCCGCGTTCCTCGAAGGCCAGAGGTCTATCCAGCTATTCGTAACGGGCGAAGAGCGCTACTATCGCCCCGAGGCGGCGCCGATCCTGGACAACGAACGCTTGACGACCGGGGTGATTCTTATCCTCAAGGATGTCACCCAGCTCCGGCAGCAGGACGAGATCAAGAGGGGCGTCGTACGGACCGTGTCCCACCAGTTGAACACCCCTCTCACTTCGGTGCGCATGGCGATCCATCTCCTCCTGGGCGAAAAGATCGGCGCCCTGAACGAGAAACAGGCGGAACTTCTGATGACGGCCCGCGAGGACAGCGACCGCCTTCACGATATCCTCACCAGCCTTCTCGACCTCAGCCGCTTCGAATCCGGAAAGGCCCAGATGGATTTCCAGGCCCTCTCCCCGCGATCGATCGTCTTGGAGGCCGTCGAATCATTCCGCCGGACGGCCCAGGACCGCGGGGTGGCCCTTCACGCGGATATCCCGGGCGACTTCCCCGAAGTCTGGGTGGACACGACCCGGATCGGTCACGTCTTCGGCAACCTCCTTTCGAACGCGCTCAAGCACACCTCTCCCGGCGGCCGGATCGCCCTGACCGCCGAAGCCGACGATGCCTGGATCCGCTTTCATGTCTCCGACACGGGCGAGGGCATCCCGGCGACGTTCCTCACAAGGGTCTTTGAGCCCTTCTTCCGTGTTCCCGGCCGTCGGAACGAGACGGGCGCGGGGCTGGGGCTGGCCATTGTCAAGGAGATCGTCGAAGCCCACGGCGGCACGGTGGGCGTGGAGAGCGGCGAGGGGAAGGGATCCACCTTCACCTTTACTCTAAGAAGGGCCGACCGGTTCCCGAAAGAAAAGGCCGAAAGGCTTTGACGATGGCCGACATCTTGGGATTCATCATCGGGCTCCTGCTCATCGGCTATCTTCTGTTGAGCGTCCTGCGGCCCGAAAAGTTCTGATGAGGTGATGGCGATGGAGCTTTCCGGCTGGCTTCAACTGGCCCTCTTCGTCGGCCTCCTGTTCGCGGTCACGAAGCCTCTGGGTCTCTACCTCGCCCGGGTCCTCGAGCCCGAGGGCAAGACTTGGTTGGACCGGCCGGTCAAGCCGGTCGAGCGCCTGATCTATCGGATCCTCGGCATCGACCCGAAAATGGAGCAGGATTGGCGGCACTACGCGCGATCCCTTATCGTTTTCAGCATGGCCGGGCTGCTGTTCACGTACGCCGTGCTCCGGCTCCAACATTTTCTGCCGCTCAATCCTCAAAAATTCGGGTCTGTCCGGGCGGACCTGGCCTTCAACACCGCGGCCAGCTTCGCGTCCAATACAGACTGGCAGAACTATGCGGGAGAAACGACCCTGTCGTATTTTTCCCAGATGGTCGGGCTCGTCCTCCATAATTTCGTCTCGGCGGCCGCCGGCATCGCCGCGGCCGCGGCCCTCGTCCGGGGCATCGCCCGGCATTCGGCCAAAACCCTCGGAAACTTCTGGGTCGACCTCGTCCGGATCAACCTCTATCTCCTCCTTCCCTTTTCGATCGTTTTCTCGCTTTTCCTGACGTCGCAGGGGACGATCCAGAACTTCAAGCCTTCCGTCAGAGCCGCGGCGGTCGAGAGCGGGGCCGTTCAAGACATCGCCCAGGGGCCGGTGGCGTCCCAGGCGGCCATCAAGATCTTGGGGACAAACGGCGGCGGCTTCTTCAACGCCAACGCCGCCCACCCCTACGAGAATCCCACCCCTCTTTCGAACTTCATCCAGATGCTCGCCATATTTCTTGTCCCCAGCGGTTTGACGTATTATCTCGGGCGGAAGGTCAAGAACCAGAAGCATGGCTGGGCGGTTTGGAGCGCCATGGCCATTCTCTTTCTGGCCGCGGCGCTCGTCTGCTGGAAGGCCGAAGCCGCCGGCAATACCCGCTTGCGGGCCCTGGGCGTCGACCCTGCCGGAGGCAACATGGAGGGCAAAGAGGTCCGGTTCGGTGTCGCGGGCTCAAGTCTCTTCGCCACCGTCACCACGGCGGCCTCTTGCGGTGCGGTCAATTCCATGCACGATTCGTTCACCCCGCTCGGTGGCCTGGTCCCGTTGTTCAACATTCAGCTCGGAGAAGTGGTCTTCGGCGGCGTCGGCTCGGGGCTCTACGGGATGCTCATCTTCGTCATCCTGGCCGTCTTCCTCACCGGCCTGATGGTCGGACGGACCACGGAGTACATGGGCAAGAAGATCGAAGCTTATGACGTGAAAGTATCCGTCCTGGCCGTGCTCGTGCTGGTATTCTCCATCCTCGGTTTCTCCGCCTGGGCCGCGGCCAGCCGGTGGGGCCTGGCCGGGCCCACCAATTCAGGGCCGCACGGGCTGAGCGAGATCCTCTATGCCTTCTCGTCGGGAGCGGGCAACAACGGCAGCGCCTTCGCCGGATTGAATGGCGTTACAACCCCCTACAATATGTCCCTGGCCCTGGCCATGCTCTTCGGCCGTTTCATCATGATGATCCCCGTTTTGGCCCTGGCCGGAAACCTGGCCAGAAAAAAGATCCTGCCGCCGAGCGAAGCGAGCTTTCCCGCGAGCGGCCCGACCTTCGTCATCATCCTCATCGGGACCGTCCTCGTCGTCGGCGCCCTGACCTTTCTGCCCGCCCTGGCCCTCGGCCCCATCGTCGAGCACTTCCTGATGACGGGATCCAGGATCCTGTATTAGGCGAGGATGACCGTGCGCGCCAAGAACCGCTCCCTATTCGATAAGGCCATCGTCGGCCGGGCGGGGCTCGATGCCATCAAGAAGTTGAATCCGTCCCACCTGCTCAAGAATCCCGTCATTTTCGTCACCGAAGTCGGGGCGCTGCTGACGACGGCCGGCCTGTTGACGAGATCGAAGGGCGAGCCGGCGGGCTTCGCGCTCCAGGTGGCCCTCTGGCTCTGGTTCACGGTCCTGTTCGCCAATTTCGCCGAAGCGATGGCCGAAGGCCGGGGAAAGGCCCAGGCCGACGAGCTCCGCAAAACGCGAGCCTCCACAACGGCCCGCCTCCTTCGGGCCGACGGATCGGTCGATTCCGTCCCCTCCGAGCGCCTGCGCAAGGGCAACTTGATCATCATCTCCGCCCGCGAGATCATCCCGGCCGACGGGGAGATCATCGAGGGCGCGGCCATGGTGGACGAATCCGCCATCACGGGCGAGTCCGCCCCGGTCATCCGCGAGGCGGGCGGCGACCGGAGCGCGGTCACCGGCGGGACACGCGTCTTGTCCGATCGCATCAAGGTCCGCGTTACGGCCGACCCGGGGACAAGCTTCCTCGACCGGATGATCGGGCTCGTCGAGGGGGCGCGGCGCCAGAAGACACCGAACGAGATCGCCCTGACCATCCTTCTTTCGGCCCTGACGATCATCTTCCTCGTGGTCATCATGTCCCTGAAACCCTTCGGCGGATATTCCGGGGTCACCTTGACGACGACCGTGCTCGTCGCTCTCCTCGTTTGCCTGATCCCGACGACGATCGGCGGCTTGCTGAACGCCATCGGGATCGCCGGCATCGACCGCATGGTCCAGAAGAACGTTCTGGCCATGAGCGGGCGCGCCGTCGAAGCCGCGGGCGACGTCGATGTGCTGCTCCTCGACAAGACCGGGACGATCACCCTGGGCGACCGCCAGGCCACCGCTTTTCTGCCGGCGCCGGGGGTTACGGTCGAGGAGATGGCCGGCGCGGCCCAGCTCGCGTCCCTGGCCGATGAAACGCCCGAAGGGCGGAGCATCGTCGTCCTGGCGAAGAAATACGGGCTGCGAGGTCGCTCCATTGCCGATTTGCCCGGAGCGGCGTTTATCGCTTTCTCCGCCCAGACCCGAATGAGCGGCGTGGACTTCGAGGCCCACCGCATCAGAAAAGGGGCCCCGGACGCCATCCGGGAATTCACCGGGGAAAGCGTTCCCCTCGAGGTCGGCGACTCGGTCAGTCACATCGCTCTCCAGGGAGGGACGCCTCTTCTCGTGGCCGATGGAAGCAAGGTCCTGGGCGTCGTCCATCTCAAGGATATCGTCAAGGGCGGCCTGAAAGACCGCTTCGAGCGGTTCCGGGCCATGGGGATCAAAACAATTATGATCACCGGCGACAATCCCCTCACCGCGGCGGCGATCGCCCGGGAAGCGGGGGTCGACGATTTCGTCGCCGAGGCCAAGCCCGAAGATAAGATGACGCTCATCCGAAGGGAGCAGGCCGCCGGTCACCTCGTGGCCATGACCGGCGACGGCACGAACGACGCCCCCGCGCTGGCCCAGGCGGACGTCGGCGTGGCGATGAATACGGGGACGCAGGCCGCCAAGGAGGCCGGCAACATGGTCGACCTCGATTCCAACCCGACGAAGCTGATCGAGGTCGTCGAGATCGGAAAGCAAATGCTCATCACCCGCGGCGCGCTGACGACCTTCAGCGTCGCCAACGACGTCGCCAAGTATTTCGCCATCATCCCGGCCATGCTGGTCGGCGTCTTCCCCGTCATCGCGCCCCTCAATATCATGGGACTCCGTTCGCCGGCGAGCGCCATCTTGAGCGCGGTCATCTTCAACGCCCTGATCATCATCGCCCTCGTCCCCCTGGCGCTCCGCGGCGTGCGCTTCCGGCCCATGGGAGCGGCAACTCTCCTCCGGCGCAATCTCTTGATCTATGGCTTGGGCGGGCTCATCGCCCCCTTCCCCGGGATCAAGCTTATCGATATCATTGTCAATGCCCTGCATCTTGTTTAACATGAGAAGGGACGCGCGGAAATGAAGAACTGGCTGGCCGAGCTCCAGAGGTCGTTCCTGGCCGTGGCCGTCCTGGCCATTATTCTGTGCGGCCTCTATCCACTCGCGGCCAGGTTCATCGCTCAGGGCCTTTTTCCCGGCCGGGCCAACGGTTCGCTCATCGCGCGGGACGGAGTCGTCGTCGGATCGAGCCTGATCGGCCAGGCGTTTTCATCCCCGAAATATTTTCACCCGCGCCCCTCGGCGGCCGGGCAGGGATACGATGGCGGCCGGTCCGGGGGGACGAATCTCGGGCCCTTATCGAAGGACCTCGTGGAGACCGTCCGCAGGCGGATCGTGGAATACCGGTCGGAAAACGGGCTCGCCGACGAGACCGCGGTGCCGGCCGACGCCGTCACGGCCTCCGGAAGCGGGCTCGACCCCCATATCTCTCCGGAAAACGCCCGGATCCAGGCCCCCCGCGTATCGAGAGCGCGGGGCCTCGCGGAGGCCGTTGTCCGTGCTCAGATCGAGGCCTGCACCGAGGGCCGCACGCTGGGCATCCTGGGCGATCCCCGAGTGGACGTCCTGCGTCTGAACCTCGCTCTCGACGGAGTCCGCGATGCCGGAAGATAGGGCCGACGCGTTCCTTCGGATGATCCGCCGGGCCCAGCGGGGGCGGCTGAAGATCTTCCTCGGCTACTCGGCCGGCGTCGGCAAGACCTATCAAATGCTCCAGGAAGGCCACCGGCTCAAGAGCGAGGGCATCGACGTCGTCATCGGCCTTCTGGAGACGCATGGCAGGGCGGACATCGCCCGGCTGGCCGAGGGCCTCGAAGTCGTTCCCCGCCGCACCCAGGAATACCACGGCATCGCGATCGAGGAGATGAACGCGGAGGCGGTCGTCGCCCGCAAGCCGCAGCTGGCCCTCATCGACGAACTCGCTCACACGAACGTCCCGGGCAGCCGGAACGCGAAGAGGTACGAGGACGTCCTGGATATCCTGGCCGCGGGAATCCACGTCATCAGCACTCTCAATATCCAACACCTTGAAAGCCTCTACAACATCGTGGAGACGGCCGTCGGGGTCAAGGTCCGCGAGCGTCTTCCGGATTCCATCCTGGCCGAGGCGGACGAGATCGTCGATGTCGATCTGGCGACAGACGACCTCCGGAAGCGCCTCGAAGATGGGAAGATCTACCCGGCCGAGCGCATCGAGACCGCGTTGGCCAACTTTTTCGTAAGGTCCAACCTGGAGAAGCTTCGCGAGCTGACGCTCCGTGAGCTCGCGGCACAGATCGACCTGCGCCGGCGCGAGGCCCAGGGGACGGAGGGCGGCGCCGCGTCGGACCAGGTCATGGTCTGCCTGAGCTCGCACGGGCCAAACAGCGAGAAGCTCCTGCGCTACGGCTCGCGCCTGGCGGGGAAATTCAACCGGAACTGGTACGCTGTCTACGTCCAAACACCATCCGAAGAGGCCACGATCATCGACGCGCAAGTCCAGCGCCATCTCTCGGACACGCTGACGTTGGCCAAGCAGCTGGGGGCCATGGTCTTCACCTACAAGGGCGAAGACATCGCCGACACTATCCTCCGGTTCGCCGCGGAATACAGGGTCGGTCATATTATCGTGGGCAGGGCCATCCCACGACCCCTCTGGAAAAGGATAGGCCGGAACAAGACGGTCGTCGAAAGTCTGATGAAGAACGCCCGGAAGGTCACGGTCATCGTCCTTGATACGTGCGAGGCACCGCCGGGATCCGTCCGTCCTCAGCCGGATGTGTCGGAAGAAGCTTCGCCCGTTGATCCGGCGGGGGGATCAGATCTTCAGCCGATCGAGCGCCCTCGCCTGAGCCTCTTGTCGTCTCCTCGGCATATCGTGATCTGGGAGACGGCCGTCGAAAAGGAGACCGTTCTTATGGCCCTGGCATCGACCGTCGGAAGGGAAGCGGGGGTCGAAGCCGGGGAGAGCCTCTTCGAGTCCATCATGAAACGGGAAGCCCAGGGCTCCACGTTTTTCAATGAGGGCGTGGCTTTCCCTCACGTCCGCGTGGAGGGCCTGGCCGCTCCGGTCATAGCCCTGGGGTTGACGAGAGAGGGGGTCATCGACGTGGCGACGGATAAGCCCATCGAGATCGTCTTTCTCATCCTGTCACCGGCCCAAGCGCCCGAGGCGCAAGTCATTCTCTTGGGCCTGGCCAGCCGGGCAGCCCAGAACAGGTCTCTCATGCAGGCCTTGCGGGCCGTCCGGACGCCTGAGGAGGCCATAAAGGCCATCCGCGATTGGGAAGCTCCGGCGTAAGGCTCCTACGCAAACTCCCAACGATTATCCGAGCGCGACTTGACAGCCGAACAAATGATAATCTATCGTCGTTGACGCTGGGAGCCGAGTAAAGGAGCACAGACATGCTCACCCGCACTTCTCAGGTGAAGGACAGATCATCCCGTTTTATCTTTCTGATCGGCGTCTGCCTTTCGCTTTGCGCCGTTTCTCTCTTCGCCCAGGCTCCCGCGAAACGACCGCTCACCGCTGATGACGTGTATCGCGTGAAGGAGGTCGGCGATCCGCAGGTTTCGCCCGACGGCAAGTGGATCGCCTATACCGTCACGAGCATGGACCGCGAGGCCGACAAGCTGCGAAGCGCCATCTGGATGGTCAACTGGGAGGGTACGCAGGATCTGCAGCTCACCCATGGGCCCGACTCGGAAACCTCGCCGCGCTGGAGCCCGGATGGAAGGTATCTGGCGTTCCTCTCCGCTCGCCCCGCCGAGGGAAAGGCGCAGATCTGGCTGCTCGATCGACGCGGCGGCGAAGCGAGTCCGTTGACGAACGTCAAAGGCGAGATCGGCGGCTATGAATGGTCGCCCGACGGCAAGCGGCTCGCGCTGGTCATGCGGGACGCCGAGGGGGACCCGGGCGAAACGCCCAGTCCCAAAGCCCAGGCGCCGAAGCCGATCGTCATAGACCGATACCACTTCAAGCGGGACATCGAGGGCTATCTCACCGCTTCGTCCCGCGATCGTCTTTATCTGTTCGAGGTCGAGGGCAAAAAGCTGGAAGCCCTGACCGGCGAAAAGGATTTTGACGAGACCGATCCGGCCTGGTCTCCCGACGGGTCGCAACTCGCGTTTTTCAGCAACCATGCCAAGGAGCCCGATCGGACCGAAACGACCGATATTTATATCGTCGAGGCGCGCGCCGGAGCCGGGCCCCGCAAGCTGCTCACCATCGGCAAGCCGGACGAGCAGCGGTTGGTCTGGAGCCCGGACGGCCGGATGCTCGCCTTTCTCCAGGGCCTTGAGGCGAAGTTCAATTTCTACAACCAGGATCGGCTGGCCGTTGTGCCGGCCGCGGGCGGCGAGCCGCGCACGATGACGGCCAAGCTCGACCGCCGGGTGTCTCAGCCTGAATTCACGCCGGACGGTTCCGCCCTGACTTTCCTGGTGGAAGACGACCGGCGTGTGTATCTGGGGAAGGTCGCCGTCGTCGGCGGCAACGTGGAACGCGTGAGCGACGGCAGCGCCGTCCTCAGCAAACGCGTGAGCGGCGGCGGGCATGCGGCCGTCGCGGCGGCGTCGGATTCCTCGGCGACGGAGATCTACGCGCTCGAGAACGGAAAACCGCGCAAACTGACCGGGCACAACGACGCCTTTCTTGCCGAGTGGCAGCTGGGCGCCGTCGAGGACATCGGCTTCCGGAGCAAGGACGGCACGGAGATCCATGGCCTGATGGTCAAGCCGCCCTCGTATGAGGCGGGGAAGAAATATCCCACGCTGGTGTGGATCCACGGCGGCCCGATCATGCAGGACGACCATGCGCTGCTGTTCGATCTGTATCCGCTCGCCCTCGAGCGGCAGTTCTTCGCGGCCCACGGCTACGTCGTCCTGGCGATCAACTATCGCGGCAGCAGCGGGCGCGGCGCCGAGTTCACGCGGAGCATTCTCGGCGATTGGGGGAACAGGGAGGTCTCCGATCTGCTCGCCGGCGTTGACTACGCCGTGCGGCTGGGGATCGCGGACCCCGACCGGCTCGGCCTAGGCGGCTGGAGTTACGGCGGCATCCTGACGGACTATACGGTCGCGACGGACCCCCGGTTCAAGGCCGCCATCAGCGGGGCCGGCAGCGCCATGCAGCTCTCGATGTACGGGAGCGACCAGTACGTCCGGCAGTACGAGCAGGAGATCGGCCTGCCCTGGAAGGCCGCGGACGCATGGATCCGCGTCTCCTATCCATTCTTCCGGGCCGACCGGATCAAGACGCCCACGCTATTCATAGGGGGCGAAAAAGACTTCAATGTCCCGATCATCGGCAGTGAACAGATGTACCAGGCGCTGAGAACGCTCGGCGTTCCCACGCAGCTGGTGATCTATCCGGGGGAGTACCATATCCTCACGCGTCCGAGCTACATTCACGAGCGGCTGGTACGGTATTTGGCGTGGTTTGACAAGTACTTGAAACTCCCGAAGTAGAGTCTACTCAATGATCCGTTCGCGCCCTGGCGCCGGGGCCGCGCACGATCCGTCCCGGCTTGGCCCCCGTATGTTCGCCGTCCCGTAGGACCTGGACCCCGTTCACCAGGACGTGGACGATGCCCGTCGCGTACTGGTGAGGCTTCTCAAAAGTGGCCAGGTCCCTGACCTTGGCCGGATCAAAAACCACGATGTCAGCGAAATACCCCGTTTGGAGGCGCCCGCGCCGTTCAATCCTCAGGGTCTCGGCCGGAAGCGCGCTCATCTTGCGGACGGCCTCCTGGAGCGTCATCAGCTTCTCGTCCCGGACGTATTTTCCCAGGACCTTCGGATAAGTCCCATAGGCCCGCGGATGGGCGCCGGATCCGAGGAATATCCCCTCGGGAGCATAAGCGGCTTCGTCGGTGCAGAAACTGAGCCACGGCAGGGGCAGCGTTTTTTTCAGGTTCTCCTCGGACTGGTTGAAATAGATGGCCAGCACTTGGCCGTTGTCCTCGATCAGGAGATCTATGGCCGCGTCCTCCGGGGACGTCCCCCGGATCCCGGCTACTTGGGCCAGCGTTTTCCCGGTCAACGGCTTCAAGCTTTCTTTGCCGAACGCGACCAGCAATATCCTGTCGGGCGAGCCGCATTGGAGATACAGGCTTTCCCAGTCCTTTGATGGTTCTTTCATCTCCCGGATGATCCGTTGCCGAGTGGCCGGGTCCTTCATCCTCTCGATCGCGGCCTCGATCCCGCCGTCTTGGATCCATGCCGGCAATGAAGCCACGAGCCCGGTCATGCCCGCGGCGTAGGGATAAGCATCGGCCGTGACCTCCAGCCCTTCCGCGCGGGCTTTTTCCAGGATCCCGATGACCTCGTCCATCTTCGCCCAGTTGTTGCGCCCTCCCGTTTTCAGGTGAAAGATCTCGCCGCGTATCCCGGCTTCCCTTACGATCCGAAGGAACTCGCCGGTGGCCCCGACGATGTCGTCTCCCTCGCTGCGGATGTGAGAAATGTAGAGGCCGTTGTATCGCGCGGCCGCTTTGGCCAGGGCCACGAGCTCGGCGGTCTCGGCGAAAGAGCCGGGCGGATAGATCAAGGCCGATGCGACACCCAGGGCGCCCTCTTCCATCGCCTGCCCGACCAGATCTTGCATCAGGCGCAACTCCTCATCGGTCGGCGGCCGGTCATCATAGCCGATCACATGGATCCTCGGGGTCGCCGCCCCGATGAATGAAGCCACGTTGGGAGTCACGCCACGGCTTTCGAGGAAGCGCAGGAATTCGTCCAGGGTCGTCCATCCGATGCCGCTGCGAATGTCGCCTTGGCCCCTGAGCAGGGCCTCTTTCATCCGAGGGCTGAGAGGCCCCATGGATTCTCCTTCGCCCAGGACTTCCAAGGTGATGCCTTGCCGGATATCGCTCTGCGCCTTCCCGTCCTCGATCAGGGTTTGCCCGGCTTGAGACATCATGTTGATGAATCCGGGCGCGACCGCCAGCCCCCGGACATCGATTTCCGCCTTGCCGCGAGCTTTCGAAAGGTCCCCGATCGCGACGAT
>Ga0315276_10001951_pt1 | contig 18689 bp, 16 predicted proteins | sample YL17G05_0_MG_FD_204542 | JGI IMG/M metagenome (GOLD analysis project Ga0315276, IMG submission 204542) | Sediment microbial communities from Yellowstone Lake, YNP, Wyoming, USA - YL17G05_0 | ecosystem: Environmental > Aquatic > Freshwater > Lake > Sediment | place: USA: Wyoming | collected... | reverse complement strand
GACAACAGATTGCGCAGTTTCCTCAGCTTATCATTCATGGCCATCAGGGTACTTCTGTATCGCTTCCCGATCGTCTTCCGACCCAGTCTCGCGCCGCCTCTGCGGCTACGGGCCATGTAATGAGTAAAACCAAGAAAGTCAAACGTGTTTAACCTGCTACCATTTTCCTTCCCCTCCAGATATGCCCTCCTGCCAAATTCTATTAACCGGCTCTTCTCCGGGGATAGTTCCAGTCCAAACTGCTTCAGCCTGTCCGGCAACTTCTCCCATACCTTCTGTGCGTCTTCCCTGTCGGTGCATCCGATGACAAAATCATCGGCGTATCGGATCAGGTATATTCTGCCTGCCAATTCTCTCCTTACCTTCCGCATGATCCACAGATCAAGAACGTAGTGCAAGTAGATATTGGCCAGAAGCGGAGATATAACGCCACCCTGGGGCACCCCTACTTCATTGCGTATCCTTTTCCCTTCCTCCAAGACCCCTGCCCGCAACCACTTCCCTATCAACCGCAGGATCGTGCGATCCACAATCCGCTCTTTCATCATCCGCATGAGCCACTTATGATCCACGTGGTCAAAATACCCTTTGATGTCCACATCTATCAGGTAGTTCACCCCGCCTTTCATAATGCTCAACTCCAGCGTCTTAAGCGCATCGTGTCCACTTTTCCCCGCCCGGAATCCATAAGATACGCCCAGAAAGTCTTGCTCATAAATGGCGCTCAATATCTTCGCCACCCCTCTCTGTACAATCCTGTCCTCCAGAACAGGAATCCCTAAAGGCCGCTCCCTCCCATCGGGCTTCGGTATCCATACCCGGCGAATGTCCTTCGCTCGGTATCGATTCTCCCGCAACCGCTTTACCAGATCCGCTATGTTCCTATCCAGTTCCTCTCCGTAGGACTCATAACTTACCTGGTCTATACCGGCTGCCGCCTGATGGTTCAGCTCGCGGTAACAACCCTTCAGGAATTCTTCGGTCAATAGGTGGGCTAATGAAGTGAACTTCATCTTTGAATCTCTTGCCGCAATCTCTGATAGCCGATTCAGTTCCGTTGACAATGCTTTTCCGGGCTCTGTGTCCTGCATTGTTTCCCCTCCTCGATACACCTGCCTGTCAACCCCTTCCCTCCACCGGCATTACCCGGCTTCATCAGTACTATGAGTTGATCCGACTACCTGTCCCTCATCCTCAACCCTCGTTTCCTCGGTTTTGAGTACCCCTTTATCAGAGGAAGGCACAGGTCCTCCCAGGTTCCTGAAGAATCCCTTGGACAACATGCCGTGGACTATGACCCCGGTGGAGTATCCGCCATCTCGCCTGTAGCGATGGCTTCGTTGCTGCCTTCAGTGTTCTTAATCACTTGGGCTCGCTCCACAACATAAGCGTTTTCGAGGCTGAACTCCTTCACCCATTTCGGATTACGGCCTGCTGTCACCCTGTTTACGCTTCACTCATACGGTTACCCGCATAAATGCAAAACTCGGTTCTGACGGTCGGCTAACTTTGTCAGGCTGGCTTCTCAGCCAACTGGATTCCCCAGGCTTGGCCTGGCGCACTAGGAATTCGCTTTCGATCCTTCCCTGCTCAATGAATCTGAGGTTTATATTTCCCTGTTCGCATCTTTGGTAAAGCCAGCCAAAAAATTCAACCGCGCTCTGCACTCCGGTTCTCCTTCTCCCGGTTCCACGCATTAAGGATGAGAAGGTCGATCTCTCCTTTTAGTTGGTTCGGGAAGGTCACTACTGTCTGGTATTTGATTTGCCCGGTAACCGGGTCTTTCCAAGAGATTTGAGGACAGGCCACCCACGGGCGTTTATTCGCCTCCTGGATGACCCTAAATTCCCTAATGACGATTCCCCCGTCTAGCTCGATATCCGCAAAGGCCTTCAAGGGCTTCCCGTTTTCCGACTTTTTGCGTATCTCAAGAACCTTCACGATTTGCCTTTCCTTGTCGTTCGGCCTCGGAAATCAACCGCCCCAGGCTTTTGATTTCTTCAGGGTCTACTCTCATAGCCTTTAATCCCAACCGATAATAAGGCCAGCGGCCGCTGCGAATCATCCGCCGCACGTGATCCGGTGAGCAGCCCAGTTCCCGTGCTGCCGCGCTTATACTCGCCAACATTGCTAATACCTCCTGAATATGCTTTCATCAGTTTTGGGTAGCATTATGAGTATTTTCTACCACAGAAAAGAATTCAGAGAACTGCGTCTAATTTTGCAAAAAATGCAAAAATACACCCAGAGAGGAGGGTTAGTAAGGAATTCTCTATCAGATTAACTTAAGGAAACTAAAAATGGATCGAAGGGGAGGAATATAAGCGAGTTTCTCTACTTCTTGGGGGGTTTTCCCTTTAATAAAGTTTTCCCGAAACCGTTCGGGCCGATTATCATCTTGGATATAGATTCGTCGAAAGTTATAGAAGTTTCCTGGGGAATCCCCGAAGGGATCAATCATTTTCCTTTCCCCCATGAACTGCTGGAAATTTTTCCCTTCCATTATTTTAAACAATTCAGAAAAATTCCCGGGAGTAAGTTTCTGTTTATGAAGATAATTGATTAATTCTTCTCCCGATATTTTATTCCTCATTGACTGTAGCAAAGGTCCGTAACGCTTTGATAGACAATACGCGGTTAGCTCAGTCGGACGGAAACGATCTCTGAAAACTGTACCGTATTCGTCCTGAATAGCATTGTTAATTAGTTTTCGAAGGTAATCAGGCCAGATTTTATGATCCTGCCTGCTCCAATATGAGAAAAAGGGAGATAAATAACCACCTTCTCTTTTTATATCCTGTACTACATGATGAGTATATTTGTGCCTTCCCCCTAATTGTTTCTTCTGTATTTTCTCTATTGCGGGATAGACGAAGCAAGAATAAAAGTCTAATCCAAACTTTCCAGGGTTTCGGTCAATCTCTTCTTTCAGTCTTAACCAATCATCTGGGGGACCAGTGATCTTGAGCTTAATATATAAGTTTCCTTGTGCTTCGAATTCTCCCGTTCTTAGCCGTTTAATTGCAGTCTTTACATTATCATGCTGAAGTTTTCTTTTGTTTGGCACTTGCCACCTCCTACAATGGCATCTCCTACAAGAATGAAATGGGGGAACGCTGACAGGAGTATCAGCCTTGTCGGCCTGCAGTGCCTATTCCCTCAGTTTCATAATTCTAGATTAAGCTTCGGTGTTATTGTTTTGTACCATTGGAATCGAACTTCATCAGGAAAATGTCGGAACCGCCCGCATTGGTGTTGCCATCAAGACCTTGGCTGGTAGCGCCAGTTAAATAGACACTACCACTGGTGTCCACCGCAACCCCATAGCTGTCGCCATTGGCTCCTACCCCTGCCAAGCGAGTCCATTGCTTGATTCCTGCTGAATCAAACTTCATTAAAAAACTGTCATAAGGTCCAGCGTTGATGTTTCCGTCAAGGTTGCCCTGAGTTAGGCCAGTTACATAAACATTCCCGCCGCGGTCTACTGCAACTCCATAGCCCATATCCCAGCTCGGTGTTCCCGCCAACCGGGTCCATTGCTTAGTTCCTGAAGAATCATACTTCATCAGAAAAATGTCCGTATATCCTCCCCCTGCGTTGATGTTTCCGTCAAGGTTGCCCTGAGTTAGGCCAGTTACATAAACATTCCCACTGTTGTCTACTCCAACTGCACGGGCTTGATCATCACCCGTTGTTCCCGATAAGCGAGTCCATTGCTTGATTCCTGCTGAATCAAACTTCATTAAAAAACTGTCATAAGGTCCAGCGTTGATGTTTCCGTCAAGGTTGCCCTGAGTTAGGCCAGTTACATAAACATTCCCACTGTTGTCTATTGCAACTCCTGTACCTGAATCTTGACCAATTGTACCGGCCAACCGGGTCCATTGCTTGGTCCCCGAGGAATCATACTTTATTAGAAAAATGTCCGAACCGCCTGCGTTGGTGTTCTGATCCAGGCTACCAGAGGTAAAACCGGTTATGTAGATGTTTCCGCTGCTATCTAGTCCAATTCCATTACCTGAATCAAAGCCATCTGTTCCAGCTAGGAGACTCCACAGTTTGTTTCCCGAGCGATCAAACTTTATTAGAAAAATGTCACCACCTCCTGCGTAAGCGTTCCCATCCAGGGTGCCTGAAGTGTAGCCAGTTACATAAATATTCCCACTGCTATCCGCCGCAACTGCATTGCCCTGATCATCACCCGTTGTTCCGGCCAACCGGGTCCATTGCTTGGTCCCAGAGGAATTAAACTTTGTTAAGAAAATGTCAGCGCCCCCAGCATTGGTGTTCCCATCCAGGTTGCCAGTGGAATAGCCAGTTACATAGATATTGCCGCTATCATCTACGGCAACCGCATTCCCCATATCTCTAGCTGTTGTACCCCACTGTTTAGTCCATAGTAGTGATGCCGTAGTAAAGCTCCACGAGTAAGCAGATGCCATATGGTTTCCTGCCATATCTTGTACATCAGTAGATATCGCCGCAGTATAGGAGGCGCTATAATCGAGGTTACTCGATGGAGTGAAAGTAGCGGTCATTATAGAGGAATTGTAGGATACGGTGCCACTTACCGGGGTTGCGCCTTTCTGCAAGGTGAATGACGTTGTATTTATGGAGGACAAAGCCATTGCTTCGCTGAATATGGCAGTTATAGCGGTGGTTACAGCAACATCCGTGGCATTACTAGCTGGATTGCTAGAACTTACAGTTGGGAGAGTGGTGTCATTACCAATATATATCATTGTAATTGTGCCTGCATTTGTTGTAGAGCCTGCATTTACAGTTATACCTCCCTTTTCTCCCCTCCAGTTTAACGCACCGCCAGAGACAGTCCCTTCAAGTCTAACCATATAGTTTGAGCCTGCCGGTACACCGGTGATCGTCCCTGAATGGGCGGAACAAGGCCAGGACCCCGAAGCAATTTGGACATTAGAAGAATTAAATATTGTTGCACTTACTGTGCTTATTCCATAATCTAGGCAAATATCGCTGCTTGCCCGGACTGTAACCTGTTGGGCAGATAGACTTTCATCGGGGAAAATGCTCGCTTGGGAAGAATGCTGCCACTCTAAATCAAAAGCGACTGCCCCTGTCCCAGAACTTGTTGAGCTAGACGCTGAATTTCCAGGCCCGCTGCCACCACAGGCAAATAAGAAAAGATAAAAAGCAAGAGGCAACAGGTAGTAGGCACATTGTATTTTTTTATTCATGGCCCGCATTCTCCTCTCCTCTATCAAATCACTTATCATTTTTGGCGTTCTCTGCCCTTCTTACCATCCAGCAGATACACTGCCGCTGCCCCCCGGAGTAGATCCACCCCCGCCGCCTCCGCCACCCCCGCCGGCGAAAGCAGCCACGGCGACCCCGACAAGTATCAAACCAAGGACTACCCACGGCCATTTTGGTGCTGGCTTCAATACTTTTTCCGTAGGCATCTCCTCTTCAGGCATCGAAAGTACTTCAGGCGTATGTTTTTTTATGTCCCCCTGGGCATAATAACTCGCTTCCTCAGCCAGCGTTACTCTGGGGGGAAAAAATACCAGGATAGAAGGGATTAAAACTAGAACTAAAGCTCTCTTTAAATTCTCCATGATCTCCTCCAAACTAGGCAAAAAATCGCGGGGCGCAAAGTGCCCGGAGCATATCGTGAAAGAATCCGCATCACTCCCACCCCTGCTCTCCCCCGTTATAGGGGGATGGGAATATTTTACTTCTTACTTCTTACTTCTCACTTCATATTTTATGAATCTCTCTGCTCGCTCGGAGAGGGGGACCGCTATAATTTCCTTTATCAGCTCATTCAAAAAGGCGGTTTTCCCAGCGTATAAACCATAAATGCCTTCCTCAAACTTAGCGGTATCAAAACTCAATGGCTGTTTTAGACAAAGAATGTAAATGGTCTCATGGGTGATTTTTTCACCCGGCAATGTATGAACCCTGAGGTTCATCCCCGCCTTTTTATCCGATTCATCAGGAAAATCGAAGGTCTCATTTGCTTTTATAAAATTGTTTCTTCGATAACGATTCGGGAGTAAGATAAAGACCTTTTCGTCCTCAAGGATGCAAAAAATATTAAGATGACAGTCCCTTTGGGGCTGCACCTTTATCACCATCTCATCGTTTTCATTAAAGACAGCTCTATTCAGAGTTGCCTCCAACTTGAAATAGGGGTCTGCATCCCCTTTTTCTTTGACCACCTTGACCTTCATTTTCACTCTGTACATTAGGGAGGGAGTGCTTTTCCCCACCGCTTTTAGCTCGCTTACGCCTTCCTCCAATATATCTTTCTCTAGAACCCTGCCATAGGGGATGGCCCGAATGATGTCTCCCGAAGTCTGGAAGTTGATCACCAGGGTCTCCGCCAAAATGTTTACGCCTACAACTTCTTCCACTGCGTTACGCATGCCATCTTCTATGGCAAGCCTTCTGGCCTCTTCCTTTGTAACATTCTCCATGGAAGCCATGCCCACAACCGTCACCGATTGGAAGTCCTGGGCAAAGATTGGATTGCAAAGGGAAGGCAAAAGAAGGAACGAAAAATAGAAAAGGCGCTTATAAAATTGTATTCTCCCTCTCAAATTGTCCATTACTTTGATACCCTGCTTATTGTTATCTCCCCAAGACCCTTGACTGTATCCAAGGGGGGGTTGACTGTGGGTGTCTGTTCTACACCCTTTCTGCGGGAGACTTTCGCCACATTGTCCCGCACATAGTCAAACAACTCTTCCATGTTGATCCACCCATCCCCATTTTTGTCCGCTGCCCCCTTTAGCCCACCTAGTAAAAAATAGGTAAAAAGCCCATGTTTTTTCTCTGGATAGGAATTGCTCGCTTGCCCACCTTTCGTAGAGGCCAAGGAGATGACCTTATCAGATTTAAGAAGGGTAGTGGGCGGATCGATAAGGACCGGCCGAGTGCCCCCTAACATCTTTTCACTCCTTGAAGCTCCCCCGCTAAAACAAGCATCCAGGAAGACAAATGTTCTTTGAATCTTGAGCTTATTCAGGTCTTCATAAAAATCCTTGATTCTGTACCCTGTCTCTGATATGAACCGGAGGTTTCCATCGTAGGGAACAAGATACGTATCCTGAACAGACCCTTCTTTTACATCAGGAAAACCATGACCGGCAAAATATAGATAGAGATTCGTATCTCGTTCCACATTTTTCGGGAGGTAATCCTTGAGATACCCTGTCATCGTTGACTTGGTTGCCTTGCTGTCTACCAAGAAGATCGTATTCTCTTCAGGAATGCCCAGGACCCGGATAAAATATTCCCTCATAATGGAAGCATCTCTCTCTGCAAAATCCACGCTCGGCAGATTGTTATAACGTTCTATGCCAATGATAAGCCCCCAGTTTTTGGGATTCGGTTTTTGGGCAATTTGGGCGGGCTTTTCTACATCGCCCTCAATCCTGAAATTTTTGGAGGCAAGGAGGCCATCATCAAGATAGATCTTGACCTGCCAATCACCTGGAAGGTTGGCTGCCTTCTCCCCACGAACAAACATTTTATTCCAGGCCGTTACCTCCTTTTGGTATTTTCCTTCACTTACTCTCAGTGGATGGTGGCCCGTAGAATAGTAGAGCTTTCCATTCGGATCAACCCATTCCCATCTGAGGGTGTGTTTCCCGGATAGATTTTCAAACTTGACGTGAGCGATAACTTCCGAGTCTTCTGTGGAAAATGCAGAGGTGGGTTCTAAAGGGGAGGCAATAAGGCCCTTAATTATGCCTTTTGATAGGGTGGCCTCCACAAAACTTGATGGCGGAACCTTCTTTACCTCGACAGTAGAAGCACAAGAAAAGAGCAGGAAGGACAAAACAAAAAGAATAAAAAGTGCGCTTGACCTTTTCATAAAGATAACCCCCAGATAATAATGTTAGAAAAAATTGGAAGATTTGAATCTGATGGTTGGAAAGCCGGGAAAAGAAAAAAGCGGGGGTAATTTTGAGGGGATTCGTTTTTCGGATGAAATTCGAAAGGGGAGAAGAGGACTACTGTTTGCCCATCAAGAGACAGAGCTAACATAACCCAACCCACCTCACCAGTTTATTGGCAGAAGGGCTAAAGTAAATCAAGAGAGGACTGAATCCCGCCAAAAAACCTTTGTTGGCTTTTTGTAACACATCTTGATAATTTTGGCAATTTCTTTCGGGTGGCCCACGGATCAGCCTCGCAGGTGCTTCCGGATCGCGGCGGCGATATCGGTTTCGCACCCATTGGGTCATTTCATGGATTTAACCCCCTGCCAAACAAGATTTGCCCCGTAAACAAAAAACCCCACCTCTTTTCAGAAATGGGGTCTTTGATCTCCAAGCCATATACCCACCTTTGGGTCTGGAGTTAAATGCAATGGAAGGCCGAAATTCACTTAAATTATATTCCTACTGGCAAAGAAGTCAACGGTCCTGATTCATACTTGGAGGGCAAGGGAAAGGCCGGGAGTGAACCTTCCCCAAGGCTCGTCAGCCTTGCCCCACTATTTATTGCTTCGGATTGGCTGCATGATAATCGTTGAGAAGAAATCCGAAGTATCCTTAATTTGATCTTGAAGTGAAGAAATCTTCAATTTACCACAGCTCCCTCCTCAACCTCTATTTTTCTTCGCCAATAGCTCTGCCAAGGTTGTTTTTCCTGGGGAAGTAAACTACCACCGACCTTGTCGGTGGCTTTATGAATGCGGCAAGACTCCGGACATTGTCCTTCGCCTTGCCTGATAAGGTATGTAAAATTCTTTAAGGATATTGGCTCACCAGCAATGCTGGTTCACTTAAGGTGTGGGGCCTCCGCCCCCACGCCCCACCACTGACAATGTCAGTGGTTTAGGGAAATAATTAACGCATGATGATTCGGACATAATGGGTAGGTTTCAACCTTAGAAACTGTCCGGTCATGGTGATAATCAATAGTCCCCTTGAATCCACAAATACAGCAACACTTTTCTTTCGGTTTATTCTGTTTGTATTTGGTGTTAATTGGCTCTACACGTTTTTTCCCGGAAGCCCTTTTAGCTATTGATCTCATTAAAGAAGAAGGGATAACCTCCGATTTCATTTTCTCCCCCTTTTCGGTTTCTTCACTGACTCACCCTCCCTGTGGCTTTTGACCCATTCAATTAATTCGTCTCGATCAAAGAGGCGGCGCTTGCCAACTTTATACGATGGGATTTCACCCCGAATAATCATCCGCTCAATGGTTGGCCTGCTAAGTCTTAATAATTCAATCGCCTCTTTGAAAGTGAGAAATTGTTTATCCATTTATAACCTCCATTTGGTATCATAATACATCATATTAAAAACATGTCAAGGGGGAAAGTGAAGGGCATCTAAAAATATTTTCTGGTAGGTTTGCTGGCTGGCATCAGCCCCCAAGTGATTATGACCCCCGATGAGGAAAGCAGGGCAGGGGAGCTGGGGAATTCTCCCGATTTCCTGATCAATATATTGGTTCTGGTAAAGATTTCTTCCTTGTTTTGGGAGTTTTCCCCTAGCTTGATAAATCCATTAAATTTGATATTATTAGATGCAAGGATTTTAAAATGAGAAAGACGGATAGATTTTCATCCGAAGTTTCCCGCAAGTCATTGGCAAATGCAACTTATGATCTCGACGGCTGGAAAGCAACATGGGTTGCGTCTGTCCCTGTTAAGGAAACCTTTGAACGTGAAACAGTCTGGGAAGGATTTGTCGAGGTTTTAAATCTTCAAGGACATCCTACGGCCTCACGATGTTATGATTAGTCTCATGAAGTCGATAATTCAAAGAAGAGAAAGTTTTTTGCGGTACTCCATCACGGGCCAATTAAATCTCCCCAAGATGCTGTAAGGGCGTCGATTGTTGGAGAATTTCGTAAAGAAAACTTCAGGAAGGAGGAAAGATGAAAGTAAAAATTTTTATCGACTTTTGGAACCTACAATTGTCTTGGAATGAATACCATTCAAGATCAGGATCTTCTACACTAGTTAGGATACCATGGGAGGGAACTCTTCCTCAAGTCTTGTTGAGCAAGGTCGGAAAAGATTCTGAATATGCCGGAACTCATGTTTATGCCTCAATAAACCCTAAAAGCCCAAAGGATCGAGGACTTCATTCTTTTTTGCAACAAATGGATTTATTTCAAGGATATAAGGTAATAGTAAAGGAAAGGAAACCTGCGAAACCAGTTAAGTGTACCGATGAACATTGTCGGAAAGAGATTACGCGCTGTCCACATTGCTCAAAAGAATTAATAAGGACAGTAGAAAAAGGAGTTGATACATCTATCGCAATAGAATTATTTCACTATGCGTTAGATCATGTTTATGATAAAGCAGTCCTAATATCGAATGACGAAGATTTTGTTCCTGCCATAGAATATATACAACGCCGTGGAAACCAAATTATTCATGCCGGTTTTAAGAATCAAGGGTTCGCTGTTAAGAAGGCTTGTTGGTCACATATTGATTTTGAAAATATAATGACTGAACTCTTGACCCCTACCCCTTAAGCACCTTGGAATTTATTAAAATAAAAAGGGGAACCATTTGGTTCCCCTGGGCTTTAAGACTCACCTCTAAAACAGAGGTGAGGGACTTTAAGACTCGGAGACTTTAACTCCGAGGGATAATACATTATTTATGTAACATTTTTTTAACTTTTATGTCAAGCAAAATTTTCTTGTTAAAAATAATCAACCCGCCTTTTTTATCGGCAGGAACCGATTACTACTGTAATTATCATCCTTCATTCATATTCTCTAAAGTACCAGCAAATTTTGTGCCAGAAAGATTTTAAAATCTTTAAAAATAAAAGTGTTTTAATTCAGATACTTTTAGTTATGGAAAAAAGTATATGGGGAAGTGGGTAGGAAATTTTAGGGAATTTAGTGTCAAAAAAGTTACAATATCTCTAGGGATGTTTTTCTATAATACCCAGGTCATAACTCATCAAATGATGAGTCATCAATCAAATTAGGAAAGTACCTACGACAGTACCCAAAATTCAGACTTTTTCCTTCCGGTAATGGTATCATAGCCATTTGCCAAAAATGCCCTTAGAATCTCCTGATTTCATTTGCCTTTTTCGGCCCTAAACCGTTAGCCTGAGACTGTTTTTATGATTTCTATAGAATCGGGCTTGACGTTCCCGGTTCTTTAAAGTCTCATTTTGCTTCCCGCATCGGTCGCAGTGCTCCTGTCGATTGGACTTGGGAAGGAAAACCCGCCCGCAGGCACAGCGCTTCCTTGCTCTCCTTCTGCCAGAGGCGGACTCGACCGCTTTCTCTTCCCGGCCTAAACATTTCCTGCAAAGCGGATGATTCCCGGATGCCCTACAGGCTGTCTCCCGGTCAATCTGAAATCCGAGGATAGCGCATTGAATCATCATCACAGCGCGGCTCTCCCCCCTTGAATCCGGTCCCCCAGGCAGAGGGCCACGGCCAGGGCTGCCCCTTCGTAGAGCGCAATTTTAGTCTTCCTCCCCATGATTGACCTCTAGGGGCGGAAGGGACGATTCCCTATATGCCAGATCCCTTAAAATCCGATCAATCACCGGGGAAATTATGTTCGTCCCCACGTTTAGAAAGTTCTGGATCACCTGGGATTGAATAGGCGTCGGTATCAACCCACCAACTTTCAAAACATCCAAAGACGCCTTAAACGAGAGCTCCCGCCTTTTGATTTCCTTCTTGGGTATATCCTTCATCTCCCTTACAAGATCCCTCACATTTTCTACTGCATCAGGCAGCACCTCCAGAAGCTTCAAGCACTCTCTCTCCACTAGCGCCTTGACATCCCCTTCATTGGCCAGCCGGGAAATCGTCGGTTGACTTACTCCAAGAGATTGGGCAATTACCTTTTGGCTTTGCCCACCTACCAGGGCCTTGGCTATTGCCTCTTTCACTTCCTTACTTTCCAGCACCTTCTTCCCCATTTTATTTACTCCGATGATTTTTGCCCTTTGTGTGAAGCGCGCTTATACGAAGATCTCATTTGGGGACCCCTCGAATCCCGCTGCCCCCCCAGGGGTTTATTTCTTACTCACTTCTTACCTGTAAATAAATTTGTATTCAAAATTCTCTTGTGATTTCCATTATTATGATTTATACTCCGCCTTTCGGAAGGTTCGACAGAGAAATATCAAATTTGGATTTAATATTCAGGCGTTAGGGTGAACGGATACGGACACGGTAAGTTTTTTCGGGAGCAGGGAGTCGCTGGTTCAAATCCAGTCGCCCCGACCAGGAATTCAAAGGACTTGGCTCTGTTGAGTTAAGTCCTTTTTCTTTTCATGGGCTGCTTCGAGGACCCGGATTAACCCTGTTCCCCCATCCAGCAATGGAGGCATAGTTTTTCCTGGGGGAGGCCGATGGCCTTGATCATATCCTCAATCGTCTGGTATTTGAGAGTGGTCGCTCCCAACTCTCTTTGAATCCACTCTACCATTTTCCCATATTTTTCCGAATGGGCATTTAGATATTCCGATACGTCTTCGATATCTCTCCCCTCAATGCTGCGGATGGCCCTGCGGGCGGCCAGTTCAGATGTGGAGCGAGTGGAGAGAGCGAACTTGCAGGGAAACATGAGCGGCGGGCAGGCCGGGCGGATGTGGACCTCTCTGGCACCGTTTTCCCAGAGCTTCTTGATGGTATAGTTTTTCAACTGAGTCCCCCGGACGATGGAATCCTCGCAAAGGATGATCCGATTTCCCAGGATGACCTCCTTGATGGGGATTAGCTTCATGGTAGCCACGAGGTCACGGATTTCCTGGGACGGAGGGGTATAGCTCCGGCCATAACCCGGGGTGTACTTGGTCAATGGTCTCCGGTAGGGAAGGCCAGATTCCATGGCATAGCCGATGGCGTGACCCACCCCTGAATCGGGGACTCCGGCCACCAGGTCGGCCTGGACGGTATCGTTTTTCGCCAAATAGCGGCCGCAGTTTTCCCTTACGACTTCGACGCTGATGCCTTCATAACTCGACGCCGGGTAGCCTGTATAAACCCAGAGGAAAGCGCAGATCTGGCTGGCGGATTTTCCGGCCATTTTCTGCTTCAAGCCGTCCCGGCCTAGGAAGACCGTTTCCCCCGGCTCCAGATACTTGATGATTTTGAAACCCAGATTCAGAAAAGAACAGGTTTCCGTGGCCATCGCAAAATCTCCCCCCTTTTCTCCAACGACTAAGGGGGTCCTGCCCAGCCGATCGCGGGCGGCATAGACCCCCGTCTCCGTCATTAAGAGAAGGGAGGCGGAACCTTTGATCTTGTCGTACATCTTCTCGATTCCGTCTACGATGTCTTTTCCCCGGTTGATCAGTTTGGCCACCAGCTCTACGGAGTTGACCCCGCCGCTGGACATTTCTCCGAAAGAATGTCCTTCCCGCAGAAGCTCGGCGCTCAATGAATCAAGATTCTCGATCAACCCGGCGGTGACGATGGCAAACGTCCCCCACTTGGAACCTATGATGAGAGGCTGGGGGTCCCAGTCGCTGATCACACCGATCCCCAGGCTTCCCTTCATCTGCCTGTACTCATCCGCAAATTTGGATTTGAATTGGGACTGGCTGATATCATGGATCGACCGCTGAAACTTCTCTCCCAGAACACTGATGCCCCCGTACTCTGTCCCCATATGGGAGTGATAATCCGTACCGTAGAATAGGGTGGCTGCACAATTCGACTTGGAGACCACTCCAAAGAGTCCACTCATATTATTTCTCCTCCCTTTTATTGACGAAGCATATCGATCAAGGTCCCTGAGAAAATCCCCTTGACATAATTCCAAGTAAGGTTATTATTTCCTTGCTGCTTTTACAAGATGAAAAATCATGAGGAAGGATTATTCTTGCGCTTGTTGGTTTAACTTTAGGCCAGGTAGTGGATTGGGTGAAAGAGGGCGCGATGAGCGAATGGAAAAAGACTTCTTGTGTATTGTGTTTTAACAATTGCGGCCTCGAGGTAATCACCGAGGGCAGCAAAATCCTCAAGGTCAGGGCCGACCGGGATAACCCCCGTTCACAGGGATACCTGTGCCGGAAGGGGATGAACATCGCCTATTTCCAAAATAACCCGGAAAGGCTGAAGTTTCCCCTCAAACGCGTCGGAAACCGGGTTGAGCGTATCTCGTGGAATCAAGCCCTGGATGAAATAGCCGCAAAGCTGAAGGAAATCGTCACAGCCCATGGGCCTCGGTCTCTCGCCTATATGGGGGGCGGCGGCCAAGGTTGCCACTTCGAAGCCGCCTTCGGCGTGCGCTTCCTGAACGGACTGGGATCCAAGAACCATTACAGCCCCCTGGCCCAGGAACTTACCGGTTTTTTCTGGGTGAATGGGAAGGCCTTCGGCCGCCAATATATGCACTCCGTCCCGGACATCGCCGCGTCGGATTTTCTTGTGCTCTGGGGAGCCAATCCCGTGGTGAGCCACGATATCCCCCGTGCTCCGCTGGCACTCCGGAACAAGAAAAAAGAACCCGGTTTTTTGATGGCAGTAATAGACCCGAGAGTAACGGAAACCGCCAAACTGGCAGACATTCACCTTCAGCTCAGGCCCGGCACGGACGCCCTGTTGCTTAAAGCGATGATTAAGATTCTGTTGACCGAAGGACTGGCGGCCAAAGAGTACCTGGCATCCCGCGTCGACGGTTTTGAGGCCATTCGGGGGTGGTTTGATGATGTGGATGTAGAGGAAAACTGTCGCGTCTGCGGATTGGACGCCGACGCCGTCCGAAAGTTTACCCGGCTGTTTGCCACCCGAAAAACCGCCATGCGCAGCGACCTGGGCATCCTGATGGGGCGCCATAGCACACTGAATTCCTATTTAGAATTGATTTTCCTCACCCTGACAGGGCGCATCGGCGTCCCCGGCGGCAATGTTTTTGTGGGGCACCTGATGCCCATGGGGTCCCACACGCCGGAGGAAGACCCCGGTACCTGGAAAACGGTGATGACCAACATTCCCCTCATTATGGGTGTTTTTCCTCCCAACGTCATGCCGGAAGAGATCGATAACGACCACCCGCAGCGCATCCGCGCCCTGATCGTCAGCGCCTCAAATCCCTTGCGTTCCTACGCCGACACCACGGCCTATGAGAAAGCCTTCGCCAGGCTCGATCTTCTGGTAACGATCGAGGTGGCCATGACCGAGACAGCCGTTCTCTCTCATTACGTCCTGCCCGCCAAGTCGGGCTACGAGAAGTGGGACGGCACTTTTTTCCAGGGGGCTTACCCGGAGTATTATTTTGACATGCGCCGTCCTGTAGCGCAGGCAGATGGAGAACCGGTAGAAGAAGCTCACATCTACGTGGAGCTGGCTGAAAGGTTGGGCATGATCCCGGAATACCCGGCAAAACTCGGGGAACTGGCGGGGGATCGGGTACGATTTGGCGCGGCGCTTCTGGAATACATCCGCGCCAACCCCAAGGCTACACCCTGGTTGCCCTACATTCTGGCCAAGACCCTGGGGGAGGAACTGGGGTCCAAAAATCTGGCCACGCTCTGGGGACTGCTGGCGCGCTTCCCCATGATGCACGCCGAGGATGTGGCTCGTGCCGGGTACCGGGTGGGGCCTCTGACCGGTGAAGAAATATTCCAAAAGATCCTCAACACGCCCGGCGGCGTCAAAATCGGCGTGGTGGACACCCAGAACAACCTTTCCGTCCTGAAAACTCCCGACAAGAAAATCCACATCCACTTTCCCGAGATGGAGTCATGGGTAAAGGAAGTAACCCCCGCTTCCGAGGAGGCCAAGTTAGTGAACAAGGATTATCCCATGGTGCTCATGGCCGGAAACCATATGGAAATGGTGGCCAATACGATCATGCGGGACCCGGCCTGGAATGAGGGTCTCCGTCCATGTACCATGCGCATTCATCCGGCCGATGCGGAGGAACTCGGGATTGCCGATGGACAGCCAGCCTTTATCGAAACTGAGGCGGGATCGGCCATGGTCGAAGCGGAGGTTACGGATAGTCTCCACCGCGGCCAGGTGGTCGTCCCCCACGGCTTTGGCCTCATCCATTTAGAAAAGGTTTACGGGGTCAACGTGAACCGGCTGGCGCCGGCAAAACATCGAGACCGTCTGGCGGCTACGCCTTTGCACCGTTATATTCCCTGCCGGGTGAGCAAGGCGTAGACAAACTACTCCGCCACAAAGGTCATAGCACGGCAGGGCCGCAACCGAAGAAAGTGCCTAAAGTTCGAAATGCCTTAAATGCGCTTAAGTGCCTTAAATGCCTAAATTTTGCAAAAAAACTCTACGACATATATTGCCTTTATAATTCTCTGTGATCTCTGAGTCCTCTGTGGCGAAAAATTTTTGAGATGTTAAGGAGGGGATCTATGACCGTTCTCCTCTCGATATTTGCTTATCTTCTGGGCTCCATCCCCACCGGCGTGATCTTGGCGAAGGCCTTCGGAAACGTAGATCCCCGCACAATGGGAAGTAAGAATATCGGGGCCACGAATGTATTTCGCACGGCGGGAAAGAAGCTGGGTATCTTCACGCTCTTAGGCGACATCTTGAAAGGCTTAATCCCGGTAGCCATTGCCCGGGGGACTCTCGATTCGTACTTCTGGATTGGAGCCGTGGCGTTGGCTGCTTTTCTGGGCCACCTTTACCCGATCTTCCTGAAGTTCAAAGGGGGCAAGGGGATTGCCACCGGCCTGGGCGCATTTCTGGCGTTGTCCCCCCTATCGGCAATCTTATCCCTTCTAATCTTTGGGGCAGTTGTGTATAAGTGGCGTTTTATTTCCCTGGGGTCTCTAACGGCGACCGCATCTTTTCCCGTTCTGCTCGCCTTGCTGAATCCCCACCGGATCTATATTCCCTTTGCCATCATCATCGGAACACTCATTTTCTACCGTCATCGAGAAAACATCCAACGTTTGACGACTGGAAAAGAGGCGAGGTTCGGGGAAAAAACCAGGCCAGCAGAACCTTCGGCAGCAAATCCGTAGGCTGGGGCTATTCTACCCAAAGCTTCAGAATTCCGAGTACACCTTTGTTTAACCCGCCGCAAAAGATTCTAGTCCTTCATGCCGGGGGAATCGGCGATTTGCTTTTGGCGCTGCCCGCCATGAGGATTTTTCGTCAAGCCTTTCCTCGATATACCTTGGAACTCATGGGCCGGCCGGAAAGGCTCTCCGTAGTCACTTTTGACCTGCAAGCAGAGTCTATCCACTCCATCGATCAGGCAGGAATGGCCTATTTTTATTCCGATGGGGGCACCCTTCCTCCTCGGCTATCTGCTCTTTTTTCTTCATTCAGTTGCGTTCTGGTTTTTGGGAAGGACAGTGGAAGTATTCTGGCGAACAATTTGTCAAGGGCGGGGGTGGATAGGGTTATTACCATCCCCTCTTTTCCGCCGCCAGAGTCGGGGATTCACGTTTCTGAGTATTTGGTGGAGTCTTTGAGAGCTGCGGGCATTGAAGGGCAAAGTTCATTCTCTCCGTTGCGCCTTCCGGAAGAGGCGTTGATCTTTGCCAGACGCTTCTGGGCCGGCTTTGGTTTAAAAGAAGAGGAGCGGGTTCTGGCCATCCACCCCGGAAGTGGTAGCCCCGGCAAGAATTGGGACGCAAGAAAATTTGCCGCGGTGGCGGACTGGGCGAGCGAACGGTGCCAGGTACTCCTGATCTCCGGACCGGCTCAAGACGGGGTGGAAGAGGTTAGGACCTCCCTGAAGAAAGCGCGCCCTCTGGGGGCGGATAATCTTCCGCTGATTCATCTGGCCGCCGTACTCAAAGAAACTACAGCCTATCTCGGCAATGACTCAGGAATTACTCACTTGGCAGCCTTGTTAGGCTTGCCGACAGTAGCCCTTTTCGGCCCTACGAACCCGGCTCTCTGGGGTCCGAAGGGGCCGGGGGTGCGGATCATTTACGGAAAGAATCTTTATACCCCTAGTTCACCCGAAGTGCGATCCGAGGGCTCACGCCCCTGCGTGGAAAGCATCCGGACCGATCAGGTGGTCGAGGTCCTCTCTCCTTTTTTAGATAACTCTCCAGCTTCAAACCTATCGGGCCCTCTAAGGGTTGAGGAATGATCTAGGGGTATAACCCCAGAAGCTCGATGGCTTCGGCGACTCGACCTACTGCCAGCATATAGGCACCTAGGCGAGGGGTAACTTTGTGGTCCCGGGCCATCTTGAAGACTTCGTTAAAGCTGCGGGCCATAATCTCTCCCAGCTTGCGGTTGACGTCCTCTTCGCTCCAGAAAAACTCCTGGATGTTCCGCACCCACTCGAAATAGGAAACCGTGACGCCGCCAGCATTCGCCAGAATATCGGGGATGACGAGAACCCCATTGCTCTGCAAGATTTCGTCGGCCTCGGGAACGGTTGGCCCATTCGCCCCCTCGACAACAATCCTGGCCCGGACTTTGGCCGCATTCTTCAAAGTGATTATATTTTCCAGGGCCGCCGGAACCAGGACATCACATTCCATGGTGACCAGGTCTTCGTTGGTTATGCGGTCGCCATCTTCGTAGTCGCAGACCGAGGTCCCTTTCTCCTTGGCCTCTAAAACCTTCTTTGGGTCAAGACCCCGAGAGTTAAAGATTCCTCCTTTAGAGTCGCTGACCGCGATGACTTTCGCTCCCGATTCATGAAAAATTTGGGCCGCGTTGAAACCCACGTTGCCAAATCCCTGAACGGCGACGGTTGCTTTGGTTAAATCCATCTTGAGTATTTTGGCGGCTTCGATGGTAGTGAACAC
>Ga0315276_10001949_pt1 | contig 18690 bp, 14 predicted proteins | sample YL17G05_0_MG_FD_204542 | JGI IMG/M metagenome (GOLD analysis project Ga0315276, IMG submission 204542) | Sediment microbial communities from Yellowstone Lake, YNP, Wyoming, USA - YL17G05_0 | ecosystem: Environmental > Aquatic > Freshwater > Lake > Sediment | place: USA: Wyoming | collected... | reverse complement strand
CGGCGGTGAGAAAGTAGCCCTGGAGAAACCTGAAGCGGGCGATCTGCCGGGTGATCCTGATTTCTGGGTTATTGTCGATGAGGTGATCTACTCCGATGTGGATCCCTGGCCGACGTCGCCTGACGGCTTTGGCGATGCCCTGCAAAGGATATCCACTGACGCGGATGACAGCGGCAACGATCCGACAAACTGGACCGGCGACACGCCTTCACCATGAAGCGGCAATCCATAAGGCAAAGTAAACAGTGGATAGTGCATAGCACCAAGCCTGTGCTATTCGCTATCCACTAACAGTCTAAGCAAAGCAAATCACCAAGAAAATCTTCAATAATCATCTCGTATCATCTATCCACCTGATGACGCCGGCAATTGTCTGTTTACCTGGCCATCCACAGGCCGGTGGCGGACTCAAATCCCCCCGCAAATCAACTTGCATGTCAGCTTTCGGGATGTATAATGCGGCAATGTGGTGCTCCGAGACAGGAAGCAGGTGAATAGTTTGCAATATCTCGTTTAAGAAAGGCAGGTCAAGATGGCGAGGGATACCGAACAACTGTATGCCGAGAGGCTCAAACGATATGTTACCGCCATGCGCAACGAAAAACCCGATCGAGTTCCGATTCGGCCGTTTGCTGCCGAGTTCGTGGCTAAGTATGCCGGCTATACTTGCCAGGAAGTGACCCAGGATTATGACAAGGCTTTTGCCGCGGTACGCAAATGCGCTGCCGATTTTGAGTGGGATGCGGTGGTGGGCAATATGGTTTGGGTCTGGGCCGGGCTGACCCAGGCGATTGGCCTGAAATATTATGCCATTCCAGGTACCGACATACCGAGCGATGTTGGTTTTCAATATCTCGAACCGCCGGAAGATCAGGCGTTTATGAAAGCCGACGAATATGATCAATTCATAGAGGACCCGACCGGTTTTCTGTTTAATGTTTGGCTGCCGCGTGTATCGGCGGATGTTAGTGCCATGGGACAGGAGACATCGTATCGTAACAACTTGTCTTTTCTTAAGGGTGGCATGGCCATGCTGAGTTACTTTACCGGTTTTGGTCAGCAGGTCGCACGACTGCGCAGCGAATCCGGTACGGTCCACGCGATTTCCGGCATATTCAAGGCGCCGTTTGACATTTTGGCCGACAAGCTGCGTGGATATGTCGGTTTGAGTCTAGACCTGTTTGAAAGGCCCGAGAAAGTGTTAGCGGCGTGTGAAGCCTTGATGGGCCATTTGCTGCATATAGCACTTTCCGGGGCTGACCCGGAGAAAAACGTGCCGATTGCGTTTTGGATGCATCGGGGCTGCGTGCCGTTTGTCTCTCCGGAGCAGTTCGATAAGTTTTATTGGCCGACGCTCAAACCCATCATAGAAGAAATATGGTCCCGTGGACATCAGGTTTTGTTCTATGCCGAGGGTAACTGGAACGCGCATTTGAATTCATTTGCCGAGCTTCCTGATCGCAGCATTGTCTATCACGTCGATCAGGCCGACATTTTTGAGGTTCACAAGGCAATTGGACACAAATTCTGCATCAGCGGCGGTATTCCTAATTTTCTGCTTAGTTACGGTACGCCTGACCAGGTGCGTGATTATTGCAGGAAGGTGATCGATGGAGTCGCTCGTGACGGCGGTTATATTATGGACGCCTCGGCGATTATGCAGAACGATACCAGTGTGGAAAACATCAAAGCCATGACAGAATTTACTTGTGAATATGGAGTGTACTGATTTTCAGTATTGCATAAGGAATTATCAAAGTGAAAACGCCCGAAATAAAAGTACCGAAAATTAAACCCGGTGTCTGTATTCCCTGGGAGGAAAAACTCAAGGAACTGCCTGAAATGCCAGGCGACAAAAACCTGGTGCAAAGTGTCTGGGAAGGCAACGATGCGCTGGGATATTTGTATATATGGCACTGTTTGTTGTCTTTCTAAAAGGCGAAATGCGGAATATGGGTAAGAACAGGCTGTCAAGACGGGGATTTTTCAAACGCACCGCGTCAGCCATTGCCGGTACCGTGACGTTTCCATATATTGTTTCGTCCTCGGCGCTGGGCGCTGACGGCAAAGCTGCCCCGAGCAATCGGATAACACTTGGGTTTATCGGCATCGGCAACCACGGTGGGGGGGTGGATATGCCAAATTTTCTGGGTAATGATGAAGATTCCCAGATTATAGCGGTATGCGATGTCAACCAAAACAACCGCAAGGCCGCCCAGGAAAAGGTTGATAATTGGTACAAACAAAAAGGGTGCGCCGGCTATAATGACATACGGGAATTGATCGGACGTGCTGACATTGACGCTGTAGCTATTGTTTCGCCTGACCATTGGCATGTGCTTCATGCGGTATGGGCGGCGCGGGCCGGCAAGGATGTGTACCTGGAAAAACCCATGGGCCTGAGTATTGAGCAGGACAAAATATTACGCGACACTATAAAACGTTATGATCGCGTATTTCAGTTTGGGCCGGAACAGCGGCAGCTTCGCGATTGTCGTTTCGCCTGCGAACTGGTTCGCAACGGTCGAATCGGCAAACTGCATACCATAAAGGTCGGTTCCCCGGCAAGTATCAGCAGCCCCAATTATCCGCCCATGCCCGTACCGGACTGGCTGGACTACGAGATGTGGCTGGGACCGGCGCCGTGGGCGCCTTACACTGCCAATCGCGTTAAGAGCAGCCATTGGTTCCATATTTCCGATTATGCGATTGGGTACATAGCCGGATGGGGAATCCATCATATTGACCTGGCCCATTGGGGCGCCGGCTTCGATCAGACCGGACCGGTCGAGATAGAAGGGACCGGTGTATATCCCCAGGACGGTCTTTGCGATTGCGCCACGAGTTGGGACGTCAATTTGACCTATCCCAACGGCGTCAAAATGAGCTATACGAGCATCGACAAGAACAAGATAGGTGTTCGTTTCGAAGGTGACGAAGGTTGGGTCCATGCGCATTTTTCCGGCTCGTTCGGATCGGCCCTGGAAGGGCATCCGAAATCGATACTGAAATCAGTAATCGCACCGGATGAAGTGCACCTGCCGGCGGTCAAATCGCTGGAGCGAAATTTCCTGGATTGCGTAAAAACCCGTCAACAGACCGTATGCCCCATTGAGGCGGCCGTTCGTTCGGATACGGTCTGTCACCTTAGCGATATCGCCATGCGTTTAGGTCGCAAACTGCGATGGGACCCGGTTAAAGAACAGTTTGTCAATGACGATCAAGCCAACCGAATGCTCTGCCGCGCCATGCGCAGTCCATGGTCTTTGTAAGACGCCTGCCAAACAGTAATGATGGGGTTTATGAACAATCGGTTAATCTTATCTCGCCATTTCCTCAGACCAGGCCCCAAAAACGGCTGCTACATTTTCTCGAGAATTATCTTTTCCCCACTCGCATTGGGCGATCACACCGCCACTGCCATCGTCCAGCGCCCGCCGAACACGCATCACAGCCTCGCGCACTTCCTCGGGGCTTCCGAACGGCATGACCTGTTGGCGGTCAATCTCGCCCCAGAAGGTCACTTGTCCTTTGTAATTCTTTGCAAGCTCCTCAATGTCCATCGTAAATAGTTGTGAGTTGATAGCATCTATGCCCACTTCTATAAGGTCGCCGTAGATTGCTTCGGTGTGACCGTCCGTATGGAAAAAAGCATATTTGTCGGCTCTGTGAATAATATCACAATACTGCCGGTATAGAGGCTTGAAAATTTCACGCCAGGTTTGCGGATTGATTAGCAGTGAGTTCCTTGCGCCCCAATCATCCATAAAGAAAATCCCATCGACATTTGACTGACACCAGCTATTGACATCTTCCAGATAGAATTCATGGACCATCTCCAGCAGTTTATAAAACTTCGCGGAGCCGTAAGCGATATCCATATAGAGGTTTTCCGTGCCGCGAAGAAACTGCAGCCGTTCGAAGGGGCGGGCCGTAACATCGGAAAGCATAAACTTCTCGCTCTGTCGGCAGGTCTCGTTGACGTGGGAGAGGTCTCGCTGGCGAACAAGGCTCCAGGGAGGTTGGAAGCTGTCCAGTGCCGACCAATTTGCCAAAACCGGTTCCTTCACCTCGCCGATTATGCCCGGCTCACCCACGTGCCAGATACTGCCCCAATCGTCTTTATAGGAACCTGCCTTTGCACAGGCCCGAATCACTTTCTCGTCCCATCCGGGACTTAATTGCGAAAGCCCAATATCCGGCGGGTACTGTTCGATCACAGCGTCAAACTCATCTTTGCGATAGAGACTCACATACGGCAAGGCCCATAGATCTCGCGGAGGACGATCCGGATTGTCAAAGTTCAGACATTTCAGCACCCTTTCTCTTCCTGTCATAATAGTATTCTCCGAATTGTGTTATTCATTAGCGCAACAGGTAATACAGAACAATCATAGTAGGTCTCAATTATCATAAGCGATTTCTTATACCTGTCAAGCGCGTTTTGCAGGGACCAATGCCGATTGAATGAAAATTGGGCTAAAAAACCTGCGAAAGTTAACAGGTTTTACTTGCGATACCTATGGGCAGGCTATAAAATATGCCTGCGATTGAGGCAGTATTTTGTTGGATCATTAGACGTCAGGAGAGTGTAAATGAGTGTAAAACCCAACGCCATCGTGGCCCAGTCCGGCGGGCCGACAACCGTAATCAATTCCAGTGCCTGTGGTGTGGTACAAGAGGCAATGGCTGGTGGTAAGATTGGAAAAGTTTTCGGAGCCACAAATGGCGTCCTTGGCGTTCTCAGGGAAGACCTGTTTGATATTTCCTCGGAAAAGCTGGAAACGATCGAGGCAATGAAACAGACGCCCGCGGCCGCCATCGGTTCATGCCGATATAAACTCAAATCCCTGGAAGAATCCAAAGCTGACTATGAAAGGATATTGGATGTCTTCAAGGCTCATGATATCCATTACTTTTTCTATATCGGCGGCAATGATTCGATGGACACCGCCGAGAAGGTTAACAACCTTGCCGCACAGAGTGGATACGAACTGGTGTGTATGGGCGTCCCCAAGACGATAGACAACGACCTGGCCTATACGGATCACTGTCCCGGTTATGGCAGTGTCGCCAAGTATGTCGCTACCTGTGCCATGGAAGCCGGGAAAGACACCGAGGCACTATACACAGCCGATACTTGTACCATACTTGAGGTTATGGGCAGAAACGCCGGCTGGATCGCCGCCGCTACCGGCCTGGCACATCGCTGCCCGGAAGACGCACCGCATCTTATTTACCTGCCGGAAACCGAATTTACGCTCGACAAACTTGTCAGTGACGTCAGCGAAGTACTCAAGGCCCTCGGCAGGGTCTTTATTGTCGCCGGCGAAGGACTCAGGGATAAGCACGGCAATTATATTACTGCCGATAGCGGAGCATTCAGCAAGGATAGTTTCGGTCATGTCCAACTGGGTGGCGTAGCTGAAATTCTCAAAGCCGTTATCGAAAAGGAAGTTGGCATAAAGGCCCGCTTTAATAAACTTGGCACCAACCAGCGCAGCGCTATGCACTTTGCTTCGCTTACCGACGTCAACGAGGCTTATATGTGCGGACAGACGGCGGTCAAAGCCGCCATGGCCGGCGAAAACGGCAAAATGATCACACTGGTTCGCGAAAACTGTAGCGAATATAAATGCACTACCGGATTGGCCGCCCTGAATGACGTCGCTAACGGTGAAAAGAAAGTGCCCGTCGAATACATAAACGAAAAAGGCAACCACATCACCCAGGCCATGCGCGATTATGTACAACCGCTGGTGCAGGGCCGGGCGCCTGTGACCATCGGCCCCGACGGCCTGCCGGTTTACATGCGCTTTGCCAGGAAACAAATCGAAAAAAAATTACCACAATACGATGCTTGATCGAAATTGTTTAGAAGAAGGAAGGTTGCCGAATAACAGGTTCCCGGCGTCTAACAATACTGATCGGCGACCGGGCTGTTTTACTACACCAAATCAGTGCCCGATTTGCCCGGCCATTCGCTTTTGACCGACGTAACTCCTTCTTTTACAAGGTTTTACTGTTTCCATAGCTCCAATGTCACCTTCAAAAACTACCATAGAATAGACTTTACACGGCCCCGTCGTTTCCTTATCATAGCACAAAGTCCCTGGAGCGGTGACCACGGACACGTGTTTGATATTTCTACAAATTGTTTTTAGGTGACAGCACAATGGCCAAATTAAGTGCGTTTGCTGATGAAGTGACTGAAAGCTTATTGCAGCAGGCAAAATATCTTTCTGCTGAGCACATAGATTTTATTGAGATTCGTTTTGTTGACAAAAAGAACATTATGGATCTAACCAACCATGAGCTTAACGAAGCAAAAAAAATACTGAATGGCTACGGTATCAAGGTCAGTGCCATCGGCTCACCAATAGGCAAGGTACGTCTGGACGAACCTTTCCAGGGGCACCTGGATAAATTCAAACATGCCGTTGACCTGTCGCTGTTTTTTCAGTCGCCTTTTATACGAATGTTCAGCTACTATCCGCCGGAGGACCGCGACATCGCCGATTACCGCGGGGAGGTTCTTGATCGGATGTATGAAAAAGTTGAGATCATCAGAGACGCTGATGTCATCATGGTGCATGAAAACGAGGCCAACATTTACGGGCACACTGCTGAAAATTGTGTCGATCTTGTCAAAACGGTTGATTCACCCAAGCTGAAACTGGCGTATGATCCTGCCAACTTCGTTTGGGGAGAAAAGATCACCGACAATATCGAAACCTGTTGGCCCCTGATGAAGCCATACGTTGTTCATGTTCACATCAAAGACTGGAAACTTGGCGCCGATATCGGCAGCGTACCCGGCGAAGGTGACGGCCAGATAAAAGAACTGCTCGCGGAGCTGGCGACTATAGATTATGATGGCTTCCTTACCATGGAACCGCACCTGAAGGTCGGCGGCCAATTTGGAGGCTCGACCGGACCCAAACTGTTTTCTATTGCTACTGATGCCGTGCGTGAATTAGCCGCGGAAGTCGGTTTGAAATGTGACTGATCTCGTACAGGGAAAATCGATATGAAAACGCGGCATTTTTCAATATCGATTTGACGATGGCATGGCACCTGGAAACTCGATGGCGGTGGCGCACTGATGAACCAATCGGTCCACATGATAGACCTGCTACGAAACTTAATGGGACCGATCGAATCCGTCCAGGCGTTTATCAAGGCTCTGGAACAGGGAGGTAACTTCGAGATCAGCGGTGCCGAAGCCCGCAAGGCGGTGGAAGTAATACTGGCTGTATATCAGTCAGCCCGGGAACAGAAGCTGGTTAAACTTAGTCTTAGTTAGTACTGGACTTTTGCAAAACCTTAGTTTAACGAAGGAAAATAGAAACATGTTTGACGTTACCGATAAAACTGTGGTGATTACCGGTGGAGCCGGTGTTTTATGTGGCGCTATGGCCAAACAATTGGCACTGGATGGCGCAAAGATATGTGTCGTTGATTACGATAAGTCCAAGGCTCAGCAGCTTTGCGACCGGATCAAGGCTGACGGAGGCTTTGCGGTACCTGCCCATGCCAACGTATTGGAGAAGGATCAGGTTCAAAAAGCTTTTGATACTGCCTTGGAGGCTATGGACCATGTGGATGTATTAATTAACGGCGCCGGCGGCAACAAAAAAGACGCAACCTGCGCTCCGCCGAAAACCTTTTTTGAACTGCCTGACGAAGCGATTCGTGATGTTTTCGATCTCAATTGCCTCGGCACCATACTGCCCAGCCAGGTATTCGGCCGACACATGGCCCAGCGCAGCCGGGGCATTATTATCAACATTGCCTCGATGAACGCTATTCGGCCGCTCACCAATATCGCCGCCTATTCTGCCGCCAAGGCCGCCATCGCCAATTTCACCCAATGGCTGGCAACCTATATGGCCCAGCGCCACTCACCTGAGATTCGCGTTAACGCCATTGCACCGGGATTCTTTCTCACCGAGCAAAATCGTTTCCTGCTCACTGACGAAAAGACCGGTGAGCTGACTGCTCGCGGCAAGACCATTATCGAGCACACGCCGATGAACCGATTCGGCGATCCACAGGATTTAATTGGAACGCTTATTTGGCTTATCAGCGATGCCTCGCGATTCGTTACCGGAACTGTCATCCCGGTGGACGGCGGCTTCTCAGCCTTTAGTGGCGTTTGATTCGCTACAGGTGATTTCAGGAAAGAAAGGGAAAAAATGACTCATTCTGATCTTGCCCAACCGTTAAGGGAGTTCAAACCAACGAAAGAATTCTTTGTTGGTATCGATTCTGACGGTTGTGCCTTTGACACGATGGGGATTAAGCAGCGTGAATGTTTTTGTCCCTGCATGATAGGCTATTTTGGCCTTCAGCCGGTGGCCCTGGCCGCCCGCGAGTGTAAAGAATTCGCCGATCTGTTTTCCAGAACACGCGGCGCCAACCGTCACAAAACCATTGTACGTATCCTCACCGAGCTGCTGCCTTCGCATCCTGTGGTCAAAAAGCGAAAGTTCCAGGTTCCCCGGTTCCCGCACTACTGCGCGTGGGTCAACGATCCTGACAGCTTGCTCAGTAACGACGGATTGAAAAAGGCTATCGATTCTGCTGATACCAACGGTGCACGGAAAGAATTGCAAAACGCTTTGCAATGGAGTTTACACGTCAATGAGTTGGTAGCGGCAATCGTCAGGGATATCCCGCCGTTTCTATTTGTACGCGAGTCGCTGGAGAAAATGTATGACTTGGCCGACATTTGCGTGGTATCCGCCACGCCCGGTGAGGCCCTCAAACGCGAATGGGCCGAGCACGACATAGCAAAATATACTCATATCATTGCCGGTCAGGAGATGGGCACCAAAAAAGAGCACCTCGCACTGGCTACCGGAGGCAAATACCAAGCGGACCATGTCCTCATGATCGGCGACGCACCCGGAGATATGAAGGCCGCCAAAGAAAATGACATCCTTTTTTACCCGATCAATCCTGGCGACGAAGAAAAATCGTGGGAAAGGTTTTATCGTGAAGCATTTGACAGATTCATCAGCGGCCAATACGCTGGCCCTTATGAGCAAAAACTGATTGCCGAGTTTGACGAATATCTGCCTGAAAACCCACCCTGGAAAAAATAGGAGTACCGCCATTGATTATAGCCTGTTCCAATAACGATGGTTTCGTCGATCACGCCCGAGCCGCCAAGGCGGTGCGGGAGTTCTTCGCTCAGAACGATTACACAGGCAAACGTCTGCTGTTAATCACCCCGGACAATACCCGTTCCGGACCGATCGGAGAGATTTTCCAGATGATTTTTGATTGCGCATCCCAAAAAGCCGCCGCTCTCGATGTGCTCATCGCACTTGGAACGCATCAGCCCATCTCAGACGAGCAAATTTGCAAAAGGTTTTGCATAACGCCCCAGCAGCGCAGCGGCAAATATGCCTCCGTCAAATTCTTCAACCACCGGTGGGACCGGCCAGACACTTTCACTTCCATCGGTAAGATTACCGCTGACGAAATCAGCCGAATCAGCGGCGGACTTTTTTCCGAAGAAGTCGATATCTCTATCAACAAGCTCATTTACAATTACGACCAGCTTCTGATAATAGGACCTGTCTTCCCCCACGAAGTTGTCGGCTTTTCCGGCGGCCATAAGTATTTATTCCCCGGTATTGCCGGCGATAAAATTATCAATTTCTTTCACTGGCTCGGCGCCATCATTACCAATCCCCGCATTGACGGCAATAAGTGGACGCCCACCCGAGAAATCGTGGAAAAAGCCGCCTCATTTATCACCGTACCGCGTAAACTTTTTGCCATCGTGGCTGTGGAGGGACAGATGAAGGGCTTGTTCATCGGCAATGTGTGCCAGGCATGGGAAAGGGCCGCCGACATGTCGGAAAAACTACACATAGTCTATCTCGACAAACCCTGCCGAAAGGTGCTTGGCATCGCCCCAGCCATGTACGACGATCTATGGACCGCTGGAAAGGTCATGTACAAGCTTGAACCGGTCATCGCCGATGGCGGAACCCTAATCATATACGCGCCACACGTTACGGAAATTTCTTATACGCACGGCAGAGTCATAGATTATATTGGCTATCATACCCGCGACTATTTTCTAAAGCAGATGGATCAATTTGTCGGTGTGCCGCGTGGCGTCATCGCTCATTCCACACACGTCAAAGGGATCGGCACGTTTATTGACCGCGTGGAAAAACCACGCATAAACGTCATCCTCGCCACCGGCATCCCACGGCAGCGATGCGAAAAAGTCAACCTTGGATATATGAACCCCGATGACATCGACATCGCCGAGTACGAAAACCGACAAAACGAGGACATACTGGTCGTCCACCACGCCGGCGAACTACTGCACCGTTTGAAAAGTGGATACATACCGAACATTCCTTGATGGAGACACAGACCATGAAAGCAACACTGACTATTCTCGGCATCGCTCTGGTTGTGGCTGTTGTTACGCCGTGCGCTGGTCTGGCCGAAACTGCTGCACCATCGGCCCGCCTGTCTATTCCGTATGTAGCGACCCGCAATGATACCGTTCAGGATATGCTCTGGATCGCGAATGTTGGAAAGGACGATGTACTGTACGATCTTGGTTCGGGCGACGGACGCATTGTGATTGCGGCAGTCCGCGATTCTGATGTTCGTCGAGCGGTTGGCATCGAGATCGATCCCAAACGTATCAGGGAAAGCCGGAAGAACGCACAAAAAGCCGGGGTGACAGACCGTGTCGAGTTTATAGAGGGTGATTTGTTCACGAGCGATTTTGGGCAAGCTAACGTCGTCAGCCTCTTTTTGGGACACTGGCAGAACATCAAGCTCCGCTCGAAGATATTTGCCATTCTCAAGCCCGGGACGCGCATCGTTTCACATCAATTCGGAATGGGCGAGTGGCAGCCGGACAAGGCGGTTACAGTACGCACGGTTTTTCTTGGGATGTACGGTGAGAGCCTCAGTCCGTTCCATGACAATCCGCGCGTGCCCGACTACAGTGCTAATGAGAGCCACTTCGGGACCAGCGACAAGATTTTTATGTGGGTGGTCCCGCCCCCGGTCGCCGGCATCTGGCGGGGAAAGGTCAAGACAGAGCAGGGGCTGCAAGACTTTCAATTGATCTTGCATCAGCGCCTGTCAAACATCACTGGGACGTTTCAGCTTTCCGGCAAGACCAATCTGACAGGAGACGTAAGTGTTGACATGTGGGGCAACCACATGCGTTTTTTGTGCCACCCCAGAAACGTGCCTTATGGCCGGTCCGAGCTGAGATTCGACGGCCACGTCAAGGGGGACACGATGAAGGGAACACTGGCCGTGACCGAAGACGGTCGGCTTCAGGAATGCGAATGGAAAGCCCAACGAGGTGAGGCGGACTTTACCGGCACATGGGAGTGGCCCTGTGCTTCCGGGCCGCGATCAGTCAAGCTGCGCATCGAGCGACGCGATGGCCGTTTAATTGCAACGTATTTGGATGAAGATCAAAAAACACCTGTCACCGATTTCTACGATTACGGAGGAGGATTCTACTTCACATTGCTCATTGGCCGCCTGGATGATAACAGCATTAGAATCACAGAGGATACCGGCTGGCTGATCGGTGAAGCCGTTCTCGATAACGGCACCCTCAAAGGAAAGATCGAGTTTCATCTATACTCAAGCAGACCCGGCGACTTTGCCGAAGGAAAGCCATCCCGGCCTGTGATTCAGGATTGGATGCCCCGCTCGGTTAAGCCCTGAGAACCACAATACGCGGGAAAGGCAAAATAGAATCTTGGTTTCAGGCTCGGCAGCGCGTATAATACCGAGCATTCTCAAAAAATAAGGAAAGATAAAAAACTAAAGTCAGCCATAGAGAGCACAGAGGCCACAGAGTTTATTAATAATTATTTTACTCTCTGTGATCTTTGTGTCCTCTGTGGCAAAATGTCCTGGTCCCGGCTTCGCCGGGTTGGCAAATTAAAATTGTCAGGGAGTAAGTAAGATGTCACAAGCAGATATAGGCCTGGTGGGCCTGGCAGTTATGGGTGAGAACCTCATCCTCAATATGGAAAGTAAAGGCTTTACGGTTGCCTGTTTCAACCGCACGGTCTCTAAGGTCGATAATTTTATCAATGGTCGCGCCCGGGGCAAGAACATCATCGGCTGCAAAACAGTCGAAGAGTTCGTCGCCTCGCTCAAAACCCCTCGCAAAGCCATACTAATGGTAAAGGCCGGACCTGCCGTTGACGCATTCATCGAAATGTTATTGCCTCATCTCGACGACGGCGACATCATCATCGACGGCGGCAATTCCCACTTCCCCGACACCAACCGCCGCACTGAATACGTCGAGAGCAAAGGCAAACTTTACATCGGCACCGGTGTATCCGGCGGTGAGGAAGGCGCTCTTACCGGCCCATCGATCATGCCAGGCGGTTCCCCCAAGGCATGGCCCAGCGTCAAACCCATCTTCCAGAAAATCGCCGCTCATACCGACGACGGCCAGCCTTGCTGCGACTGGGTCGGCAACAACGGCGCCGGCCACTTTGTCAAGATGGTCCACAACGGCATCGAATACGGCGATATGCAGATGATCTGTGAGACCTACCAGATGATGAAGCAGGGTCTTGCCCTGACCAACACGCAAATGCACGAGGTCTTCGCTCAGTGGAACGAAGGAGAGCTTGACTCATACCTGATCGAAATCACACGCGACATCCTCGCTTATAAAGATGAAGACGGCAACGAAGTTGTCGATCTTATCCTTGACACCGCCGGCCAGAAAGGTACCGGAAAATGGACTGCTATAGCCGCCTTAGACCTTGGCCAGCCACTGACACTTATCGGCGAAGCAGTCTTTGCTCGCTGCCTTTCCGCCCTGAAGGATGAACGCCTCGAAGCTTCGAAGATACTCTCGAGCCCCGAAGCGGCATTCAAAGGTGACAAGCAGACCTTTATTGACGACCTGCGTCAGGCACTGTATGCCTCAAAAATCGTCAGCTATGCCCAGGGCTATCAACTCATGCGAGCCGCCGCACGAGAATACAACTGGAAACTCAATAATGGCGGTATCGCCCTGATGTGGCGGGGCGGCTGTATCATCCGTTCCGTGTTCCTGGGCAAGATAAAGGATGCCTTCGATAACAACCCAGACATGGTCAACCTGCTGCTGGACCCATTTTTCAAGAACGCCATCGAAACCGCCCAGCCCGCCTGGCGCCGCGTCGTCACCACAGCCGTCGAAATGGGCATCCCCATGCCCGCCATGAGTGCTGCCTTGGCTTATTACGACGGCTATCGTACCGCTCGCCTGCCCGCCAACCTATTGCAGGCCCAGCGCGACTACTTCGGTGCCCATACTTACGAACGCGTTGACAAACCGCGGGGAGAATTTTTCCATACTAATTGGACTGGCCGCGGCGGCGACACCGCCGCATCCACATACTCGGTTTGACATTTAGTTAGATGCGAAATATGCCATGATCAGAAAAAAAGTTGTTTTCTTAACAATAGCTGTTGTCTTGGCCGTATTCCTTGTATGGGTTGTTTACCAGGCTCGCAAAGAAATCGCAAACAACTCTTCACAACGACGGTCTGTTTTTTATACAGACCCAGGCAAGTCTTATTCCGTGGTTATTGACGGCGAACGTTTTTCTATTCCTGTCAGTGAGCACGAAAAAATAATCGTTTCGGTCGAACCGCTCGGCGACGATGAAAAACCGAAACCTATAGATCCGCACATCCGCATTCCCGATGCCCCACTGGATGCAAAAATGTCTGCTGTTCAACAGAGTCGTTTCTACTTTCGATACGATAGCCCTGAAGACTTACGCGAATTTCGACTGGCCGAAAATCTCGACAAATTACACGCTGACGACGACTGGACCACCGCACGCAATGTCATGCATTGGGCCAGGAACCAGTTCGAACATTCCCCACTGGAGACCTACCCTCCCCAAAACGCGTTGGCTATGCTACGCGAAATCCGTGCCGGCCGGGCCACCGGTTTTTGCGCCCAATATTGCTATTTGACCGTTCAGGCCCTCCAGGCACTCGGCTGCCCCGCACGATACGTTTCGATTCAGGGCCATGAAGTTTGTGAGGTATGGTTATCCAGCCGCCAAAAATGGATACTACTCGATCCCGACCACGACGCATTCTTCACCGACCCGAAAGGACAATTGCTTTGCGCACTGGACATTTCTCGCTGCCCCGAGGCTGTTCAGGTCGTCACGGATCACTCTATATCGGACCGGATGGACCTGCTTAGAAGGTTCAGGCACCTGGCGTATTGGCTCAGAAACGATCTTTACACCAAGGCGATCAACTTTTATGACCTGCCCAAATACAAGGTTTACATCGCCGAGACGGGCTTTTCCGAATTCATCAGTGAAAATCCCTGTGCCCTGATAACCACGTACCCCGAGGAGCTTTACGAACCACCTAATGGTCTGTAAAGAAATAGTCCGTACATCGGCAGAAACTGAGTTTTTGCAGAAATTATTTCTTTACAAACCCTTAGTTTGCTTGCTAAACCCGAACTGCTATAATAAGCGGCATGAAAGTGTTGGTTGCAAAAAAACGTGGCTTTTGTTTTGGCGTGGAGCACGCCATCGAGATGGCCCGGAAACTGCTGGATCGCCAGACATCCGGTGGCGGTATTTCCAAAAAGGTTTATTGTCTTGGTCCGCTGATTCACAACAGTCAGGTGGTCGAACGATTGGCTGAAGCTGGACTGCGAGTGGTGGCCAGTCTTGACCAAATCGAACCGAAAGATCAAAAAGATAGTGAAGCACCCACGGTCCTGGTCCGTTCTCACGGGTGTCGCCCGGAGCTTCTGGAGGAGATAAACAGACGCGGCCTGGAACTGGCCGACGCCACCTGCATCCTGGTCAAACGGGCTCAGAAATTGGTCAGTGAACTTTATCAGCAGGGCTATCAGGTAGTTATCATAGGTGATCCGGACCATCCGGAAGTTGAAGGCGTGGTCGGCTACGCGCCGAACGTAATTGTAGTAAACGGTCCAATGGACCTGGAAAAACTACCACCTGAAGGACCTTTGGCGGTCATCTCGCAGACAACATACTCAGCGGAAGATTTTGGGAAAATTGTCGGACTGATCGCGATGAGGGGGCACGGGGAAATGAAGGTGGTCAATACAATCTGCCGGGAAACGACCAGACGGCAGGCTTCGGCGGTAGAGTTGTGCCGACAGGTGGAAGTAATGTTTGTGCTGGGGTCGCACCACAGCGCCAACACCAGAGAACTGGCAGAATTATGCCAAAGGAATAAAGTGAGAACATACCACCTGCAGGACTGGAAAGAGTTCGAACCGCATTATGTTGTGGGTGTGGAGGTGGTGGGGGTCACCGCTGGGGCATCGACGCCGGATTGGATAATTGAAGAATTTGTGGAAAATCTACACCAATTGTGAACGGCCGAGCAAAGTGCGGATATTGATTTTTAAATTTATCAAAAAAATAAATTGTTGACTAACGAAGACTTTTCATGTCTAATTGAAAGGTTCTCTTTAAAATATTAAAAAAGTAGTTTTGGCCCCGGATTTTAGGTGGCAATCCGGAACGAGGCCTGATAGCCCCGATTATGTGACATTTCCGTACGGATCTGTATAGAAAAGCGAGTTATTGAATGGTGGACAAAAGTATTTTTCGGGAATTCCAGATAGATGAAGAACAAATTGAAAAGCAGGTAGATCAGGCTTTGAGCACCGATGGCCAGGATGACATGTTGGCCATGATCGACAAAACGGTAGGCAATCTGAACCCCGGGGCGATTCTGTTGGGTACGATTGTCAATCACATCGGCGATGACGTTATTATTGAGGTTGGCCTCAAAAGCGAAGGGGCGGTCAGTGCCAGCGAATTTGACGATCCCAGTGAGATCCGAGTTGGTGATTCGGTGGATGTGCTGCTCGAATCGGTAGAGTCCGACAGCGGACTGGTGCTGTTGAGCAAACGCAAGGCCGATCGAATTCGAGGTTGGCAGCGAATACTCGAAACACACAAAGAAGGCGATACCATCAAAGGCAGAGTCACCCGTCGTATCAAAGGGGGAATGCTCGTAGATGTAGGTGTGCCGGTCTTCCTGCCGGCCTCTCAGGTGGACGTAAGACGTCCGAACGACATCGCCGAATTTATCGGACGGGAAATCGAAGCCAAAATTCTCAAAATAGACGAAGAACGACGCAATATCGTTATCTCACGACGAAAACTTCTGGAGGAAACCAGAGCCAGCGCCAAGAGCAATCTGCTCACCGATATCGAGGTGGGCCAGATTCGCAAAGGTGTGGTCAAGAACATAGCGGATTTTGGCGCGTTTGTCGATTTGGGTGGTCTTGACGGTCTGCTGCACATTACGGATATGAGTTGGGGACGGGTCAATCATCCGTCGGAGATCGTTAAACTTGACCAGAGCATCGAGGTAAAAGTTCTCAGCATCGACCGTGAAAAAGAAAAAATCGCCCTGGGACTGAAACAAAAAACCGAAAGTCCATGGATCACCGCTGAACAGCGGTATAAGGTCGATAGCATAGTGAAAGGGCGTATCGTCAATATCACCAATTACGGAGCGTTTGTCAAGCTGGAGGAAGGTGTGGAAGGACTGGTGCATATCAGCGAAATGAGCTGGACAAAACGCATCGCTCATCCGAGCGAAATGCTTAGCGTAGGCCAGGAAGTGGACGTGGTAGTGTTGAATGTAAACGCTGCCAAGCAGGAAATCTCACTGGGTATCAAACAGCTTGCCGAAAATCCATGGAACCAGGTGGTTCATAAGTATCCGCCAGGCACCATTGTCGAAGGAACTATCAGAAATCTGGCCAATTATGGCGCCTTTATCGAGATCGAAGAAGGTATCGATGGCCTGCTGCATGTCTCAGATATGAGTTGGACCAAAAAAATAAATCATCCGGGAGAAATGCTCAAAAAAAATGAAACCACTAAGTGCATCGTTTTGTCGGTGGACCGGGACAAACAACGGGTGGCCCTGGGACTCAAACAAATGACCGAAGACCCATGGGTGCGAGCCATACCGGACAGATACCTTCCCGGACAAATCGTACAGGGCGCCGTTACGAAACTTACCAACTTTGGCGTGTTTGTCGAACTGGAACCTGATCTGGAAGGATTGCTCCATGTATCGGAACTGTCGGACGAAAAAGTCGATGGACCGCAGGATGTGGTCAAGGTCGGTCAGGAGTTGGAAGTTAAGATTTTGCGAGTGGACACTGAAGATCGCAAGATAGGCTTGTCGCTCAAACGTGCTCAGTGGGCGGCCGAAGATGCCAATCAGGATGGATCCAAACCGACCCAACGCGGCGGCCTTGACGGAGCAGCAGGAATGGGAACCACATTCATAGACACTGCCATGTTCCGCCGCCCACCGGTCCGGACATCCGCTCCTGTTGAACCTTCTAGCGAATCTGAAAGCGGTGACGGTAACGCGGAAACGGAAGAAACAGCCCAAACCCCAGTTCCATCAGATAGCGAGAACGAGCCGGAAAAGACCGACTCAGCCGATCCGGACACGGAGAAATCCGAGGAAACAACAGACCAGGACACCGAAAACGATAAGCCAACGGAAACCTAGAAGCAAATCCACAGGCTCAGGACAACATTACCCAAATGTTTTATTTGACAGATATGGTTGTTAATGTAGGATCGGCAGTTGGAAACCGTTGTCACAGGTTTGGCGCGGCCTCGGCAAAGCCGGGCTGGTGGCGATTGTTGTAACTGTTTGTTGTCAAAGAAGTTGGAGAGGTGTCCGAGCGGTTTAAGGAGCTGGTTTCGAAAACCAGTGTGCGGATTTTCCGTACCGCGGGTTCGAATCCCGCCCTCTCCGTTAAAATTTGCCTCACTTTTGGGAATTTCTTTTTTGACAAGGGTTTATGAGCGGTATGATAGTTGGTCGGCAAGCCGTTCTTCTCTGCGTCGGGCGTGAGGTGGGAGGGAATTTTTCGTTCGTAAGTGCTTATTTTTGGTAGCGGGGAATTGTTGTAAGTCGTTATTTTTGGTTCGGGGAAATTGTTGTAAGTGCTTATTTTACGTTGCTGGAATTGCTGTAAGTGCTTATTTTCGCGTAACGATTGTAACGATTAGGTAAGATAGGTAAGAAAAAAGTGTGAAATTCGGCGAAATTTGGATGAATTCTGATGAAAAGTGATGTGGTTTGGACCCAGTTTGCACTATGTTTGTACTATGTTTGTATGTAGTTTGTAGTATGTTTTGATGAAAAGTCAACCACCAAGTCGCGAAGACACAAAGGACACTAATGGGTCAAGATAAAAAATGAGAAGGACACGAAGATTTTAGAAGACACTAAAAGAGTGAGAGAGTTTTATTGGGTAAATGGGGAAAGTTAGAGGTCAGATTTGAGATTTGAGATTTCAGAAGATAGAGGGCGGACCAGTTGGGGGGGGGGGGAAGTTAGAAGTTAAAAGTCAGACAAAGGGCGGAGTTGGGGGGAGCGCGGAGTTGGAGTGGGCGGTCCGGGGGCAGGGGAAGAAAAGAGGAGGTGAAAAGTTGGGATTTTGTTTGACATTTTGGGCTGGCCGTGGTAGAGAAGAGTATAATACTCCCCAAAAACTGGGCGCGAAATGAGCAATTTTAAGATGTATTTGTCACCTGGACCGATAATGAGTTTAACTGATTCAGGAGACAACAGTTATGAAAAGCAAGCGTCGAAATCACAGTG
>Ga0315276_10001948_pt1 | contig 18699 bp, 8 predicted proteins | sample YL17G05_0_MG_FD_204542 | JGI IMG/M metagenome (GOLD analysis project Ga0315276, IMG submission 204542) | Sediment microbial communities from Yellowstone Lake, YNP, Wyoming, USA - YL17G05_0 | ecosystem: Environmental > Aquatic > Freshwater > Lake > Sediment | place: USA: Wyoming | collected... | reverse complement strand
GCGACGGTTCTGGAGTGCTTTTGGCCCCAGGCAATTGCTGAGGATAGCTTTGATTCTACCGTCGTCCCTTTTATGCAGGGGATGTTACTTCCTAAAGACTGGCCAAAGAAGGTTTGGCTATACGACACAGTCTGTTACGGACGCGGTCTGTATATGCCCTGGTGGGGGCACCAAAAAGGAAAATCCGCAGTGCTCGTTCTCTTGGAAACACCAGAAGATGCCGGCTGTAGTTTCGAGCATCCTGAAGGCGGCCCGACAAAGATGGAGCTAAGATGGATTCACTCGCTGGGTAAGTTGGATTATCCACGCCGGGCGAGACTGTGTTTCTTTCAGAATGGCAATTATGTGGATATGGCGAAGCGATACCGGCGGCATGTTCAGGAAATCGGGCATTTCGTTTCTCTGAAAGAGAAAGTCGCCAGAAACCCTCTCGTGGCGAAACTGATCGGCTCGCCTGTCATCCATACCGGGATCCTATCGCATATCCAACCCGAATCCAGTTACTACCACAAAGATGACCCTGCTAAGAACCATCAGTTGGTTACCTTTGACAAACGTGCCGAACAGCTCCGCCAACTGGCAAAGAAAGGCATAAAGCGCGCCTATGTACATCTCGATGGATGGGGATTTCGAGGGTACGACAATCTTCATCCGGACATACTGCCGCCTTGTCCGGAGGCAGGCGGCTGGGGAGGCATGAAACGGTTTGCCGAGACCTGTGACCAATTGGACTTCGTATTTGCAGTCCATGACCAGTACCGGGACTATTATCTGGATGCCAAGTCATATGATCCCAACCTCACAATCCTGAGTCACAATGGAACCAGACCTCACGGCAGCACCTGGTTTGGGGGCAACCAGTCGATCCTCTGTTCCAGGCTGGCTCTGGGCCATGTCAAAAAGAACTACTCATCCCTGCTGGCCCATGGCGTGAAGGTACGCGGCGCCTATCTGGATGTCTTTGCCGTGGTGCCACCTGACGAATGCTACAATCCTGATCATCCTGCCACACGCACCGATTGCCTGAAATACCGAGGTGCATGTCTGGACTTTCTACGGGCGATGGGCGGGGTGGCCAGTTCCGAAGAGCCGGCTGACTGGGCTATCCCCCATATCGACTTAGTCCATCACGGACCTTATGCCCTGGCACCTGATCCTGGACACGGTCCGGCAATGGGAATCCCTATCCCACTGTTCAATCTCGTTTACCACGATGCGATTCTGCTGCCGTGGTCTTTAGGAAAAGGAGCATGGGGCATTCCTGAAAATGAACTCGGATATTTACATGGTCTTATCAACGCAGGCCTTCCCTATTTATCGCTAAATCCGGCTAAAGAAGAATTGGACCAGGTCCGTACAATGTGTGCCCTGAATGAACGGGTCGGACTTCTCGAAATGAAAAGGCACGAGTTCCTGGATGGTTCTTTCAGAAAGCAGCGGACGACATTCGCCGATGGAACCACGGTTACCGTAGATTTTGAGAAAGAGATCTTCGAAATATCTCCAAGACTACCCCAGCTCGTTAGCGAAGAATAGACCTGTGAAGCCCTTTACACTCGTTTTGGAGGTCAAGGACAGCAGTCAAGTCTCAGTAGATTTCCGGCGCCGGAACTCATCCAGTCTCCTCTGCACGATATCTTCAATCTGCCCCATGATCTTGGCCGGCCAATCACCTTTCAGCGAGTCTCTTGTTAGAAACAGCCCCTCTTGAGTTGTCATACGCTGCGGATACGGATACAATCAACTATGCAAGTATCAGGGTCTTCTCTGAAAGGGCGCAGGTATGGATGCCAAAGCAGCATTGGTAGAAGATGTTCCTACGAAGTCTTTTGACCTGGGAGTTCTACCAAGTCCGGGCCCCCTACTCCTCTTGTCCGTTCTCGTCTGTCTATCTACGACAATCGTATGCCATGCCCGGGTCGCTTGTGTCCGGCTGACCTGTGACCACATTGCGGACACGACCGACCTGAAACGCTTCCGCGATTTCCGCGTCTGGAAAGACAAGACGGGGAACGAACTGGCAATCGCGATATGGAAGTATCTCAGCGATTACGAGACGGGTCTGTACCACTTCAACGAGATTCTTGAAGGACCCGACCCCTTCGATGAATATGCGACGGTCCGTGATCCTCTGAAAATACTGAACACATATAATATGGCATATTGCGGAATCTTCGGCCCCGTTCTTGACGGAATATTCCAGGGCGTCGGATTCAGACAGGGGCGAGCGTTTGGCCTGCAGGACTGGAATCACTGCGCAACAGAAGTCTGGTATGACGATGGCTGGCACTACTTTGATGTGGACGTTCGCGGCGTGTTGTTGCGACCCGACGGGATGGCAGCAAGTCTTGCCGAAGCCCAGAGCCGACGGGAACTCTGGACTGCTCCGCCGCTGCCTGTTGAGCCGTTTTTCCCAAAAGAACAAGACAAGGCCAAGGTCTTCGACATCTACAAGGACAGCCCTGTCCATTACTACTACCGCTGGTTTGAAATGGGCCACACGATGGATTTCTATCTTCGACAAGGCGAGTCCTTCACCCGGTTCTGGAATCCTCAAGATGACCGTTGGCATCATCTGGAGCGCTACAGCAAGACGAAATGGATTCGTGATCTCATCGAGCAAGAGCCGCGAGGGCCGAAGCCAAACCACCGCGATTTCACGCGGTGGAACCACGGCAACGGCGTGTTCGAATACGTGCCCAAGCTCTCCAAGGATTTCACAGATTTCGAGGACGGCTATTATGACGTGAAAAACCTTCGGTCTGGAGACAAGGGGCTGGAAATCGTCGATAATGGCGAGGCGGAGGTCACGTTTGAAGTCTTCACTCCCTACATCATTGTTCCGAAAGTGAATGACCTCGACGATGCGAATGACGATGAGGAGGCTTCTGTCGTCATTTTGAAGGGGTCGTTGCCGGTCAATGTCTTGGTATCTCTGGACCACGGCCTGTCATGGCAGTATGCAGGCCAGGCAGAGCCTGAGCAGGAATCTACAGTCGTCGATTTGACATCTATCGTCAAGGGCACGTATGGTTACCTGCTGAGGCTGAAGACATCCGGCCCCGCAGGCGCGACCGCGCTCGATACGTTGAGTATCAAAACCTGGGTCCAGGTTGCTCCCACGAGTATCCCATCGTTGAGAAAAGGCAAAACGACATTTCAGTATGGTATTGGCGACCGCTACGGGCAACGGACTACTCCCATGCTCGTAAAGCCCAACATCGCAGACCCTGAGGACCTGCGAAAACACGTGCTGGCAATGCCGACGGATTATGACCCGGAGCGACATACCTGCCGTGTTCGCGGCGAAATCATCTTGCGACTGACAGCCCCACCCGATGCAAAGATATCATGGTTCACTGTTGGGGGGACTTTCCGTACGGATCAAGGGGAGCAGGCTAAGAATACGGACAACTGTGTTTCCTACGCAGTAGGAGACCCTCGCAACTTCAACGAGATATACAAATCTGAGGTGCCAACATGGGTGAACCACTGGCGCTACAACTGGGATGGAGACGTCGTTCTTTCTGCCCCGGCTGAAGTGGTCTATGTAAAATACACTGCAAAGACGGGCTTGAACACAATCCGCGCTTGTCTGCATTTGCTGCCGAGGCGAGCGCCGCAGGAGCATCTCAGAATCACGCACGGATATCGTCTCAACGGCAAATTGATGAGTACGGAAAGGGTTGTGACAGGCCCAACCAGTTACACTCTCGAATGTTCTGGTGAGCCTGAGAATTTGTACCTAAAGATGGAGATGCCTCACCGGGGCGCTTCAGCCAACCAGTCAAGCATACATCCGCCTGGCCGGGCAGAGAAGCCCCCGGAGGAAATCCAATCGTCCTTTGCGCCCCTTCCGGAGTTCGCCGGTGACTTCGGCACATACAAATCTCCTTTGAAATTTGATGATGGGACCAGCGTCAACACGCCAGCGGACTGGGAAAGGCGCAGAAATGAAATACTAGCCTGCTGGCGCGAGGTGACAGGCTCGTGGCCTGCACTTATTAAGAAGCCGAAGGTCCAGTACTCCGAACAAGAGCGCCGGGACAACTTCACCCAGCATCGCATCTCTGTAGAAATCGCACCAGACGAACAGACTGTGGAGGGTTTCCTGCTTGTCCCTGACGGTGAGGGCCCCTTTCCCGCCGTGCTCGTTGTGTACTATGATGCTGAGACCGGAGCGGGATTGGGCAAAGAGTTGCGCGATTTCGGACATCAGTTGGCCAAACAAGGATTCGTCGCCCTCTCAATCGGTACGCCGGAGTTCTGCAGCCTGAAGCCTCCTTACAAGCCTCTCTGCAAGCAGAGCGAAGAAGATCCCCCACTTCAACCGCTTTCGGCTTTGGCATACGTCGCAGCCAATTGCCACAACGCTCTGGCGAACATGCCCAATGTTGACGCTGAACGGATCGGCATCATTGGCCACTCTTACGGGGGTAAATGGGCCATGTTCGCGTCCTGCCTCTACGATAAATTCGCCTGTGCAGTATGGTCTGATCCAGGGATCGTGTTCGACGAGAGCCGACCTAATATCAATTACTGGGAGCCCTGGTACTTGGGCTACGGCCCGAATCACCAGCGCCCCGGAGGCATCCCAAGCGATACTAACCCGCGAACAGGCGCATACAAAGAACTGCTCGAAAACGGCCGTGACCTCCACGAACTACATGCTCTCATGGCGCCAAGACCCTTCCTTGTTTCAGGCGGCGCAGAAGATCCACCCAAGCGTTGGAAGGCCCTTAATCACACCATCGCAGTTAATAGGCTCTTGGGGTACACAAACCGCGTTGCGATGACCAACCGGGATAGCCACGAACCAACAGCAGAGTCTAATGCACAGATATACCTCTTCTTCGAGCACTTTCTGAAGCCGCAGTAATAGGTTGTAGCATATTGGTTCTCGACTGTAAGGAATGAGAATATGAAAGAAGATATGTCAGGGGCGTTCAAGCAGGCTCGAGTCTCTCGCCGAGACTTCATGGGGATCACTGCTGCAACACTTTGTCTTGCCCGCTGTGGATCTGCGGTCAGCATGGCCGGAGAGCAGCAGACGATCAAGCCGGAGCTGTCCGCCGCGGTCCAAATGCAGTTCTTGCGTCCGGGCCAGTTGGAGAAAGCTCTCCGCGACTTCCCGGCGGTCTACGTGCCGTTCGGACTGATCGAGTGGCACGGCCGGCATCTGCCGCTCGGCAACGATGCCCTGAAGGCCCACGCGATCCTCGTTAAGACCGCCGAGCAGTTCGGCGGCGTTGTGTACCCGCCCGTGTACTTCCATGACGGATTTCCGCAGGACTCCTTAGTGCCGGTCCTGACCGCCCTGTTTCAACGGCTCAAGAAGACCGGCGCTCGGGTCATTCTCGGTATCTCCGGCCACAACGTCGAGGGCCAGATCGACATGGTTAACAAGGCTCTGGCCCCGGTCGTGGCGGATAAGATGGTGGCCGGCATGGGACTCTGGGAGATCACGCTCAGCAGCGGCCCCGAGTCCGGCACCGACCACGCGGCCAAGTGGGAGACATCAAACATGATGTTCCTCTATCCCAGCCTTGTCGATATGTCCACCCTGGGTGACGGCCCGCTGGCCCCCAACATGAAACCGCCCGACGGCATCGGCGGCCAGGACCCGCGCAAATACGCCTCCGCCGAAGTCGGCCGACGAAACATCGAGCTCGCCTCGCGGGCGATCGGCAAGAAGGCCAAAGAGCTCCTCGAGTCGCTCCCGCCGGACCAGAGATCCTTCAAGCTGCCGGAGATCAGTCCCGAGCACTGGTGGATGATTTAGCGTAGTGCCTACGGGCGCACCCGCCCTGAAACCTATTGTGGAGATTGTGGTCATGCGGAAAATACGTGCGGCGGCAGTCCAGTTCGAGCATGCCTCCGGAGACAAGGAGGCGAATCTCGCCAAGATCGAGGGTTTTGTCTGGCGTGCGGCGACGCAGGGGGTGCAACTCATCATATTCCCTGAGTGCTGTATTACAGGCTATTGGTTCCTGAGAAACCTGTCGCGCGAGGAGTTAAAAATCCTGGCTGAGCCTGTCGCTGACGGGCCGTCATCGCAGGCCCTCATGAACTTGGCCAAGCAGCACCATATGACGATCGGGGCGGGTCTCGTCGAAATATGCGACGAGACAATGCACAACACGTACGTGGTCGCCATGCCTAACGGCGAGTTCCGGCGACACCGGAAAATCCACACTTTTGTCAACGAACATCTGTCATCTGGATCGGAGTACACGGTGTTCGATACGCCTCAGGGTTGTCGCGTCGCGGTTCTGACCTGTTATGACAACAACATCGGGGAGAACGTCCGGATCGTTGCATTAGAGGGAGCCGAGATCCTGCTGGCACCGCATCAGACCGGCGGATGCAAAACACCCAGTCCAGGCTGCATGGGCCTGATTGACAGAGCACTATGGGAGAACCGCAAACAGGACCCCGAGGCCATCGAGGAGGAATTCAAAGGCCCTAAAGGTCGTCAATGGCTGATGACGTGGCTTCCGTCCCGCGCTCACGACAACGGCCTATTCCTGCTCTTCAGCAACGGCGTCGGTCTTGATGACAACGAGATTCGGACAGGCAACGCCATGATCCTGGACCCCTATGGCCGCATCCTTGCAGAGACTTGGAAGGCCGATGACGATATGGTAATTGCCGATCTGGACCCGGCCTTGCGAGAGAACTGCACCGGTATAAGATGGATCAAGACGCGACGACCGGAATTGTACCAACCCTTGACGATCCCAACCGGCTTAGAGAGAGACACACGAAGCGTCCGATTCGGCAGAGACAGACTTCCTGGATGACGCCGTTTCACTTGGACCCCACAAGGATGCCTTTACGGTGCCACTCCGCTCGGCAGTTACTCACTACAGGATTTATATCTGTTTATGCACGAGGTCTTGATAACGATCGTGCATCGCACGTATATGAAACGAGCAACGGATTGGCTGAGAAACGCAGGCGATAGACACAGGAAACGGTCATTGAATCCGTTGCACAATTTTTGACTTTTTCATAACTCATTGACAATACAGAGCTTATGCGATTGACATTTTTGCGCAATTGGCAGATAATGGGTTGTGTGGTTGTATCCCGGTTGTAGTCATCAAATCACGAAAATGGGGCCTTTTCGGGGTGCTCCGTGCACAGCTCAGTGTGCTCCTGGTTGGCTGTTGGGGTCGGTCCACACACTGCTGTGGGTTCGTAGCCTTATCAGACACCTTCCCAGGCTGGAGGAAATGCTTGCAGTCCGGCCAAAAAGGTAGCATGATAATGCTTGATTCAGTGTCCAGAAACCCCGGAGCTGTACGCGCTGGAGATTTGGAGGACAGAGTAATGGAATTTGTCGTATATAACAAGGAGTCCTTAGCCAAGTACTGTGCGAGGGGTCATACTGGCAAGCCTCTGGTGATGAAAAAAAGGCAGCGTAGTCGTGAAGCTTACTAAATGCGGTACTGAAATGTCGAGTGTGGGATTGGGAGATACAAAAGAGGTCGGCCTTCGTGTGAGGTATGTGCCGCTCTGTTGAGGACACTCGCCATATGGTTAAATGTCGTATATGGTAGATTTCAGAGCAGATAAAAGAACCACGGATAAGGTAATCTTGCTTCACCTCGATACGCCGGGCAAATGCCGCTTTGACGACAGCGAATCAGTTGCGTCAGCACTTGGAGAAAGCAAAGCATCGTTCTTGCGGAACAGCCTTGATCGAACCTTGAAGGTGATCAAGGATGACTGTCCGGAACTGTGGGACACTCTTGTCGGAACAAGAATCCGCCTGCGCATCAGCCACACTCTTGAAGGTACTATTTGTTTGTTGCCGCATGAATTAGCGCTGAACGGCCATCTCTTGGATTTTGAGAACGAGGCCAAACAGGACCGAGAAAACATGCTTGTCGGCGAATTTGAGCGTGCGTTATTCCATCTGTGCAATCCGCATTTTCACATTTCGCAGGTTAGAATCCATAGCCTGCATTTCTATGCCTCCCACAGGGACATTCTCGAGTCAACCGTCAGTGAACTCAACTCTCACAACCATGCATTTGGGGCATCCGAATGGCTTCGAACGCTTCGGGAAATAGACAATATTATCCTTTTGGAAAAATTCTGGATCTGGCTTGGCAGAAGAGAAACTGCTAAGACCATTTTGCAGGCCGGGTCGGACGCCGGAGTAAGACCTAAGCCAAAGGTAAGAGCCGTTATAAGCAAGGATGTCAGTACATTTGCCAACGAGAGTTGTATTGATCTTGAAGTGGCACAGAAGACGATCATGGGATTCAAAGACATGTATCTCGAATCCTGTTCGGTCGTGATAGTGTACGAACTTGACGGGAGTATGAACAAGGCTGTGCGCTTATGCCCATCAGGAGTGCTTGATGCCATGTCATCGGAAGCCGCTTGTGCTTCGGTTTATTATGAGGATGTCCGCACGGACATCTTTCACGACCATGGGAGCTTTATTGCAGGGTGGATTGACAAGCTAAAAGCGTATGCTAAAGATCCGTCACTTTCTTTCGTTGGAGAAAAACTGATCTCGGATGACTTCCACAAGGTCAGCGCGGCTATCGACGAACTCCGGGATCGAATACTATACAAAGCAGGCGACCATGAGTCAGTACGTCTTCTTTATGCGGCGCTCTACTATTGGCACAACCAAGATAAAGGAATATGCCGGTCAGTCTGCCTCAAGGTGAACAAGATTTTGGAGGATGTGCTTACTGAAAGGCCTGCAGTCTTTCCTCCCAGCCGGGTCAACCGAAGCATTTTTCGGGGGGAGCGTGCTCGCATTCGGACAACAACCGTCAAGCCCCATGGGGTCAACAGAGACAAGGTGCGAGCGCGAGTGGTCTGGTCGATCAATGGTCACAGGAAGAAGCCTCTTGGCATGGGGTTGGATTCCAAAGCAAGCCGCTATGACGGCATAAGCTTCAGGGCAGAACTGCCCGCAGGGCATGGCTGGATACACTATTCAGTTCAGGTCTCTCACGATGGGGGCAAGACATGGGAATATGAGAAATCCGACGAGCGTTCAAATGGACTGCTGAAATTCATGCCCGACGAAAGAGGGCATAGAATTCTGAGTTTTTACGCTGATACGTTCAATCTTAGGCTGGACCGGAGCATGCGACCGCTGCGTGACGATACAGGCGCTTTCATATACGGTACATTCGATGACATTTCTGAGCAGCTTGAAGCGATTAGGGCCGAAGGATACACTCGGATATATCCTTTGGGTGCTCTGGAACTTGGCTGGGCCGGCGAGGCGGGGCCGGACCCATCGGTTTTCTCCATCTGGGACGGCAAGACAGTCAGGATGGACATGGGCGGTGTCGAGGGCTTGCTCCGACTGAAGGAAAAGGCCGATTCGCTGAATATGAAAGTTCTGCTCGATGTTGTTTCTCACTTCTCGAGGGCCAATTATGCTTATGCCTATAGCACGCCCGTCTATATTGTTGACGGCAGTGGAAAACTAACCAGGCGTGCTGGCTGGGATGGCGAGTCGGATGAATGGCTCGACAGTTTTATGATTAACATGCGCGACTATGACAGTATCGAGGTTCTATCGGCAGTTTACAGGGAATTGGCCGGGATGGGATTTGGTTTACGCATTGACGTTGGTCACGGGTTTGACACCGTATTCCCTCCGGACCAAAGGGCGTCTTCGTCGGCGCGCCTGTTTGGAGAAGTGGTAACCGGCGGATCTGAACGAGTAGATTTAAGGGGAACATGGGAATCATGTGCCCCTATCCTGAAGATTTGTTATGAGGTGCAAAAGGCTATACCGGAAGCTTTGATCGCATATTCTGAGCAGTGGCATGGAAACGAAGCAAGAATGATAAAGTCGGGGACGTTTCCGTACAATCCATTTATCAAGAATCTCGAATCCATCAGAGATGGGCAGGATGTAAACGCCGCCTTTGGGCTCAATGATACGATCACCTATCTTAACAGAGTGTATCGAGACTGTGGGGGGCAGACACTCTCTTTCTTCAACACCCACGATGAGGAATCCCCGCCAAGTAATTACCAGAACATGATCTGGCCTGCTGCCGCTTTCCTGGTCTTCAGTAGTTGCGGACCTCTGATGTACCACATCAGTCGGCTACCCGGTGAAGAGGCAGGGCCCATAAGAGAGCGTTTTAATGCCGCCTACACGGAATGTTGGAAGCACTGGACATTTAACAGGCGGTCACACCCGTGGCAGGGAGAGGCCAATGCGAGGCAGAAGCTGTTGGCCGCCTATCCCTTATTGCAGGGCTTTGGCACCTACTTGAGGGGATTGTACAAGTTTGCCGATGAGAACCCTGCGCTCGCCAAAGGGACGATAACACCCATACAAACCAACAATGGCCGGATAGCCGCCTTCTTCAGGTCATATAAAGGGCAGAACTTCCTGTGCGTGTTCAATTTCCCGAATCCGCACTATGAAAACCAGCATGCCGTGTCCCGGGAGTTCAATTTCACTCTGAGAGATGCCGTTGATTTCAGACCGATCACCGACATAGACACTGATGAGACTTACGAACTGGTGGAAAGATACAACAACGCCGAGGGCAGAACCAGGAGAGGCAAGAAGGAATATTGGTCCGGCGAAGAACTGCTCCATCTGGGTTTCGGCGGAGTCCTTTCTCCCACATCCTCCCATGTTTACGAGATTATCTACAGGGACAAGTCCGTGAGCGAAGAGTATATGATACCGGATTCCTTCATGCGGTATCAAAGGTATGGCAAGGAAGATAGGGTGAGGCATTCCTACATCGCCAGGGTCTTTTCTGGAGCCTGTGAACGGGACAAAGACGGTTTTGAGCGGTTCGCGGAACTCTTTGAAATGACTGTTTCCTGGATCAACAAGCACCAGAAGGTCAGCGCAGCCGAGCTTTCAACCCTTCTTTCCGAAATAAGCGAGGATAGCAAGCGAATGAGGGACACGATAATCGAGTTCCTGATGCGCATTGCAGTGAATGGAAAGGGAAAGTCGGGCGCGGAGATACAGCAGGCTGCAGTTGACATCCTGCAGTCGATCAACATCGGCACAATTGCCTTGGTCTCTCCTGAATCAAAATTCAGCGGAAGCGCCGGGGGGGTGGATATCTATACGACAGACATTGCGGACGTCCTAAGCGAGCTAGGCTTCTGCGTTGTGATAGTCACGGCACTTTACGAATGGAACAGGGATTGGATATTCACAAGCTACCGCCCAAAGTATGAGGGGCATTGCTTTTCAGTGCAATTCCCCACATTCAATGACCAGTCGCAATCCATTGGCTGGGACGCGCACGCCGATGTTGTAAACATACTCAGGGCACGCATAATGAGGCGCCCACACGGCAAGAAGTCCAGGATTGACGTTCTCTATCTGGAGAATGCCAAGTACCTCGATACACCCTATGGCGGTTCGACATCGGAGGACAAATTGCGAAGGGCGCGGATCTTCTCGCAGGGGGCGCTGGAGGCGTTGAGATGCTACAACTACTATCCCTCGATTATCCAGACCAACGAGTGGCCTACATGGCTTGTCCCCGCCTACCTTGAGCGATGGCAGGAGTACAGGAATGATCCCCATTTCGCCGGGACTCAGGCAGGAAGCATCATGCACAACCCCCATCCTTCCTACGGTATCGTCCTTGACGAGGCAAACCCCATCAAGCGAAACTACTACTGCCTGGTCCTCGGGCTGGCCCCCGAGCATCACTACGACTTGGCCGTGAATCTGGACAGTTCCAGCGGGCATCAGATAGATCTGACGCATACGATGCTCAAGGCCTCAAGATTCGTCGGCACTGTCAGCAAAGCAATGAAAAGAAGGGTCCTCGATGAACCCTGGGTATTTGGCCATGCCCGCGGTTTTGCTGAAAAAGAGGCTTCCGGAAGATTCTTTGCCAGACGCAATGGTTTCAACATGGCTGCCCGCCAGAGGTTCTGGTTTGGAACCCAAAAAAGCATGGTGGAGACCTACCTGCCTTCTGCTCGGCGCAGGCTCTTCCTGAAATGCACCAGGATAAAGAAAACGGCAAAGCTTAGACTTCAGACCGACGCTCACATACGGCTTGAGCAAGACGATGATAACACAGACCACGTAATGTTCTCAATGCTCCACCGGATCTGCAGGCAGAAGGGCTTCGAGCTTTTGGTTGACTGGAAGGTCTATATAGAAGGTGGCCGGCGTTATGTAAGGCATGAACCCTGGAACATGGATGGGACAACTGTGCTGGAGTATCTCATGACCACCGACAGTCGCATACAATATGTTATTTGCGGCCGGGTCGAGGACAGCTTTGACGGCACGCGGCTTGACATGCACCTGAGGCGGACTGCTCGCTCGGCAAGGTTTAAGGGGCAGTTTGCCTACTATCCGGAAGGCTCTCTGTCAGCCGCGCTCTACCGTGACATCTATCTGGGCAGCCAGTATTTTGTCATGCCCTCGGGCGGCGAAATTGGCGAACCATGTGGAATAAGCCAGCAGGAAGCACATGCGGGGGGGACACCCGTCATTGCGCACGACCAGGACGGGCTTAAGAGGACTGTTTCAGACAAGCATTTTGGTGACACAAGACACCCATCGAACGGCATAAAGTTCATAGGTTTTACAGGTGAGGCTTTGCTCGATGCGCTGCTCGACGCTGTGGAGATTTATTATCATGGCAGACGCCTAAAGTATATAGACGACAAGGGCAGACCCAGGAAGGCGCGTTATTCCGACCTGTCGTTTAATGCCTTTCACACAGACCATCGCTGGCTGAGGTTGTTGCGCGATTACATAGACATGTATGCCACGGTCATGGGAGTACAATTGCCGTGCCATATGGACGCCGTGCGACTGATTGCTGAGATGGCCTCGGCCTGCGACGAGAATCTCTGCAGTGCTGTGCTTAGGAAAGGTATCCGCATGGTCGAAGCTGCTGATTACCTTACCGAGGCTCTCTCCTGTGAGATACCCTCTGTCCGCAGCGCAGCCGGGCAGGCGCTGGTGCGACTCGATCACATGCTTCGCGACGAAGGTCGTTTGGACATTGAGGGAAGGCTCAGGCATGCCGCAGAGTCTCCAAATAGAACCATGAGTGAGGCTGCAATTTCTTACCTTCCCCATCTGACGAAGCAAAGAAAAAAGAAGGAGCATAGCCTCGCATCAAAGAAATGACTTGCAGTAGAACGGTCTACGCATTATACTTGCCGTTGTTTTAGTTACGGGCGGCAAGAGTCGTTTGTTGAGTTTGCCGAGCCTCTTGATGCCCGCTCCCATGTTTCGTGAGGAGGCTGTATGATTAACTCAAATCTTGTGTGGACAGAGGAGCACGCACCCCGGGTGAGACCATACGGTCACCGAGGTTGAGAGCCATACCGTCGTTATGAGCAAGATTCTGGATTCGAAAGAATAGTTGTCTTTTCATGTTCTTGCCAATTTCGCGAAGAAATTTTTCAGTAAGGAAATATCTCATTATCGGGGCTGAGTATGATAAGACCAAACGTCACGTGGATAGACGAGCACACACCTGAGCTGAAGGGCAAGATTCTGGCTACTCTTTCCATGGAGGGTTGTATAGCTGAGCTGACCGGAGATGCTCGGGAGGCAAACGTCAGAGGCGGTTTGGGGATATATTTCGGGGACAAGCTTGAAGGCCTCAAAGCAATAGGGATGGACAGGGCATTTGGTTGTATGCCTCTTTACAAGAAGCGACTAATCCAATCCATCAGAAACGGGAGGCAGCATATTGAATACAAGGACGTCTCATATGAGGATCAGCCTATTGAGCGTGTCATAGATGGTGGGGGAAGGCCCATGCAGTTTGACGTGTGGGGTTGGGACCGCGAGAATACTGCCCAGGAGCGGCAATACCGTGCAGAGGTATACAGCATAGGCCGCGGGGGGACACGTCTTTACCTCTTCTATTGCCCTGAGGTTTTTGACATTCTCTACCCCGACGATAAAACGCATCAGGGCCATGGTCGGGAACACCGCTTTCTGCAGGAGACGGTTTTCGCCGAATGCGTTTATGAGCTTTTCAAAAGCATGAACATTGCACCTGATATCCTTCACCTTAATGAAGGCCATGTTGCCGGTGCCGCTGCAATAATAAAAGGGGACAAAGTTTTCGACAAGACAGCTGTGGTGTACACAAACCACACGGTTGTCCCATCAGGTCTGGAGAGATTCGGCATTGATAGACTTACCGGCGGCGATATTGCAAGAGCGCGCTACGCGATGAGGTTTCCTTGGCCGAGCCATCAGAGATTCTGGAGGAAGTTTTCGGTGCAAGAAGATGGCCGGTGGTTCATCGACTTCTCAAAGGGCGCGGTTGAAATGTGCGATGCTGCGAATGGAGTAAGCAACGAGCACGCAGACGCGACGCAGACCCTGTTCCCGACTTATGACAGGGAAATCGCGCCCATACTCAACGGCTCTGGCGACACATGGATTATGGATGAGCTGCTGGAAGCCAAACTCAAAGGCATCGAACCCTGCAAAGAGACCCTTCGCAGAGTAGCCGTGCAAGGCAAAGCAATGAGTCTGGCTGAGGTCAAAAAGAGAACCGTCGGTATGACTGATAGAAGCGGCCACATCATCAGCAGAGACGGCGTGGACTTGGATCCTGACTTGCCGACCATATGGATGGTAAGGAGGATGGTCGAGTATAAGAGTCAGCTACCTATCTTAAAGGACATTATCCATGTCGTTTGTGCGAACACGGATGAGGAACTTGACACGCTGTGGGGCAGGATGAACGGTCTACGGATGCAGATGGTTGTGGGTGGAATCGCCGCGGAAGGATCCAACGAAGAGAAATGGATAGAGGAGTTTGTTGGCTGGATGCAAAGGCCCGAGTTGAGGGGAAGGTTCGTCTTTGTGCCGAATGCAGATACCGCACTTCTCAGGATGCAGGCTATTGGGGCTGACATATGTATCAATTGCCCTCTGCCGCAGCAAGAGGCCTGCGGCACTTCGGACCAGCGCTCCGCAAGGAACGGTGGGGTAAACATCGCCACGCGAAGCGGCGGTGCTCCGGAATACATTGAGGACGGCCGGAGCGGAATGCTGGTTGGCCCGTATGAGAACAACGGTGATTTCTACACAAGGGCACCCAAAGACATCCTGGATAAACTCGAGCAACTTTCTGAGATGTACTACAATCACAACAGTGGTGACAACGCGTGGCTGGACATGAAACTGGAATCATATCTGGCAAGCTCAAAAGTGTCGGCTTTGGCAATGGAACAAAGGTATGCTGACCTATATGCCAGAGCGCTTCGCATGAGAAAGGGCATCGTCCACAGCATGAGTCTGGGATGTCATAAAGTATCGCACCCAGAGGAACTCTCAGATCTTATGTCCAAACTACGGGAAGCCGCACGTGATTTCCTTTACCGTGACCCGGAACTGAAGAGTTGGACGGTCATCGCTGGTTCGCCGTACTTTGACCAGAGACAGGGTGGCCGACTCTACAACTGGGGAAGGGACACCATGGTTGCGCTGCCCGGCCTTTGCCTTGAAAGGGAAAGGTTTGACTTGTTCAGGGATATCATGAAGAGCTATCTGAGGTTCGTCAAGTATGGCATTCTTCCGAATATGGTCGGCGATGGCTCGATGCCCAGATACAATAGCATTGACGCGTCTTTGTGGCTGCTCTGGGCAATGGGCAAGTACCTTGAGCGCACACAAGATTACGCTTTTCTGGACACGATGGTTGATAGGAGATTCCACTGCAACGGGACCGCATCTGTCCAAGATATACTGGAAGAAATCATAGACACCTACCGGAACGGGACACAGTTTGAGGATAGGTGGCAAGAAGACGGTGACGAGAAGTGCCAGACAATACGTATCTCCATGGACAGTGATTGCCTCATATCGGCAGGCAACGAGAACACTCAGTTGACCTGGATGGACGTGAAACCCAAAGGCTGCGGACCAGTGACGAGCCGTCATGGTAAAGCAGTTGAGATCAATGCGCTTTGGTACAATGCGTTGAGGGTGATGGACGACATCCAAAGGCGTAGAGGCTACGGAAGCCAAGAGTGTGCAGGGCTGGCAGGGAAGGTGAAATCCGCTTTCATGAAGTTCTGGAACCAGAAAGCCGGCTGCCTGTACGATACTATCGATGGCGACCCCGAACAGAGCAAGAAGATAAGGCCCAATCAGGTCTTTGCTGTGGCCTTTGGATTGCTGGATGCCAACAAGAGCCACGCTATCATGGGCAAGGTAAGGCAAGAACTGCTTACACCTTTTGGCTTGCGCACGCTCTCGCCGCGTGACTGCGATTACCGTGCTGTTCACGACGACGAATACTCATACCACCAAGGAACTGTTTGGCCGTGGCTTATTGGTGCCTTCGTTGAGGGCAGCATTATTGCATACGGTAAACGGAGAACGTTGAGGATTCTAGATGGCATCGGTTACTTCACCGCTCTCTCAGAAACACTGGAGACGTTCGGGTCTGTTCCTGAGGTATTCGACGGGGGCTGTGACTCCGTCTGCAAGCACGGGAACGGAAAGGGGTGCAAATCGCAGGCGTGGAATGTGGGAGAATCATTGCGCGGTCTATCACTGCTCTTATCGGGAGATGATTCGCCCGACAAGGAGCAAGTAGTAATTGGCAATAAGATTATCTATGAAATGGTTATCAGAGACTATCATGACGCCGAAAACCACGTACCCGGCCTCTCCATTGCTTTGCAGGAACTGCCATTCTTGGCAGAATCGGGAGTCGAATATGTCTATCTTCTGGGCTTGATGAGACATGCCGGCAGCCCATTTGACATAATGGACCCATTTGACATCGACGAGCGCGCTGGCAGTTTTGCGGATTTGGATAATTTCGTGTCGGCAGCTCATACGCTGGGGATAAGAGTCATTACCGACTGGATGGGAAACCAGCATGTTTCTAAGAACAGCCCTCTATGCACGGCTCATCCCGATTGGTTCCTCTACACGGATGCCAAAGACGGCAACTATTTTGCCGACAAGGGCATGCAGTTGTGCGCGGGCAGGCACATCTGTACCAGTGCGAAGAACCTTACCCTTGTTTCGGCAACGGATGAAGTGCCCTTGAGGAGCTTCCCGAGGCGGTGGAGCTCCCTCGCCCAGCCTGATCTCTCACATCCCGAGGTCAGAACACATGCACTTGGTATAGGCCGCTTCTGGCTGGCCAAGGGGCTGGACGGATTCCGTATCGATGCCGCACTTTCCGCGTTCCCAGACAAGATAAAGGAAAACTGGGGACTGGATGTCGAGGATAACCTGACCCGCTTGTTCATAGAGGATGCACGCCAGATTAAGCCGGACTGCTTCATCATGTTCGAGGGTTTTGAAAGGTTAGAAGAGCTCCTGCAGCTTGCAGACTACGAAAACTGTGCCGTGTATAACTGGCGGCTAAGGAATCTGGCTACTGATGCGCTCAGGGACCCGGCCAAACTACCGACACTAATGGCGTACTTGAAGGAGCTCGAACATGCACAGCAGATTCGGGACGAACTGGTCAACCTAGGTCCTGAACATGACGCCTTTGATTTTGAAGACCCATGGGCGAGACTGGATTACACGGAGCGGTTGTTGCTGCATTTCCTATATGTGTTCATGCCGGGATACATACTGGTTTTCAATGGGCAGATATTTGGCAAGCAGCACGCTTACAAGAAGCAGATAGAAAAAACGCTCCCGGCGCCAAGGGTGACCGATGCAGACATCGCTGAAAGAGAAACAGGGAAAAGGCTCTTCGGCCTGCGGAAGGAGTACCCACAACTAGTGAGGGGCGACTACAGGTTCTTAGAGAATGGCCAGCAGGATGTAATTTGTCTGGCCCGCTTTGACGAGAGCCAAATTGTGGTCGGTGTGATCAATACCGATTCAGATGCAAAAAAGGTCGTTTTATCGCTCAGCGACATCATAGGTGGGCGGCTAAATCCATCAGATATCGCGCATGCCCATTACACGCAGGATTTCCTCATTCTTAAGAATAACGCAGAGGGCTGGATTAGTGAAACAGGGGACAACATGCCGGCAGAAAAGCTGCTGCGGGAAGGATTGTGTGTGGGAATCGGTCCAAGGTCGTGCCAAGTTGTCAGATTGCGCCTGAACATGTGAGCAAATCCATCGTGAGTTGTCTGGGCGCGCCGTCTATCGAGTGAGTTCGCCAGATGCTTGGGGCATGGAGGGTATACGTAACATGGTTTAGCAGGCTATGCGTAATCAGACATATTGTTCCTAATAGCGTCCAAGCGACACTGCACGTCTGTAAGAGATCGCGACGGACACCTATGAAGAGCTCAGCGTCAAATGATAAAATCTCTGTTGCCACAACTCTTCGTTTTGAGGCATCCTCCACGACCTGCCAGCCGGCGCTAAGATCCCAGCTGAACAGCTTGCCGGCTTCACCATACTATTATAGTGGACATCGTGAATCTGCCTATGTCATGGCCAATTCGCTGAAAACATTCCAAGAATATTTGTTTTTCGGCAAAAATCCGATGTTTGGCTTCTTTCTCAGTCACCAGACTCAGCCTTCGTGGAGACAAAATGGCGACAGGAATGTGCCGAAGAATCTAGACCTCTTGTGACTTATAGGGAAGGGTGACTTATAGGTGCGGTTTAGCCATTTGCTATGCGGCGAAAAGCCCATAGGAAACCGTTTCAATTAATTCTCTAACTCGTGCCGAAAACCTCAAGTTGGGTGAAATTCGATGTTGCCACAAGAGTTTACGCAAGGC
>Ga0315276_10001947_pt1 | contig 18700 bp, 10 predicted proteins | sample YL17G05_0_MG_FD_204542 | JGI IMG/M metagenome (GOLD analysis project Ga0315276, IMG submission 204542) | Sediment microbial communities from Yellowstone Lake, YNP, Wyoming, USA - YL17G05_0 | ecosystem: Environmental > Aquatic > Freshwater > Lake > Sediment | place: USA: Wyoming | collected... | reverse complement strand
TTTCACACCCCCCGCCCAGCGCGAAACCGTTGACCGCGGCGATCGAGGGCTTTCCCATCGTCTCGAGCCGCCGGAGGATACGCTGGCCGTTCACCGCCATCGCCACCCCTGTGAGCGCGTCCTTCCTGTTAATCTCGGAAATGTCGGCGCCCGCGGCAAACGCTTTCTCTCCCGCACCGGTGAGAATCATCACCGACACGGACTCGTCACCGGCGATCCCATCGAGGACGCAGTCGAGCTCCGCCATAAGGGCGGCGTTGAGGGCGTTGAGCACTTCCGGGCGGTTGAGCGTGACGTACGCGATCTTGTCTTTTTTCTCTACCAGCAGATGTTCGTGTACCACCGTGGTCCTCCTTCGCTCTTCGGGGCGAGCCCCGCCACCCGCCTTTGGCGGCCCCCACCGTGCCGCATTCCGCGATTTTGGGCGATAAGTGGCGGTTGTCCGAGTGAAATCAAACGACGCCGGATGCGGCGATCCCGCGATTTCCGGTGTCGAGAAACGGCCAAACGAGGGGCTCCGCACCTCACCCTGTCCCAACTACACAGAATCTTAACTTTCTGTAAGGTAAAGAGTTGCCGTCCAGAGAGGCTACCGGAGAGCCCCCGCGACGTCAATAAAAAAGTCTCCCGCGACCCGTCGGGAACCCAATTTGCATAGCCTCTCTGGAACCCCTTGAAAACCCGGCTGTTCCCCGCGGGGCGCCACCCCACCGGACGGCGGGGTGAACGTTATACCCCACGAGGGCTCCTCGAAACGCCATGAGACGATACATGAAGGAATACGTCCGCGCAGTCCTGGCCGTTATTGCGGCCGTCTTCGGGTTCGCCATCTCCACCGGCTTGGACGGGGCGCTCCACGACGCCCCGAGACTCGGCGTCGCCACCGATGCGTTCGCGACCGAGCCCCTGCCGCCGCCCCCCGGGGGCCCGGCCGCCGACATGAGGGCTGCGCTCCAACGCGTATTCGACAAACAGCAACGAAACGGGGAGATCGCGTTCGACGCCTCCGACAGTCTTTTCTACCGCCACCCGGTGATGGCCACCCTTTCGCTCGAGGCGTTCCGCCGGACCCGGGACCTTGCCTTTCTCCAACGGGCGCACGGAGCGCTCAAAGGCTATTTCAACTACCTTCTCGTGTATCACGACGCGGATAAAGATTTCTTGATCGAGCGATCGTCGTTCTCGGGCCCGGACGCAGCGGGAGATCTCGAAGACGTGGGTTTCAACACGCTCCTCGCGCTCGACATGCTCAACCTCTCGCAAATTTGTCTCGAGCTCGGCATGCCCGTCGACGCCCTCTTCTGGTACCGCGGAATGCGCGTGGTGAGCGAACGCCTCGTGAAGTCGACGTACGACCCGGGCGCATCGCTCTTCCTCCCCACGCGCGCCTCGCGCGCCGGCACTGACAACGTGGTTTATGGCCTGTCGGTTCTCCCGGTGTACTTCGCCACCGAGCTCGGTGACGAGATACCGCTCCAGGTGATCCGGCATAACATGCTCGGTACGAAGAGCACGTCCGCCGACGCGCCCGCTCGGTATCTCTCGTGGGACTTCTCGCCGGCCGAGCGCGAGACTGCTCCCTACTCCGCGCGCTTGCTCCGCGCGATCCTGCTTCTCGGCGCCCTCGAGTGGAACGGGCTTGGCGCCGAGGCGTCGCGGTTCGCCCAGGGGGTCGTCCCCAAAATGCTCGCCGAGGCCGCGGCCGCTCCAGCGGCGGGTCAGGAAGACTTCTCCCGTTATCTCGCCGGCGTGGTTGAATCCGGTGGTCCGTTCGCATGGTTCCCCCGTTTTCACGATCTCGCCGTCCTCGATCAGCTGGTTTTTCGGAAGTCGCTCCTCGAGCCGGACGAGATCGCCGCGCTTCGACGCAGCTCCGCCGCGATCCAGCAATTTCTTATCGCGCGAACCGGGTCGTTCGACCCCGTCGCGCACCCGCAAGCTCCGTCCGTTCAAACCGGGTCCGTGGACGCCGACATCCGCCAGCTGTACTTCTCAATCTCTCTCTTGAGGGAAAAGTGGAAACAGCGGTCGCTCTTCTCCGATGCCGACCGCTCGGTGGTGACGGGGTTCGATGTGTATGCCGCCGTGTCCGAGCTCATCGACGACGTCATTGCGACTCTCCAATGCGCGGAGAACTTCCAGGTGGATGACCGGTGGCGCTCGAGCGGCTTCGACCTCGCCGTGACGCTCGAGAAAACGAGCGTCGGCCCCGGCGACCCCGTACCCTTCGCTCTCGCCGTCTCCGCTTCTTCGAGTCCCGTCCGGATCCGATCGATTACGGTTCTCCGGCAACAAGTCTTCGACACCGTAATGAGCGCTCCCTCGCCCATCGTCGTCTCCCCGGGTGACCCACCGCGGGAGTATGCGTACTCGCACCCGGCTCCCCGGGGAAGCGAGTCGACGCTCGTTCCCCTCGCTCTTACCGTGGAGACCCGTTTCGACGACGGGAGGCGCGAACGGCGCCACTACCGGAAGGGGATCTTCATCACCCGACCGGTGACGTGCGCCGTGAGATTCCCCAACGGAACGACGCTCATCAACGGATCGGTCCCCGTGGAGATCCTCGTGACAAAACATCTTGCCGCGGACGCAAAGATACAAGCCCAGTGGTACAGCCCCGCGGGTCTCAAACCCGCCGAGGGGCGCTCCGTCGAGGCGTTGATGCCCCGGCAAACCAAAGAAGCGTCGGTGCTTCTCAACATCCTCGTCCCCAACCCGTGCCGGCCGGGTTCATTCCCGTTCACGCTGAAGGTTTTTGTGGACGGAAAGGAGGCCGGAACGATCTCGTCAAAGCTCTTCAAACACTACGAATGGCTGTTCGTGGGGCCGTTCCCGGGCAAAAGAGAGGCACTGGATGTCCGCTATCCGCCCGAGGCGCAGCTAAACCTTTTCGATTCTTACACCGGGGCCCTCGGCCGGCTCGGCTGGCAGACGCTATCCGCCAAAGCGTACGTCGACGACGGCCGGCTCTCACTGGAATCCCTGCTCCCCGAGGGAAGCGTCGGGTTCCTGTATACCGTGATCGAGACCGCCGCACCCCGCGCGTCCACCGTTCTTTTCGAGTCCGCGGCGCCCGCCGTGCTCTATCTCAACGGCGAAGCCGTGGCGCGGACCGCGGGTGGGTCGTCGCGCCAACGAGTGGACGTTTCGCTCAAGGGTGGAATGAACAACGTACTGGTCAAGACGCACGCAACGACGAGCGCGCGTGTCTTCTTTCAGCTCGGCGACGAGGAAGACCTCATGTCGGATGAGTTCAACAACAATCTCTGGGAACTCGTCGACGGGTATCAGGAACTCCTCGCCCGGGGACACGAGCATGGGAGTGACGAAGAGAAGATACAGCGCCGCGTGACGATCACGTTCCGCGATCCGGCCGCCTCCTCGGTCGCCGTGGTCGGGAGTTTCAACGGCTGGTCTCCGGCGAACACCGCGATGCGGAAAAACAACTACGGCGAGTGGGAGATCGGTCTGTATCTGGCGCCGGGCCGTTACACGTACCGTTTCATCGTGAACGACAACACCGAAGTGGTCGACCCGGCAAGCCCCTACACCGAACCCGACGGATACGGCGGACAAAACTCCGTGCTGTACGTCCAGTAGACCCTCGCGACCCCTTTCAGAGTTCGATCCCCGTGACGCGGAGAAACGCGTTGAGAATCGCCCCGGCTAGAACTGCAAAGGGGAGGATGAACCCCGCCATCGCGAAGGCCGTCCGCAACCCTCTCTCCTTGATCATCACGAAGAACTGGGCGATGCACGGGATAAAGAGAGTGATCACCACCATGCTCACCGCTACCTGGTTCGTCGTCAGGCGCCCCTGGGTGAAAAGATCGTAAAGCCCTGCCGCGCCGTAGTCCCGCCGGAAGAATCCCACGATGAACGCCACGGTGCTTTCCACGGGAAGCCCGAGAAGACCCTCGATCACCGGTCTCGCCGCCCTCTCCATGAGCGCCACCCCACCGACGCGATCGAGCAAGAAGAGGACGAGCGTCCCGATCAGGAAGAGCGGAACGGCCTCCTTCAAGAACCACGAGACCCGGTGGAGGGTCTTCATCCACATGTTTCCGGCGAGCGGCACGCGAAGCGGAGGGATCTCGACGATGAAATCGGTGGTCCGGCCCTTGATCAGCCGGTTGGCCGCCGAGCCCACGATGAATAGCTGCAACGTAACGACTCCGAAAACGGCCAACGCGCACGCAAGAGAGGTTCCCGCCGCCATCGCCATCACCACGCCGAGCTGGGCGGAGCAGGGGACGGCGAGGGCGAGAAGAAGGGTGGCGATGGTGCGCTCCTTCTTCGACTCGAGGATGCGTGTGGTGAGCGTTGCCATGGTACCGCACCCAAGTCCGAGAACCATGGGGAGGACGGCCTTTCCGTTGAGCCCCATCCGGCGCATCGCCCGGTCGGCGATGACCGACAAACGCGGGAGATACCCCGAATCCTCGAGAATCCCGAAGGCGATGAAAAACGTGAGTACGATGGGCAGAACGATCGCTATCGCATAGGTGAGTCCCATCGACACCAGCCCGTACTCGCCGACCAGAAGATCGTTGACGAATGGTACCGGCACCGATCCTTCGAGCCAACGCGCGAGCGGGGGCACGATGATCCGATTGAACAACCCGTTTTCGATGAGATTCACAAGCGTACCGGCCCCAAACACACCGACGAACTGGTAGGTGAGATAGAGAATCTCGACAAGGAACACGACGCCCAAAACGTGATGCGTCGTGATCTTCGAGAGCGTCTTGTAGGGGACCACGGAGAAAAATACGAAAATCCCTATGAGGTGCAATAGAAGCGGATGGATCCCCCACTCCGACAAGGACGCCCTCCCCGCCGTGAGGTACAGGAGAACCGCCGCGGCGGCGAGAAAGCCCGCGACGCCGAGGCTTTTCAGACGGATCCAAGTCTCGGCCGCCTGGCCCGCCGCCAGGGCGTCCTTCATATATACGGCCTCGAGGAGCCGATCGACGACCTTCGAACGAGACACCCCGATGATATATGCCAGGGGATTCGAATACTTCACCTGCGTTTCCTCGGCGATCCGACCCGCTTTCTCCAGGCGTTCCTTGCTCACCCAATCACCGAGAGCGAGCGACGCCTCTTCCGGATCGGCGAGGAACATCAGCGCCGCTCCCCGCCTGTCGATCGAGAGATCCGGGATGGTTGCCGAAATACGCGCGATCGCGTCTTCGATCTCCGGGGGGTAGTCGACTCGAATCCTCGGGACGCTCGGCGGCGCATCGAGGGCTTTCTCGAGAGCCTTCAGACCCCTTTTTTCGGTCGCGACCGTCTCGACGACCGGGATGCCGATCCTCTCCGAGAGAGCGCTCCCCGACACCGTGATTCCCCTGCGCTTCGCCTCGTCCATCAGATTGAGGTCGAGCACCACCGGCAGACCCATCTCCGCGAGCTGCGTGGTGATCGTGAGCGCCCGCCGGAGGTTCTTGGCGTCGGCGACCTGAAGAACACGCCGTCCCGAGGCCGCGAGCAGGATGTCCCGCGTCACGCGTTCGTCCACCGATTGGGGGTGGAGGCTGTTGACGCCCGGCGTATCGATGACCTCTTTCCCTCCGTCGTGGATGAGTTTGCCTCGCGTGATTTCGACCGTCGTTCCCGGGTAGTTGGACACCCACGCGTACCGCCCCGTCAGGCATGAGAACACGACGCTCTTACCAACGTTCGGGTTTCCAACCAGGATGATCGCGGGAGCGTCCGCGACGTCGGCGGTTATCGTTCGATGCTCAGTCATTATTATGAACTCGTACGGCGAGCCTTGGCGCGCGGCCGGGCCGACACCCGGCCCCGCGCGGTAGGCGGAGCACGGTCACCCGGTCCGATGATTGCCGCCGACTCTGACGTATATCTCGTCGGCGACTTCCCTCTCGAGCGCAAGCTCGATTTCCCCGTAGGCGACAACGAACGACGGCCGCGACTGCTTGACGACGACCACCTCACCCGGCGTCAAACCCAGACTCGCCAACCGCGTCAAGCGATCGTGGAACCGGGACCCGACGTACACGACAGAGCCTTCGTCACCCGGACGGAGGGATGACAGCGGTCTCACGATCGGCAGGATCTCGGTCTTCGCCTTGCGGCAGCATTCGCCGGGCGGAATGGCGTGGCCGTGAGGACAGGTTTTTGGATGCCCCAGGAGGGTACAGATGCTCTCGGCGATCTCTTCGGAGAGGCTGTGTTCGAGGCGGCACGCGCTTGGCTCGACCAGATCGTCGCGGACGCGAAGGATGTCGACGAGAAGACGCTCCGCCAAACGAGCGCAACGTATGATCGATGCCGCCTCGCGGCGACCCAAATCCGTGAGACCGACGCGGCCGCCGTCCTCGACCACGTGTCCGTCCTCGACGGCGGATCGGAGCACGTCGGGTGTGAAAACGTATTCGCCGTGGCGCACCCGCAGGAGTTCGTCAGGTGTGATTTCTTCGTCGCGCTCCCATTTCTCGTAGAGCACGGAGAGCATCTCATCGAGCAACACCGTGGAACGGTTCGAACCGTTGGCCATTTCTGCTACCCGTCCGATCGAATTAGGATCGCCTAAAGTGACAGAACTCTAAGGGCGCAATATAGTTAAAAACGAAATGTCCGGCAACCGCAATCTGCGGCCGCCGGACAAGCCCTTGACGTCACGGAGGATGACAAACCCGTGTCTCCGGAGCGGTCCATCGCCGGTCGCTATCCCTGGCTCGGACCGCCGCCTCTCTTGGGTCCGAGTCTCTATTTCAATAGAAGAACTTTCGTTGCCGCGTGATGCGTCCCTGCGTCGAGCCGGCAGATATACACCCCCGAACCCACCCGGTTTCCCCCGTTATCACGACCGTCCCACACGCGCCGGTGACGTCCGGACGGGAGCGCATCCGACACGAGGGTTCTCACCAGCTTCCCGGTGACGTCGTACACCGCGAGCGATGCCTTCGACCCACCAGGAACCGAGAAAGAAAGCGTCGTGCTGGGGTTGAACGGGTTGGGAACACACGGTTCGAGATCGAACGCCACCGGCGGGATCTCCGCCTCTCCACGGTAGAGCTCCCGCATCTCCCCCCGCCCCGACCACACCTCGAGCCTGTAGTAATAAACCCTCCCCGCCTCCACGGAACCGTCGACAAAACGGTACTCGCCGTCCCCAACCTGCTCCGCGAGGATTCCGAGCCGCTGCCAGGGCCCGCCGGGACTATCGGAGCGAGAGAGAGAAAGCGATTCGTCCGCTTCCATGGCGTAGATCTCAAAGAGGACCTCGACCGCACCCGCGGTCGTTACTTCGATGCGCGCCGCTCTCAGCTGAGCGGCCACGATCTGAACTATATTGAGCCCGCCGGCGAGAACCGCGTCCTGCCCGTCGGGATTCTCGACGATCACGTCCCACGATCCGCCCTTCTTGCTGTACACGTTGAAATCGCCCACGAGCGCGTTCGCGTCGCGCCAGTACACCGACCTCGGCGCGATGTCGGACTCCCCGGTCCTGGCGAAACGAATGGTCGCTCCCGGCCTGATCCGATCTCCATCGAGTCTGACCTCCACGGAAACGAGATCGTTGTTCACGACGGACGGGACCACGGCGGCGGCGATCGGCGCGGGGTCGCCGGCCCGGAGAAACGCCGTCATCGTCGAACCCGAGGGGCTGATCGCGGACACCTCGCCTTGAGTCGTCGAGCCCGTATTTGTCGCGCTCCCCGGGACCGAGCTCGCGTCAAAAGTGACATTGTTCGCCGAGCCCGGATACGGATCGCCGGCATCACCCGGGTTACCCGTCGTCGACGGATCCTGAAGCAGGTGGCCGATTCCGTCGGCTTCCTCGAGTACGAGCCCTCGCACCGTGGCGCCCCCGGTTCCGCCCGTGTTTCCCAGCGACGACCGGATCACCTCTTCGTCGACGTGCCAGATGAGAAGCCCCGAATTGTGGAGGTGTTCGTCGAAGCCGACCGGCTGCCGGTTCTCGACCATCCAGTATTCCGTGGGCGGATTCTTCTCGGGGTCTTGCCCCCACCCGTCGACGGAGGTCTCAAAACCGGTCGCATAGTTCTCTCCCCCACCCGTCACGCTGACGTCGTCGACGACAAAGGCGCCGCAGATCGTCGGGTTCTTCCCGTCTTCGTCGGACCACGCCTCGTCCGACGTCACGACGAACTCGATCGAATACGCGGCAGGCGGGACCAACGCGCTCAAGTAAGCAGACAAATCGAGCGTCTCGGTCCCCGAACCGTTCCCCGTATAGGCGGCGAGCGCGATCCGCGTCCCACCGGCGACGAGATACACCACCGCGGAATCCGCCTCGGGCTCGAGTTCGTGCGCGTACGCATAAGAGAAAACGGCGGGAAAGGACCCGTCGTAATCGAACGCCCGCCCCGCTGATTCACGCCACGCGTTTCCATAACCGGCCCCACTGACCCAGTTCCTGGCGGCCGCTTCCGACGCATCGAGCCCGCAGCGCAACGAATAACTCCCCGCGATCGTGCAATCGCTCATCCGCCGGAACCTCTCGTCCGTAAACGGTAGCTCGAAGCACGTCGGATCCGTCTCGATTTGCGGGATATTGCGGACCGACCCTTCCCAGGTGACCACCGTCGGAACGACCCACCCGAGCTCCTTCCGGCTCCACGCCGAGAGATGCGCGGGGGACTCCGGCGTATTCCAATACCCGAGCGCCATCAGATCCCAGTGGCCCGCGCCGCTGCTCCCTCCATCCGCATCGTAGAGATCCGGCAGCCCCAACGCATGGCCGGCCTCGTGACAGAAACCTCCGATCTCGATCATGCCGCTCGCACAAGCGAGCGCGGGTTGGATGACGTAATCGTCCACCGCAATCGTGCCACCGTTGGCCGACGGGTCATTCGTCGAATAGGGCGCGCCGGCCGAGACCGGCCACCCCCTGTACAGCCACGAGTGCGACCATATGTTCGGGCTCGCCGTTTCACATTCTCCCCCTGCCTCGCTGTGGAGGAACACAACGAGATCGGCGACGCCGTCGTCGTCACCCGAGTTCGGCACGCCGTCGGGGCCGTCGTTGTCGAACGCGCCGAAGTCGATCGCGGCATCGTTCGCGTCGAGGAGTTCCTTTAAAAACTCGCCCGTCTTCGCGTCGTTCGGGAGAAGCCCATTCGATGTCCCTTCGTAATACGCGTCATCCCCGAAAGTGGCGACCCAGTTCGTCACTACGCCCGTCACGGCGAGAGCTCCGTAGGAAACTTCATCGAAGTAATCGGCGAGCGTCCCCGTCGTCCAGGGTCCGGTGAAAAGCTCCTCGTTGAGGATCGATGGGTCGTAGGGAGCCGGATGGTTGGAAAATTCTCCCAGGAGGACGGGAAAACCGAATTCCCCGGATACACGGAAAACCCCCGCGACGGCCGCGTCGAGCCGCGAAGGCGACGAACGCAAATACTCAACTCTCTCGCGGCGGAGGCGCTCCGCCTTGCCGATCCAGGCGGACTCCATGCGGAAGGCGGAGGGGTCGGTTTTCTTGGCCTCGAAGTATGCCCGTGGAAGCGGTCCTCCCTGGCGGGGAGCGACGATCGCGTGGACGGGCGTCGCGGCGACAACCAGAACCAGGAGCCAAAGGGAGCGTTTCATGCTACTTTCCTCGCGTTGTAAAGACCCCTGCGGCCGCGCGGGGCGCGCGTGCCGGACGATCGGTGCGCTCGCGGCACCGGGCCCGATCACCGGACTGTCCCGGCGCACGAGGGCTTGACCGCCGGACGGCCCGGGCGTTGGGCGCACGAACACCCTAACGATTACTCGACTTTGAGCGTTACTTGACCGGGTTTCGCCTTGATCATGGTCCGCTGCTCGTCGCACATGGTAAACCCAAGATAATTCTGACTCCGGCCCCTTTCGATGGTCACCGTTCCTCCCGCGGTGCCGGCGCTCGCCATGCAATTGTATCTGACGAGCCAGAGCTTGGGCCCCGAACTGCACTTGAACGCGATCATGAAATCCTGGTCGTGCTTGCCCAACGTCAGAATCGTGCTGTCGGTGTTGGCCGACGACATCACCGTCACTCCTTCAGGGAGGACCAGGCAATACTCGGCCGCCGACATGGGATACAAGGGGTTGTATTCGGCGACGACGTACAACTCGAAATTCTCCCCCGCTTTGACGGTCTTCTCGGTTTGGGTCGCGTTTGCATCGAAATACGGCCGTATGTATCCCTGCGCGAGCCTTTCGAACTCGTTGAACTCCTCGTCCGGGATCATCTGGACCGGCTTTTTTTCCAGACTACTTTTCGTCGCCTGCTGCGCCGGGCCCTCGTCCTTGCCCCCGCAGGAAACGGCGAACCAGAGCGCGATCGAGATGAAAATGATCCTCTTCATGGTCCCCTCTCGGATAAAGGCCACCCGACATCAGCGCGTTCGACTTTTCCCCAACTTGTTTAATGATAATCCACTAACGCCACCGGTGTCCACGGCGATTTACGTTTGACCTCCGCCGCACCGTGTCGCCAAAGCCGCGTAGTTACCAAGACATCGCCACGTGGCGTGCGGGGTGGTCTCCTGATTATCCGTTGACGGGACCCACCGGCTCGTTTACAATCGGCGAAGAGCAAAACGGCATAACGTTTTGCAAGAGTTTGGCTTATAACGCTGGACACCGGCCGCCAGGAGAGCGCTCCGGCGCCTCAGAACAGAGAGCAAAGCATGAGCGAGCGAGAGAGGATAGAGCGGAGCGGCAAGGCGTGGCGCGAGGGATCCTACGCGCGGGAGACGCAGAAAAAGAAGGAACGAAAATCCGCGTTCGAAACGCCGTCCAGGGTGCCGGTGGAACCCGTTTACACACCGGCCGAGTTCGGCGAGGACCGATACCTGGAGGATCTCGGCTTTCCCGGCGATTTCCCCTACACGCGCGGCGTGTATCCCACGATGTACCGCGGGAGACCGTGGACGATCCGGCAGTACGCCGGGTTCGGGACGGCCCGCGAATCCAACAAGCGTTTCCACTTTCTTCTCGAAAAAGGCCAGAAGGGGCTCTCCGTCGCCTTCGACCTCCCCACGCAGATGGGGTACGACTCCGACGACGCCATGGCTCAGGGCGAGGTGGGGCGTGTCGGCGTGGTGATCGATTCGATCGACGACATGCGCGTACTCTTCGAGGGGATCCCTCTCGGCGACATCAGCACGTCGATGACGATCAACTCGACCGCGGCGATTCTCCTCGCCCTCTACGTGGCGCTTGCGGACGAGAGAGGGATCGACCGGAAATCGCTCTCGGGCACTATTCAAAACGATATCCTCAAGGAGTACATCGCCCGCGGAACGTACGTCTTCCCTCCCGCGCCGTCCATGCGGCTCATCACCGACACCTTCGCCTGGTGCGCGGAAAACCTCCCCAACTGGAACCCGATCAGCATCAGCGGCTACCACATCCGCGAGGCCGGTTCGACGGCCGTCCAGGAGGTCGCGTTCACCCTCGCGGACGCCGTCGCATACGTGGACGCCGGGATCAAGGCGGGTCTCGATGTCGACCTCTTCGCGCCGAGGCTTTCATTTTTCTTCAACTCGCACAATAACCTTCTCGAGGAGGTCGCCAAGTTTCGATGCGCGCGTAGGATGTGGGCCCGCATCATGAGGGATCGCTTCGGCGCCAAGAAGGCAGAGAGTATGCGGCTGCGCTTCCACACCCAGACGGCCGGGTGCACGCTCACCGCCCAGCAACCCGAGAACAACATCGTCCGCGTGGCCATACAGGCGCTGGCCGCCGTCCTCGGCGGCACCCAGTCGCTCCACACCAACAGCCTCGACGAAGCGCTGGGTCTGCCAAGCGACAACGCCGTCCGGATCGCGCTCCGCACACAGCAGATCATCCTCGAAGAGTCCGGGGTGTCCGACACGATCGATCCGCTCGGAGGCAGCTACGCCGTCGAAACTCTGACCAACGAGATCGAGACGCGCGCCGCCGCCCTTATGGAACGGATCGAAACGTTGGGCGGGATGGTAAAGGCCATCGAACAGGGTTTTCCCCAGCGCGAGATCGAGAAAGCGAGCTGGGACTACCAGCGCGCCATCGAGCGGGGGGATCAGAAGGTCGTCGGCGTCAACGCCCATACGGACGTCGGCGCGCCGCAGGTCGACGTTTTCTTCGTCAATCCCCAAACAGAACGCGAACAGCTCGCCGACCTCGAGAGACGAAAGAGAGCCAGAAACGGCGCCGCGGTCGAGAAAACCCTCGCCGACCTCGAAAGCGCCGCCGCGGGGAGCGTCAATCTCTTCCCGTTCATTCTCGACGCGGTAAAACAGTCGGCCACTCTGGGCGAGATCTGCGAAACCCTCGCCCGGCACTTCGGACGATACAGAGAGAAAACAACGGTGAGGTGAACCATGATCGGCGACATCGACCACATCGCCATCGCCGTCGAGAACATCGAGCAGGCGATCGAACTCTTCGAGAAGAATCTAGGCCTGAAACTTACTCACCGCGAGACCGTCGCCGGTTACGATGTCGAGACGGCCACCTTCGCGATCGGAGGCACCTCGATCGAGCTCGTCGAGGGGAAGACCGACGAGTCGGCGGTCCGCAAATTCGTCCAGTCGAAGGGTCCGGGCATCCACCACATTGCCTTCGCCGTCGACGACATCGAACAGGCCATTGACCAGCTCGAGGCGACCGGGCTCCAGATGATCGACAAGCAGCCGCGCCGGGGTAAAGAGGGCTCTCTCGTCGCCTTCATCCACCCCAAATCCACTCAGAAGATCCTCTACGAGCTCGTCGAACGGGCCCGGCAGAAATGAACGGGCCGGTTCACCGCTTGTTTCTCCCGGTCGTTTGAGGGCTGTGTTTTTTCGAGTTGAGAACCGTGTCTTTTCGAGAGGCGCTCAAAAAAACGACACCGGCCCGCCGCGATGCGGACCGGTGTCTCATCCATCAGACTTGCGTCCGGGACGCTATTCGAACTTGATCCCCTGCGCGAGAGGAAGTTCTTTCGACCAGTTGATCGTGTTCGTCTGCCGGCGCATGTATGCTTTCCACGAATCCGAACCGGACTCGCGGCCGCCGCCCGTCTCCTTCTCCCCGCCGAACGCGCCGCCGATCTCGGCCCCGGAGGTGCCGATATTGACGTTCGCGATACCGCAGTCGGAGCCCTCGTGCGATAGGAACTGCTCCGCCCGGAGCAGATTCTTCGTAAATATCGCCGAAGAAAGACCCTGCGGGACCTCGTTATGCCACTCGATCGCGTCCTCGAGCTTCTCGTACTCGATGAGGTAGAGAATTGGTGCGAAGGTCTCGTCGTGGACGATTTTCCACTGGTGCTGGGCTTTCACGACCGTCGGCTCGACGAAGAACCCCGGACGATCCAGCTTCTTGCCGCCGCAGATGATCGTGCCGCCCGACTTCTTGATCGTCTCGAGCGCGGACATCATCACTTCGACAGCCGCCGCGTTGACCAGCGGCCCCATCAGCGTGCTGGAATCCAGGGGATCCCCGATTCGGACCTGTTTGTACGCCTTGACGAGCTTTTCGGTGAATTCCGCGGCGATTTTCTTGTGCAAGAACACTCTCCGGGTCGACGTGCACCGCTGGCCCGCCGTCCCCACCGCGCCGAAGAGGACCGCGCGGACCGACATGTCGATGTCGGCCGTGTCATCGACGATGATCGCGTTGTTCCCGCCGAGCTCGAGGATCGTCCGTCCGAGCCTCTCGCCCACGACCCTTCCGATCCGGTAACCCATCTCGCACGAACCCGTCGCGGATACGAGCGGGATCCGCTTGTCGCGGATGAGTTTCTCTCCGATGGTCGACCCGCGCCCGATGACGAGGTTGAAAATCCCGGTGAGGTTGTGAGCTTTCATGACGTCGTTGCAGATGTGCTGGACGGCGACCGCCGTAAGCGGGGTCTCCGAGGACGGCTTCCAGAGAACGGCGTCGCCGCATACCGCGGCGATCGCCGCGTTCCATGCCCACACCGCCACCGGGAAGTTGAACGCGGAGATGACGCCGACCACTCCGAGCGGATGCCACTGCTCGTACATCCGGTGCCGCGGCCGCTCCGAGTGCATGGTGAGCCCGTAGAGCTGGCGCGACAGCCCGAGGGAGAAGTCGCAGATGTCGATCATCTCCTGGACCTCGCCCCACCCCTCCTGCGCGATCTTCCCCATCTCCAGCGTGACGAGCTTGCCGAGGGGATCTTTCTTCGCGCGGAGCGCCTCTCCGATATCGCGAACGAAGAGCCCGCGTTTCGGCGCGGGCACCATCCGCCATTCCTTGAACGCCTCGACGGCGGCTTCCATCACACCGTCATGGTCCTTCTCGGTCGCCTGGGCGACCTTCGCGATCTCCTGCCCGGTTGCGGGATTGATCGAGGTGAGAAGATCCTTCCCCTCGACGGACGCCCACTTGCCGGGTCCCGAACATGCGCCGGGATTGATTTTTTCGATTCCGAGCTGTCTTAAGAAATCCATACTCCCAATCTCCCTTTTCGATGTGTCTTCCCAAAAAACCGCGCGGCGCCTTTCCCCGGCGCCGTCGAGCGACACGGCATGATATCCCGGCCTCGCCGGACCGTCAACAGCTTCCGGGGCATGTACGGTCCCCCGCCGCGGCGCCTCCCTGCCAAACCGCTTATGGATATATTTCTCGCCGTCTCCCGCGCGAAGAAGATCTACTTGAGCCCTCTTCGCTCGAGCAGCCCGTCGATCTTCGGCTCGGAGCCGCGGAACTTCTTGTACAGCGTCATCGGATCATCCGTCCCGCCCGCCGCGAGGATGTACTCGCGGAAACGCATCGCCGTCTCGCGATCGTAGAGACCCTTCTCCTTGAACGCCTCGAACGCGTCGGCGTCGAGCACCTCGGCCCAGATGTAGCTATAGTAGCCGGCCGAGTATCCATTGCCGAAGATGTGGTTGAAGTAGGGGCTCCGATACCTGACAACGATCTCGGGGATGAGTCCGATCTTCCCGAGGCTCGCGTTCTCGAATTCGATCGGATCGAGCGCCCGCGGTTCGGCGAGCGTGTGCCAATCCATGTCGAGGAAACAGGCCGCGAGGTACTCGGTGGTCGCGAAACCCTGGTTGAAGTGCCGGGCCTTGCGGATTTTCTCGACGAGGGCGTCGGGCATCGGCTCTCCGGTGCGATAGTGCTTTGCGTACGTCTTGAGCACCTCGGGTTCGGACGCCCAATTCTCCATGATCTGCGACGGGAGTTCGACGAAGTCCGTGGCGACGCTGGTTCCCGAGAGGCTCGAGTAGGTGCAGTTGGACAGCAGCCCATGCAACCCGTGACCGAACTCGTGGAAAAGGGTCGTCACCTCGTCCCAGCTGAGAAGCGCGGGGACGTCCCCCGTCGGCTTCGAGAAGTTGCCGCAGTTGACGATCACCGGGGCGACGCGCTTCCCGTCTTTTTTCATCTGATCCTTGTACGCCCCCATCCAGGCGCCGCCGCGCTTGCTCTCCCTGGGGAAATAATCCACGTACAACAGCCCGACGTGCTCGCCGTCCGCCTCTTTCACCTCAAAAACCCGGACGTCCTCGTGGTACTTCGGGACGCCGGACACTTCTTCGAACGTGATCCCGTAGAGCTTGGACGCTACGTCGAACGCGCCCTGCCGGACGTTCTCGAGTTCGAAGTAGGGACGAAGCATCTCTTCGTTGAGATCGTACTTTGCCTTCTTCACTTTCTCCGCGTAGTACCACCAGTCCCACGCCGCGAGCTTGAAGTCGTGCCCTTCCGCCTCGATCATCCGTTGCATCTCGGCGACTTCACCTTTTGCCCTCTCGAGCGCCGGCTTCCACACCCGCTCGAGGAACTCGTAGACCTTGTCGGGAGTCTTCGCCATGTTCTCCTCGAGAACGTAGTCGGCGTGCGTCTTGTATCCGAGGAGGTGCGCCCTCTCGACGCGAAGCATCGCGATTTCGGACAACGTCTTCTTGTTGTCCAGCTCGTCGTTGTTGTCCCCTCGGTTGATGTACGCTTTGAAGATCTTCTCCCTGAGCTCGCGCCGCCCCGAGTACTGGAGGAACGGGATCATGCTCGGTTTATGAAGGGTGAACACCCATTTCCCTTCTTGCCCTCGCTCTTTGGCCGCCTCCGCCGCCGCAGTGACGGCGTTCTCGGGGAGTCCGGCGAGATCCTCTTTATTCTCGATCACCAGCTCGAACCGGTTGTTTTCCTTCAGGATGTTCTCGCCGAACTTGAGCGTCATGACCGAGAGCTGTTCGTTTATCCCGCGAAGCTCCGCCTGTTTTTCCTTGTCGAGGTTCGCCCCGTTTCGCACGAAGCTCTTGTACGCCTCGTCGAGGAGCTTTCTCCGTTCGGGGGTGAGACCGAGACCGTCTTTGTTCTGGTGGACGGCCTTCACTCTGAGGAAGAGCTTCCCGTTCATCAGGATGTCGTCGCCGTGTTTCGAGAGCTTCGGCGCGACCTCTTTCGCGATTCTCTGCATCTCGTCGCTGGTGAACGCGGAGTTCTGGGCGAAGAACACGTTGCTCACCCGCGTGAGCATCTCACCGCTTCTCTCTACCGCCTCCACCGTGTTTTCGAACGTCGGCGCGTCGGGACTCTCGGCGATAGCCACGATCTCCACGTCGTGCCTCTTGATCGCTTCGTCGAACGCCGGCGCGTAGTGCTCCAGTTTGATCTTGTCGAACGGGGGGACCCCGTACGGCGTATCGAACTCCTGGAAGAACGGGTTTTCTCCCTGGGCACCGTAAAAAGAAAGAGCCATGACGCCGAACACCATGAGCAATAGCCTCCGTCTCATCGGGACCACTCCTTATGTTCAAGAACGCGCAAGAAGCCGCGCCGGCCGTTTCCGGCGCCGTTGTGGCGGATCGCGTATTCTACCACGGATCGCAGGCCCGCGCCACCCACGGGTGGCGCCCCCCCGGTGATCCGCGCCGCGCGTCCGCGGCCGTATGGCGGGCCGTCACGGGCCCTTGGCCGGGATGCGGTCCTCGGCGGGGGAAGGACGGGTCATCACCGTCCCACGCTCCGCTTCGCTCGGCTTCCCGCGGCGGGTGGCGCGGATGGGGCCACCGGCCCGCGCTTGAGCCTGCGAGCACGGGCGGGGTAATACGCGACAGGACCCGCGGCGGGCGATCCTCGCTCGCTCCCGCGAAAGGGACGGTGATGACCCGTCCTTCCCTCGAGCAATGACACGCCAAAACGGCCTGTGCTATCATTTCGGTTGGCGTGCGGCCTCTCATTGCCGCCGCGAGACAACACCATGCCGACAAACGTCACTCCGGAATACAAGAGGGCCAAAGAGCAGTTTCAAAAGGCCAGCGACGCGGCCGAGCGCCTCACGTGGCTAAAGGAGATGCTGCGAACCGTCCCCAAACACAAAGGGACGGATCATCTCCAGGCCGACATCAAGACGCGCATCAAACAGCTCACCGAGGAGATGGCCGGTCCGCATAAGGGCGGGGCCAAGACCGGACCCGCGCACACCGTCCATCCCGAGGGAGCCGCGCAGGTGGCGCTCCTCGGTCCTCCCAACTCGGGCAAATCGAGTCTCCATCGGAGGCTCACGGGATCCCACGCCGAAGTCGGACCCTACCCCCACTCCACCCATGCTCCCCTCCCCGGGATGCTCGCATACTCTGACATCCATTTCCAACTCGTCGACCTTCCGCCGGTGTCGGCGACCTACATGGAAGCGTGGATGCCGAACGCCGTTCAGCCCGCGCGCGCTGCTCTTCTCGTCGTCGACCTCGACGCGCCGGGATGCGTCGAGAACGTCGAGGCCATAAAAGAGCGGTTCGATCAGAAACGGATCTCGCTCGTCGCCCGTTGGCCCGGGGCGATCGACCCTGGCGACCTCGACTTCGCCCCGCCGCCCGGAAAAGTCCCGCAGGGGGCCTCCGCCGTGGACCACACCGACACCTTTGAACTCGATGACCCCTTCCGCAGCCACATCCCGACCCTCCTCGTCGCGAACAAGAGCGATCTCCATTGGGACCGCGATGAGATCGCGGCGCTCGAGGATCTCGCCGGGGTTCGCTTTCCCGCCGTGGCCGCATCCGCGGAAACCGGTGCCGGTATCGATCGTCTGGGACGAATTCTATTCCGCGGTCTTGCGATCGTTCGCGTCTATACGAAAGCCCCCGGACGTCCCCCGGAGATGGAGCGGCCCTTCACCTGTTTCAAGGGGGATTCGGTGCTCGACGTCGCCCAGCTCGTCCACCGCGACCTCGCGCAGTCCCTCAAGTTCGCGCGTGTGTGGGGGAGCGCAAAGTACGACGGCCAGCGCGTCGCTAAGGATCACATTCTGAGCGATGGTGACATCGTCGAACTCCACGAGTGAGCGTCCGCCCCGTTGATGACATCTCGCGGATCTTCGGCGGAGGGGTTTGCGGAGCGCCAGGCGGGCCGTTCCTTGATTCCGCGGTAATCGATCGCGTTCGTGTCCATCCCGCCGGACGCTTGGATCTCAGCGCGATGACCGGAAAGGCAACTGGTGGCGCCCTTTCTCGAAAAAGAGCTCGATAGGGATGGGATCGATGGCACAAAGAGGATGGCCGGTCAGTTCTTCCTTGAGATCCTCGCTCACGAAGAGCTCGTCGAGATGATGCGTGTCGTGGACGAACACCCACCGATCGTCCCCGAAACGATCGCGAAGATTTCGTACGAGGGTCTCATCGTCGGCGAGGGTGGCGGGGATCTTCGCCCTCTCCATGTCCCCCGTCGTGAAGACGTTGATAAACGTTTTCTCTTCGTCGATCGAGCTTCTCAGACGCCGGGTGATGAAATCGGCGAGTCC
>Ga0315276_10001946_pt1 | contig 18712 bp, 10 predicted proteins | sample YL17G05_0_MG_FD_204542 | JGI IMG/M metagenome (GOLD analysis project Ga0315276, IMG submission 204542) | Sediment microbial communities from Yellowstone Lake, YNP, Wyoming, USA - YL17G05_0 | ecosystem: Environmental > Aquatic > Freshwater > Lake > Sediment | place: USA: Wyoming | collected... | reverse complement strand
TGCCAGCCTGAATTTATCAGCATCGGCAGGAGTGCTGAGATAAATTGTGGTACCAGGTTCCAGTCCCTTTTCAATAATTACATTGTTTTCATTTGATTCACCCAGCACAACAACTTGTTTTGTCCTGTTTCTGGTATAGACAAAAGGAATACTGTCTGGTCCGGCCTGAACACACTCAAGAGGAATAAAGGTCACATCATCAATTGTCTTTGTAACTATTTTATTACCGGTTGTCATTGATGGTCTCAATATCGGGTCTGAACCGTCGACTTTAATAAGCACCTCAAATACTTTTGCATCAGCATTGGGAAGCTGTTCTCCAATGTTTGCGACACTTGTAACCATTCCTGTATAAGATCTTTCAGGGAAAGCATCGACTATTATGCTGACTTTCTGGCCAGGTTTAACTTTGCTCACATCAATTTCATTAACATATGTCTTTGAGATCATTTTTGAGAGGTCAGGAAGTGTTGCAACAACGTTATCCCAGGGACTTACTGAAGACCCCACCTTTCTCTTGGTTCCCATCCTGTCTCTTTTATAAATAATCATCCCGGGAGATGGAGCCGTAATAATAAACTGTGAAAGAACTTTTTGCAGATCGGAGACTCGTTGCACCTGTTCATTCAGGTTATAGGTAGCGGTTCTCATATCTGATTTTGCCTGTTCAGCTCTTAAAGAATAGCCTTTTATAGACTGGTCGAGTGAGCGCCTGGCTTTATCGAGTGAAATCTCGGCCTGACGGATTGTTGTGGGTGGTTCATATTTTGACTGCTGAAGAGTGATTGCAGCCTCTTCAACCGAATATGTAAGGTTTTTTATATTGTCCCTCAGGTTACTCAGGTTAACAGCCGTATCAAGCATTTTAACCTCCAGATTTGTCTGATAGGTAATAAGCCTGTCCCTTTCATCCTTGAGAGTATTATCAAAAGAGGTTCTGTCGAGCGTTGCTACATAATCACCTTTCCTGACTTCTGTACCTTCAGGAATGAGGTCCTGGATCTTGATATCCATAAACCTGATGTTCCTGCTCTGGGTGAATTCCGGTCCGTTGATGTCTGTTGAGTTTTCTGCCTGCAATTCCCCGGTTGTAGTCACAACAATTTCAAACTGACCCCTGACAGACTGAGCATATAAATTTGCTATCTCCTTTTTTGAGGTTAATTTGCTGATAACAATCAGGGCTATGATCGCTACGACCACGATGATACCCGTAATAATAAGTGTTTTTTTCATCTGATATTTACTTAATTATAATATAGTTTACAAAAATTCCGCAACGAAAATATTAAAAATATGGAAGCATTAATTGCTCATTAACAAATATTTAACAATAATTAACATCATCCACACCATCTTCACAATATAAAAGACACTCACAGAAGCTGTTTTATTCCTGAGCAACTAAAATTAAGTATCAGAATTTAAAGATTTTTAACAATCGTGATTATGCTGTCTGCCATTTTCTCGGCTTCATCCCGGGTTGAATCCTCGGCATAAATTCTTATAACCGGTTCAGTGTTAGACCTTCTGATATGAACCCAGCCCGACGGATGCTCAATACGGATTCCATCCCGTTCATCAATTTCGTATTCATCAAAATGCTTTTTAATCTGATCAAATACAGAGGAAATATTGACAGATGGATCAAGCAGATACTTTTTCTTGGCAATAAAATAGTCGGGAAATGATTTACGCAATGCGGAACATTTTAGTTTACTCTTTGCCATGAAAGAAAGAAAAAGTGCAATTCCTGCAATTGCGTCCCTGCCATAATGCAATTCAGGATAAATAACTCCGCCATTCCCTTCGCCACCGATCACTGCCTGCCGCAATTTCATTTCCCTGACCACATTTACTTCCCCGACTTCAGATGAGAAATATTTGCCTCCGTGTTTTTGGGTGATATCCTTCAGGGCAGAAGTTGAAGACATGTTCGAGACTGTATTTCCCTTCGTATTGCCAAGTACATAATCGGCAACGGCAACAAGAGTGTATTCCTCACCGAACATGGTCCCGTCTTCACAGATAACTGCAAGACGGTCGACATCAGGATCTACGGCAAATCCGACATCAGCCTTCTGTAATATGACTGTACGGGATATCTCTTCAAGATTGCCCGGAAGAGGTTCCGGGTTATGAGCAAAATTGCCGTCAGGTGAAGAATTTATAAGAACTATCTCGTTTATCCCCAATCTTTTAAGTAGCCCCGGAAGAATTATTCCCCCGACTGAATTTATACAATCTATTGCAACTTTCAGTCCTGCCGATCTTATTGCGTCTACATCGACAAGTTTAAGATCAAGTATCTTTTCAATGTGTTTTTCCCCCCATGAATTATCAGAAACAATTGTTCCGGATTGTTCATGTGAGGCAAAAATAAAATCTTCTGAAGATGCTATCCGCAGCACCTCATCTCCCTCATCAGCTGAGAGGAATTCTCCTTTTTCATTTAAAAGCTTAAGAGCATTCCAGTTTGAAGGATTATGGCTTGCCGTAATTATTATTCCACCCGATGACGATGATCCGTTGACTGCAATTTCAACTGTAGGTGTCGAAGCAAGACCAAGATCCGTAACGTTAATACCAAGGCTTCTCAGAGTAGCTGTCACAATTCCGGTTATCATTTCTCCAGTAGTCCGTCCGTCGCGTCCTACAATAATCCGTATTTTCGATCCTCCCAGTCTTCTGATTGTCCAGGTGCCAAAGGCCGCGGTAAATTTTACAATATCCAGAGGGGAAAGAGTATCACCGGCTTTACCACCTATCGTACCACGTATACCGGAAATAGATTTTATAAGGGTCATAATTAATTCATTTTCAGTGCTACAAAATTGCAAAAAAAAGAGCAATCCTGTATTATCATCAATTAATTGTACCTTTGCAGGCTGATAATTAATGCAATGGAAAAGAGGAAACAGGCCATAAAATATCGTGTAAGGGTGAAAAAGGAACCTGTTAAAGGAAAAGAAAAAGCAGCTCAACCGGTCCGTCTGAACAAATATATTGCAGCCAGTGGTGTCTGTTCGCGGAGAGAAGCCGATGAAATTATCAGGAAAGGCCAGATATTTGTAAACGGCAAACAGGTCACCGATCTTGGAACCAGAGTCAATCCGGAGGATGATGTCAGGTATAAAAATAAAAAGCTTAATGCTGAAAAAAAGATTTATATCCTCCTTAATAAGCCTAAAGATTACGTCACAACAGTAGAGGATCCGCATGCGGATCGCACAGTAATCGATCTGATTGGAGATGCTTGCAGCGAGCGAGTGTACCCGGTGGGAAGACTTGATAAATCAACAACAGGTGTGCTGCTTCTGACCAACGACGGTGATCTGGCCGGAAAGCTGACTCATCCCAGGTTTAAAAGAAAAAAGATATATCATGTATTCCTCGACCGGGTCGTTTCAAAAAATGATCTTTTTAAACTGACAGAGGGTATAGATCTTGATGGTGAAACAGTTGCTGCAGATGCTGTCTCATATGCTGATTTGGATGATAAAACCCAACTGGGAATTGAACTCCACTCGGGTCAGAACAGGGTGGTAAGGAGATTATTTGAGAAGCTCGGCTACAGGATCAGAAAACTCGACAGGGTATATTTTGCCGGACTGACAAAAAAGAACCTTCCAAGGGGAAAATGGAGATTCCTTACTGAGAAAGAGGTCAGCATGTTAAAGAGAGGGATATTTTAATTTCTTATTAATGAGTCACAAATCAGGATTTGTAAATATTCTGGGGAACCCGAATGTGGGTAAATCTACAATAATGAATGCCCTTGTCGGGGAAAAGCTTTCAATCATTACTCCAAAAGTTCAGACCACGCGGCACAGGATAATGGGAATTGTAAACGGGGAAGATTTCCAGATAGTCTATTCTGATACTCCTGGAATTCTCAAGCCAAAATACAAGCTTCAGGAGACTATGCTGGGATTTGTAAATGTGGCACTTACAGATGCTGACATTATTCTTTATGTGACAGATGTCCAGGAGTCGTCTGATAAGACAGGCAATTATATTGAAAAGATAAAAGATTCAGGTGTGCCGGTAATAATTGCTGTCAATAAAATTGACCTGACAAACCAGTCTGACCTCGAAGCAATTGTCGGTTCATGGCATAAAATGTTCCCCGGTTCTGACATTATACCCTTATCTGCACTCAGGCGATTCAATATTGATATGCTTCTCAGATCAATACTTGAAAAGCTTCCTGAGGGAGAGGCTTTTTTTCCGAAAGATCAGCTCACAGACAGATATGAAAGGTTCTTTGCTTCAGAAATAATAAGAGAAAAAATTCTGCTCAATTATCAAAAAGAGATCCCTTATTCAGTTGAAATTGAGATAGAAAATTTTACAGAAGAAAAGAATATAAACAGTATCAGGGCAATAATTCATGTGACAAGGGAAAGTCAGAAAGGAATAATCATAGGACATAAAGGTCAGATGCTGAAGAAAGTTGGCACTGAAGCCCGGTTAGATATGGAAGATTTCTTCGGAAGAAAAATTTTCCTTGAGCTTTATGTCAAGGTCAGCAAAGACTGGAGAGATAAGCCACTGATGCTAAGAAGATTCGGCTACAGATAAAAAATGAAAAATATATCATGAGCAAGATTGTTGCTATAGTAGGCAGACCAAATGTTGGCAAATCAACTCTTTTTAACAGGCTCGTAGAATCACGCGATGCTATCGTCGATGAGGTAAGCGGAGTAACGCGCGACCGGAATTATGGAAAAGCCAACTGGAACGGGATTGATTTTTCCGTTATTGATACAGGCGGCTATGTGGAAAATTCCGATGATATTTTTGAAGAGGAAATAAACAAACAGGTATTGCTTGCTATTGAAGAAGCCGATGCAATTATATTTCTGACAGATGTGACATGCGGTATTCATGAACTTGATCAGTCTGTTGCATCAATGCTCAGGAGAATCAACAAAAAAGTTTTCCTGGTCGTGAATAAAGTTGATAATAATGAACGGCTGATAGATGCAACAGAATTTTACAGTCTTGGTCTTGGAGATTATTTTCCTGTCAGCTCCATAAGCGGGAGCGGAACCGGAGATCTTCTTGATGCAGTTGTAAGAGTTCTTCCGGATGAAAAACCCGAAGAGGAGACAGATATTCCCAGGGTAGCAATAGTCGGCAGGCCTAATGTCGGTAAATCCTCCCTGGTAAACTCCCTGCTGGGGGAAGAAAGAAATATTGTCACTCCTTTGGCCGGCACTACACGCGACTCAATATATACCAGGTATAATAAATACAACCACGATTTTCTTCTTGTCGATACAGCGGGATTAAGAAAAAAGGCCAAGGTCAGCGAAGATATAGAATTCTATTCTGTTATGAGGGCTGTCAGGACTATAGAGAATTCCGATGTGTGTCTTCTCCTCATCGACGCCACTAGAGGAATTGAAGCCCAGGATATAAACATCCTTTCGCTGATACAAAAGAACGGTAAGGGGTTGATAATCCTTGTAAATAAATGGGACCTTGTCGAAAAAGATTCAAAGACAACATTAAGGTTTGAAGAGGAGATCAGGAATAAAACTGCGCCTTTTACCGATTATCATATCCTTTTTATTTCGGCTATAAACAAACAGAGGATTCACAATATCCTGGAGCTTGTTGAGAAGGTTCATTCGAACAGGACGCGAAAGATTCCGACACCAAAGCTTAATGAGGTCATGCTAGAGATAATAAAAGCCTATCCTCCGCCTTCACTGAAAGGCAAGTACATCAGGATTAAATATGTGACCCAGCTACCCACCCATACCCCTTCTTTTGCATTTTTCTGTAACCTGCCTCAGTATGTCAGGGAACCTTACAGAAGGTATCTTGAGAACAGGATGAGAGAACGATTCGAATTTACCGGCGTACCGATAAAGATATTTTTCAGAAAAAAATAGTTTAATTTGGTGCGGTTTTTGTATTGAAAAATCAAATGCTCATTCATGAGATCATATAGATACCTGATAATTGTTATTTCTTTTATCCTGCTTGTTTTTTCATGCATGAAGATAGAGAAGCTGCCGCCTGAGCCGATGATAAGGTTTACAAGTTTTGAGGTATTTGACACGATCGATATTAATCTTGGCAATAAATATAAATGTGGAAGATTGAAATTCTATTTTGAGGATGGTGACGGCGACCTGGGATTAAAATCTCCGGAGGAAAGCGGACCGGGAGCTGATTCGACCAATCTGTTCTTTGCAATGTACCGCAGAAAAGGAGGTATCATTATCCCGGCTCCTGACAATGATCCTATAAAACCTTCTGATTACAGGATACCTTATATGGAAAGGCTCGGACAGAATAAAATCCTGAAAGGCACAATATTTGTCACATTTCTTTATCCTTATGGAACTCCAAACGATACAATCAAGTACGAATTCTACATAAAGGACAGGGCTGAGCATTCAAGCAATACTGCTTCTACCTGCGAGATTGCATTGAAGACAAATAGCATTTGTACCAGTCCGGGGAACTAAACCCTGACACCCATCAGAAGGATGTCATCCACCTGCTCATAATCACCTTTCCAGTCGAAGAAGAAGTTTGAGATCATCTCTTTCTGCTCCGACATCGGCTTTATGCTTACCTCTTCAATAAGCTTCTTCATCCTTGCTATCTTCATTTTTTTACCATCCGATCCGCCGAACTGATCAGGGAGACCGTCAGAGAACATATATATTATGTCTCCTTCATTAAGATAGTATTCCTGATCATCAAAATATTTCTCAATTACAGATTCTCCTCCAACAGAGCATCTGTTACCTTTAATATAATAGGGTTCTCCCTGCATTACTATTATTACCGGTCGCATTGCGGAGGCAAACCTTATATGACGGCTTTTTGTATTGAACTCACAGACAACCATATCCATGCCATCGTTCGAAACCCCGACATCAATATTCTGGTTAAGTGTTGAAAAGATCTGTTTATCAAGCAGGGAAAGTATCTGTGATGGTTTGGTTATCCCTTTCCGCGAAACTATATCCTGTAAGAGGGTCGATCCTATTATTGACATAAATGCACCCGGTACTCCGTGTCCCGTTGAATCAGCACACACTATTATGAATTTATCTTCGCTGATCCTGTCAAACCAGTAAAAATCTCCGCTTACGATATCCCTGGGATGGAAAATTATAAAAGCATCCCTGAATGTTTCCTTAAGCTTGTTCACGTCAGGCAGAATACTCGACTGGATTCTTTTGGCATAGTTAATACTATCAGTAATCTCGATATTCTGCAACTCGATCTCATCTTTTTGCTTCAATACCAGGCGGGTTCTCTCAGCCAGTTCACTTTCGAGATATTCCTTTATTTTATTTTGTGCCCTTTCGCGCTCGCGGATAATGATAAAAACAATTATGGCTGATACCATAATCATTGAAAGAATGAACCACCACGATCTCCAGAACGGTTGTTTTATATAGATCTCAAAGGAGAGTGGTTTATCCTGCGAGAGACCATCCTCATTAACAGAAATAAGGTTGAATTTGTATTTTCCATCCCGGAGAGAATATGTAACCTGCCTTGATAATTTCATCTCCGACCATTTATTATCCCAGTTATCCAGCTTAGTACTGTAATATACTTTTTCGGGATTACCCAGATTAATACCCGTATAGTCAATCCTGATAGAATACTTGTTATATGGCAGAGAATAAACCGGTTTGAAGGGATATTTTACATCATTTATTGTAACAGATATTATATTATTAATCGGAGCTGCCAGGCTTTTTTTATCTTTCAGCCTGTCATAAACTATCAATCCCTCAGTAGTACCGATAAGAATTTTTTTATCACTTGTCTCATAAAGTGCATTTGAATTACAATCTCCGCCCTTCGCAAAATCAGTGTTAAATGCTTTTACCGACCCTGTTCTCAAGTCATATTTTGAGAAGCCGCGTTCATGACCAATCCATATCTTTTCATCCGAATCTGCGAGTATACTGTAACAGAAGTTCGATAATAATCCGTTAGATGTTGTGATTCTTGTAACTGAATCTTGTGAGAAAAAGAAGAGTCCGTTCCCCGAGCTTCCTGCACAAATCTCCCCTGTGGCCGTTTCACTCAGACAAAGGACCTTATTTTTCAGTATCCCCGACATTATCAAATTACCGACAGTCACCCCGTTTTCCAGATCTATAGTGTAGAGCCGGTCACATTCAGTTGCCACAAGCGCGCTTCCATCTTTTTTGATGTATATCTGGTTGATGCTGTTATGAGGGAGACGGTCTTCAATCTTAAATTTTTTCAGAATTGCACCCGTCATCCTGTCAATGACAACAACTCCGTTAAGAGTTGCCAGCCAGATATTTTTCTCATCAGAGCTGATATTTCGGATGTAATCTTCACCGGTATTACCCGACCTGTAAAACAGTGAAATCTGCCCTGACCGGTTCCTGAGGTACAAACCGTTCCCTTTTGTCCCGATCCACAGATTCCTGTTCTCATTAAGAAAGGATGAAATCTCATTCTGCCCAAGGCTGAAACTCAGATCAACATAAGTCTCGCTCTTTCCTGAATTGATATTGAACAGACAATATCCCCTTGTTGTTCCGAGGAAATATTTATCATTTTCCTGGCTGACATAAATAATATTGTTCCCCTCCGGATTCTCTCCCGGGGCAAAATATCGGAGAGCATAGGAGCTCAGCAATGACAGACCTTCACCGTAAAAACCGACCCATATATTACCCTCCATGTCCTGGAAAATTGTTTTTACATCTTTCCCGGGTAATCCTGAGGCTGAATTATAAATATTCACTGATTCAATATTTTCTCCATCCTTTGATAGAATAATCTGATAGATTCCCGAACCGTAGGTAGCTATCCAAAGGTTTTTTTCGTTGTCCTCAAATAGTGATTTTATGTCTATTGATTCAAATTCACGATGATCAGGGAACCTGCTTAAGGCCGGATTCCCATTAATGAAAGCAAGTCTAAACAATCCGCTGCCTTCCGTTCCGATCGCATAGCATCCTTTCTCTTTTAATGACTTAATGGTTTCAACTTTAGAGTATTCAATTCCGTTAATTTTATTATTAATTTTCACCGAATCCTCTGTGAGACTGCAATAAAGCAGGCTTTCCTGGGTCCCGAGAAGCAGGTTACCGCCCGATACCAGTGCGGCAGTTGTCATAAGAATATCCTTTGAAATATAAAACCTGGAAATCTCATCCGGTTTATTGATGTTTATTCTCAGTACCATTTTATCCTGCGGAATAACATATAAAAAGTCATCTTCGCCTTCCAATATATAATTTATGCTCTGGATATTCAGGTCCGGCATCTTGACAAGAGTATTCTGGCGGGTATAAAAAAGAGAGCCGTCATTACATCCGAACCACAGGTTACCATTCTTATCTTTAAAAGAGGTCGAAGCATATCTGTTTGGAACCGAATCGGGGAAAATGACACTGAAGAAATCTGATCCGTCAAATTTCACAAGCCCGCTGCCTGTTCCAATCCAGAGGAACCCGTTATTGTCCTGGGATAAGGTATATATGTATGTATCAGGAAGTTTGCTGTCGGTGCCAAAATTTTTGAATCTGTAGGTCTGCGCATAATTCAGGCTCGAAAATAAAAACAGGCACACTAAGGTGAAATAAATTCTTTTCCTTTTTATTACAGATCTCATCTTAAGCTGAATTTAGTACTATTTCCCTACTTTGCGTACCACAATCTTTGGTTGATAAACAGGTACTCCTCCAATAGGTGCGCTGAAAAACTTCAGGTTATCTCCGCGCTGGTTTTCAAGAGATACGACAACATTATTGTTTCTGACAAGATAATCCTGCTTTTTATGAAACTGGAAATCGAGGGATGCCCCTATTTCTCCGGGCTCAATACCTATCCTCGACTCAACCCAGTCATCCTGATTGGATATCGGAACCGTGATCCCTTTTCTTACCCTTGAGACCACAATAATTGCCCCGTCGTCATCCCAGTCAAAATTCCGTTGCTTAACATAAACAATGCCTGTATCAATATAAGGGTAGATGTGAGATACACTGTTAATATTGTTCCACATCCTGAATGTATATTCGTATGTAAACGCGTTAGCACCTTCGATGGGATCATCGCTGTTTGGCTCGCGTGAAAGAAAATAACGGTAAAGATTACCGTCATCGCCGCTTATACCATCACAAATAATCTTAAAAATATATCCCCAACGGTCGCTGTAATCACCCTGTGTGGCTATAAACGGGCCAAAGGTGAAATATTTATTATCATATTGTTTTTCGCTCCCGAAGATCCTGGAGGTTAGCAAGGTTCCGTTATTATAATTACCCGTCGGTTGTAATCCCCTGGAATCTTCATTCTTTTCAGGATCAACTCCTTTCCCCCCGTAGACCGAGTATCGCATTTTGGTATTCCAGTCACCTTTCTGTTCGTCATTTTCTCCCCCGGTATCAGGATCGAATACCCTTATATAGAAACGGCCCTTATAATCTTTCGGGATGGCAAAGAACCATGTCTGCGAAAAATCATCATCGCCCCAGGATGTCGCTCCCTCTTTACCGAAAGTAACCAGGAACTGGATATTTTCATCCTGCCCCGGAACCGGTTGGGCTCTTAATCCAGAAGCAAAGGAAAATCCAAGGATTATTGAAATAATTAATGTTTTTACTATGTTGTTGTTCAGTCTCATCTCTGATCAAAAGTAATCAATTTAATTATCAGGGTCGGTGTATTACTTTTATGTTTTTCGACACACAGGCTTCCCTCACAACGCCTTTGGCATCCGGTGCATCTGTTACAATAAGTTGTACATTATATATACCCGGCTTTAAATAAGTCTTATCAACTTCCCTGCCAATACCTATTGATTCGTCACCAAAATTCCAGTAATAGGTATTAATAGTCCATCCCGGCAGGTTTGTACTGTCGGCATTTAATTTTATGAACTGCCCGGCAGTACATCCGTCAGGACCAGATATATAAGGTTGTTCTATATTTTTGATTTCCAGATCATAGGATTTTTCATTCTTGGTAATCTCTTTTGTTACAAGGTTTTCAGCATCGAGTGTGACATTATAGGTGCCCGGACCGTTAAAGCAATGAACCACCCTGGTCCCCTCTGCTCTTTTTCCGTCCCCGAAATTCCATTGATATCTGAATGCGGTGGAGAGGCTGTCTGATTTGATCGCGTTCTCTTCAAGAAATTCGTAACAATAGTTATTGACCTGGATGGTGTCGCAGGATACTTTCCTGATTATTGTGGAAACATACCTGAAAATATCATCATTTCTCCCGATGTTTCTCGCAAAGTAGCCTGTCTGAAGATTATCTTCCGCCACTAAAGCAAAATCATCCGATTTTGAATTAATAGGTGCAGGCATAGGAATCGGGTTATCCCACTCCCCATACACAAGATTAGTGTAATAGACATCCATACCTCCAAGATAATCTTCATTTCCGGGCCGGTCAGAAGTGAAATATAATCTGCCTGTCGGATTTATGTAGGGGTAATTTTCTTTTGAAGGAGAATTTACTTTGCTGCCAAGGTTAACCGGAGGTCCCCATTTACCATTTATATTCTCACAATAATAGAGATCAGAACCTCCCTGTCCACCAGGCATGTCGGAGGCAAAGAAAAGATATTTTCCATCACGGCTGATTGATGGATGGGCAATACTGTACTGCTGGTTATTATATTCGAAAGGTTTTATATTAATTATATCTGTACCGGACAGTTCGCCAATATAGATTCCGAGGGGATTGTTTATATTCTTTTTCCTGGCAGCCTTACCGGTTATTATGCTGCTTGTGAAATAAATTGTCTTGCCGTCGGAGGCCACACTGACCGGTCCGAAGTAAAGCAATGAGCTTCCGACCCCTTTTAATTGCCTTGGTTCAAGCCATACTGAAGAATCTTTCCTCGCTGCAAAATAGAGATTATACAACCTCTCATCCTGGTAAGTTGTACTGTTCCTGAAGCTGCTTATCCTCCTGTCGGAGCAGAAAATAATTCCATCTTTTACAATAAACGGAGCTATATCATTAAACAGGTGCGAATTGAAGGACAGTCTCTCCACCTTATAAAGAGATGGCTGCGGGATGGCGGAACCTGTCACAGCAAAAAAGGTGAGAAATGTTAAGAATATATATTTATTCATTCGCTCCATATCCTAGAAATACCTTGGATTAGCGGCACTAATCCTGTACCCGAATTCATATCTGAAAATGATCTCATGTGAACCTTTGGAATATGTATTCATTTTCCCTGCAGGGTAGTCATACGAGTATCCGAACATTATCTGCGGGTTTACCTGGAACTGAAGTATCCCTACAGCAACCTGTTCGGAGGTCCTCCAAGATCCGCCAATCCAGACAAAATCATATATTATAAAATTCCCGTTCAGGTCAATCCTCATTTTTCTTGTATTCCCCATTGCGTAGTCAACAAAAACAGATGGCTTGAATTTAAACGATGAGGAAAAAGAGATAAGTCCACCGGCTGTCAACAGGATATCAAAATCTTTAAATGTATTGAAGCTTACCGATCCTGAGCTGCTTTTGACATAGCTTAAGAACGAAGGGACTGAAGCCCCGGCAAAGAATTTCTTTCCATAATAATAAAATCCTGCTCCTACATTGGGAAGAATATAGGGTTTGTCATTTGTTGTAAACACAGGATCATTTGGATTAATAAGCAATATTCCGGAATAATCAGTATTTGACATATCAAAACCGGCTCTTAATCCCATGGAAAGCTTTCCTCTGCCCAGCATCAGGTGATATGCATAATCAGTATAAATACTTGTGGATTTTGAGAATCCATAATGGAAGAACTGAGCCGATAAACCTAATCCGACCTTGTCATTTTTCAGGAGGGTATGCATCGAGATGGTTTGCGAAACGGGAGCCCCGTTAATCCCCATCCATTGAAGTCTTCCCGATAAGAAAAAGCTGAGAACTTCACGTGATCCGGCATAGGCAGGATTGATAATCAGACCATTATGAAGGTATTGGCTGTAAACAGGGTATGCCAGGCTGATCTTTGTCTGATCCGTTCCTGTCTGCCCGGCAAGCCTTAACCCGGTAGATAATAACAGTATGGTAAAAAATATGTTTCTCCTCAGCATTCCTGCAAAATCAACTCTTTGTTAATAATTTTTATTGTGAATTGTATCTTTTCAGAATAATAAAACCGCTCTTTTTAAACATTGTCCCGTTTCTCAACGATCTGACAGTCAGAAGGTAATAATATGTTCCTTCGGGAAGAATTCCGTTTTGATTCACCCCTTTCCAGTCTGTAAAGGTACTACCATTCGCATTAGTAGTAAAGTAGACCTCTGTACCGGCACTGTTAATGATCCTGAGGCTTACTTCACTATAGGCAGTATTCAGACCCTGAATACTGAACTCATCATTAATCATGTCATTGTTAGGAGAAAATCCTTCAGGAATCTTTAATTCATGAACCGTAATAATAACCTGGTCTTTTGATACACAAACCCCGTTGGTCACTGTCCATTCAAATTTATTCTCCCCATCGGACAGATTGCTGACTATTGAGTCATTTGAAATTGTCCCCGACCCGGTGATTACGCTCCATAAACCTGTGCCTACAAGCGGATTTAAGGCTCTCAAAGTATCTACTTTATCAAAAGAATAAAGTTCTTTATTATCCCCGGCCTCTGCTAAACTGGTTCTCTTATCAAAAGTTATCTCAACAGAATCCTTATCAATGCATGTCCAGTTAGTCTCCTGCCAGTAGAATTTATATTTTATCTCCGCAGGCATCGTGGTGGAATCGATTGCTACTGTAACAGTTGGTCCCAGGGCAGTTGTATTTACAACTCCAGGAGGGAATGTCCATGCACCCGTTCCGACACTTGGTGTTGCAATAAGGGTATACTTTGGACCGCATATGGCATCATCAGCACCTGCATTTGCTTTTGGGACTTTATAAACATCTATCTTCCTTGTACCTGAAAGAGAGGTTGCAAGACATCCATTTTTATCCCGGACACTGAAAAGGCTATAGTTGAAAGTTTCCATGCTTAAAGCCGGAGACCTGGTGATTTTCAGTGTAGTATCAGAAGCCAGGATATTATTAATTGTAATCTGAGCCGCATTTTCATTATAAATGACCTTCCATCCTGAATTGCCTGTGAGATGTAACTGTAACGATACCTGGAAGCCGCCGCAAACGGTCGTATCAGTCACGGTTGTGATTGACCCGGTTGGCAGCTGGTTGATGCCAATTGAAATTACATTTGAAGTATCGATACAGCAGCTGACCGGTCCGGAAAAGATGATCCTCCTGTAATATCTCTTTAAAGTGAGTGCCGGCGGGCTATAGTTCTGCTGACTGCTTGTTCCTGATGCAGCAGCCCATGTCAGACTGTCGGGGCTCTCCTGCCATAACCATATAGGGGTACCTCCGGCGCCACCTGTAAGGGCCGGACCTGTGAGCTGGGCCGGTATTGTATTATAACAGATCTTCTGGCTGCCTGAAATTATGTTATTGGAGATTGCGGACAGGACATTTATGGTAATGACTGAATCGCTTTCTGAAAAGCACAGCCCTGAAATCACTTTTCTCCTGTAGTAAGTTGTCGAGGTGAGAGGGCTGGGCTGGTAATCCTTACCGGTGGCGCCGGAGACAGCTATATATCCGGCAAACTTGTTCGCTGACGATTCCCACTGGAAAGCATAATCACCCGGGATATCCGTTCCTCCTGTGGCAGCGGTTCCTTTCAGCAGCCTCGGAGTGGCTCCGCTGCAGATAGTCGTGTCCCATTTGACCCCGGAAAGAAGAAGGATATTGTTATTATTAATTGGTTTATGCACCCTGATTATGACAGACTTGCTTATATCCGAGCAGGCTGAGGAATATGCAATTCTCCTGTAGCTGGTTGTATCTGTCAGGGCAGGAGGTGAATAATTTGCATTTGTCACACCGATAAAACCCGTAATATTGGTCCAGTTATGGAACCTGGAGCTGTCCTGCCAGGTATAGGTAAATGATCCGGGACCTGCTCCGTTGGAAGGTTCAGGGCCTGTTATTGCTAAGGGGATGCCTCCTGAGCAAATAGTTTGATCTGCAGAGATAATATTGTTCGTAATAACAGGCCAGTCGGTTAAAAGAACCGGGGCACTTGTTTTAACACATACATTATGATTACCCGAATATACAATCCTTCTGAAATACTCTTTACCCGGGAAGGTTGCTGAAGCTTCATCGGGATTGTAGCCAGCAGTTGTGTTAGTCCCTGTTGCAGCGGCCCAAACAGTTCCGTTCACACTGCTCTCCCATTTATATCTGTAAGTGTTATCTCCGCCTGCCAGGGTAGGCGGAATGTTTGCAACAAGATTCGTGAACAGCATACCATGACAAATCTGTTCTGCAGGGGAGGTAATAATATTCTTTTGAATAGTGTCGAGAACCTTTACCTTGACCAGGGCAGTTGAATCGATACATCTTCCCGAAATCACTGTACGCCTGTACCACGATGTGAACTTAAGTGATGGCGGGGGAGTATAGCCCTCGTTATTATATGTATTTAAAGGCAGGTTATACAGACTGCTATCGAGACTGACCTCCCATCTGAAGGCATATTTCCCATTTCCATCCTGCAATACTGCTTTGGAGATAAAAGCAGGAGGATCCTGCGCATAGCAGATTGTATCGGAAGTGCCGACAATATTGTTTTTTATGAATGGCTGAACCTTTATCTCAACCGGTTTGCTCACATCAATAAGAGCAATAGGGGTAGATGAATCAGTAATGGTTCTCCTGAAGTAGACTGTTGCAGTTTCAATAACAACGGGAGTATAATTAGTCGGGTCGGCATCATTTACCAGTGGCGTCCAGCTTACCTGGTCGTAGCTCTTTTCCCACAGATAAAAATAGGGGGCTGTTCCTCCTACCGGTTTAGTCCCCGTTATCTTTTTAGGCACCATATTGGAGCAGATTGAGTCAACCTGGTCACCCGTTATTGAAGACCGGATTGAGTTGAACAAAAACCCGTTGAGATTGGCTTTAAAATTAAGACGTTTTTCACCGATATTTCCTGGATCAGCGTTAGGGACTGATGATACCCCGCTTGCACCTCCGTTTAAAAATGTTTTTACTTTAGATGTTATATCTGTACTGATCCATAATAATCCTCCGCCACCTCCGCCACCCTCCCCGAATGTTCCGCTATTGTCACCACCTTTTCCCCCGGTAACATAGATTTTTAATGTATCTGAGCCATAACTGTTCAGGGAGAGAGCAATTGATCCCGCAGCTCCGCCTCCCCCTGATCCCGCATCACCTGTTCCATTTCCCCCACTCCCACCTCCTGAGAGTAAATGTCCTCCGTTCCCGACAATGGTATCCGCAACTATAATTATTATTCCTCCACCATTTCCGCCTGGACCGGAAGTGCCAGTTATAGATTTTGTCGATGCTCCGCCGCCTCCGCCAAAATATATTCTGTTTGTAAGAGATGCATGATCTGCCTTGAATCCACCAATTCCTCCTGTCCATGGAGATGCGCAATCTTCAAAACCACCTGCTCCACCAGCTCCACGATTTGATCCACCTCCACCACCTGAATATCTTGCATTTCCCCCTCCACCACCTGTAAAGTTCGGACCCATACCTTTGGCATACGATTGGAAAAGTAGTGAACCTACATCATTATGAATTGCAAGTCCTTCTCCCTTATACCCGGCATTTGTAAAACTCCGGTTATAGTATTCCTGCCCATATAAAGGATTGTTTACTATCCAGCATATTCCATCACCAATTGTGTCTTTACCTCCGGTAAAGCCTTTCCCCGATACATCAATATTTGCGTTCAGCTTAAGCATTCGTCCAACAATCATTGCAAGTACACCACCCGATTTGGTTGTCGGACTCCACTGATCGCAGGTCAGGGTTCCGGTAACAATGGCGCTGTTGTAATACGGGACTCTCACTACCTGGATGTTTCCCTTGGGATCATAAGTCTTCAGTATATTATTCCTGAAGATAATCTCATTCGAAGCAACTGATTGAATAATAAGGAATTCCCACATGCCCGGCTCTCCCAGCTTATTCTGTACCGTACCATAAGATCCCAGCGGGGCAGTCAAGATCTCCACCCCCTGCATCTGGATCAGCAGAATCGTGTCCCCGGCTGCGAAGCCGGAAGCATCACTGACTGTAACCCTGTCGGTCCCGATAGTGACAACATGTGACTTGGGCTGGTTAAAATTACCCGACAGATCCTTCTGAAAAGAGAATGCAGAATTGCTGAAACAAGTAAGTATCAGCAGGCTAATAATCATTTTATATTTATTGCCCGGCAACCTGTCTGTCATCAGTTTATATCTAAACGCTAATATAAGGAATAAAATATTATACTCAAGGTAAAATTATCACTCATTAATTCACAATTATCACAACCTTTCTACGGTAAAAATGACAGGAAGTTCCACAAAAAAGAGAGAACCTTTATTCAGCTGAGATTCGAACCATACTTTTCCGTTTGCACTTTCAACATATTTTTTGACTATAGAGAGCCCCAGTCCCATTCCAGAAGATTTAGTAGTAAAATTCGGAATAAAGAGATTTTTCTTCAGCTCTTCAGGAATACCTGTTCCGTTATCCGCTATTGAAACGACAACCCTGTCGCCTTTAAGCTCCATATTTATCTTAATAATTCCATCCCTCCCCTGAGGTATTGACTGAATAGCATTCTTTATAAGATTTGAAAAAATACCATTCAGATGCTCTTTATCAGCATAAACAAAAATATTGCTTTCATGGGGCCAGCTCACCCTGAAAGTCAGGTTATCAGTATTTTTAAATAGCTCCAGTGTTGTTTTCAATTGTTCAAGCAGATCAATCTTTACCGGGTTTGCCCCGGGCATTTTAGCAAATGAGGAGAAGGCTGAAGCTATTGACGAAAGAGTCTCAATATACTCAATCTGGTTCTTTGTAAACCTTTCAAGTTTCTTTTCAAAGCCGGGGATTCCATCCTTCCACGATTTATAGAGCTGCTGTATATTAAGCTTCATTGGGGTAAGCGGATTCTTTATCTCATGAGCCACCTGCTTGGCCATTTCCCTCCAGGCATACTCCCTCTCCGAATTGGCAAGCTTCAGGGCGCTTTCCTGCAGTTCATCCACCATCATGTTATACTGCTTCACCAGATCGCCTATTTCGTCATGCCCGCTGTATGAAAGATGCTCGCTCTTCTTGCCAAGCTCGACCGATGCCAGCCCGCTGCTCAGCATTCTCAGGGGTGATGTGAGCCTTCCGCTGATTATTACCGCTAGACTCATTGTAAGAATTATCAGCAGGAGAGTGAAATTAATGACAGCGACTATCACGTTTGAAATTTCCCTGGTAAGGACACTCTGCATCCTGAAATATGGAAGGTTAAGATAAGCCAGGAGCTGATCGGCATCATTATAAAAAGGCACATATGCCGATACATATTCCAGCGACGCTATCTTTTCCTTCTGAATATACTCGCTTTTGGTAAGATTTTCGAGGTTGATGAAAGCATCCATATTAAGCCGCCGGCTTATGAGATCGCGATAATAGACTTCCGGCCTCGAAGTAGCCATCAGAAAACCATTTTTATCATAGAGATTAATATCTGTGTTGAAGACGTTCGACAGCTTTATAAGAAGCTCATTCAGGGAGGCATTACCGGAATCGCGCCAATCGGAAGTGAGATGCGATTCCATTGAAAGACGGCTCTCCATCTCC
>Ga0315276_10001944_pt1 | contig 18714 bp, 17 predicted proteins | sample YL17G05_0_MG_FD_204542 | JGI IMG/M metagenome (GOLD analysis project Ga0315276, IMG submission 204542) | Sediment microbial communities from Yellowstone Lake, YNP, Wyoming, USA - YL17G05_0 | ecosystem: Environmental > Aquatic > Freshwater > Lake > Sediment | place: USA: Wyoming | collected... | reverse complement strand
CCCAGATTCACCAGCCGGCCCTTCGCCAGAATGATGATTCGCTTGGCCGGCCTTCCATCCATAGCGGGAAAAATTACGTGATCGACCTGCGGCTTGATCTCTTCCCATTGGTAGCGGGACAGCGATGCAATGTCGATCTCGTTGTCGAAGTGGCCGATATTGCAGACGATCGCCTGGTCTTTCATTTTTTTCATGTGCTCATGCGTGATCACATGGAAGTTGCCCGTGGCGCTCACGAAAATATCAGCCTTGTCGGCGGCGTAATCCATGGTCACCACGCGATAGCCTTCCATCGCAGCCTGCAGCGCGCAGATCGGATCGATCTCCGTGACCCATACCTGCGCCGACAGCGCCCGCAACGCCTGCGCGGAACCTTTGCCCACATCGCCGTAGCCGCATACCACGGCAACCTTGCCCGCGATCATCACGTCGGTCGCGCGCTTGATGCCGTCCACCAGCGATTCACGGCAGCCGTAGAGATTGTCGAACTTCGACTTGGTGACGGAATCGTTCACGTTGATCGCGGGGAATGCGAGCTTGCCTTCCTTGTGCATCTGATAAAGGCGATGCACGCCCGTCGTGGTCTCTTCGGTAACGCCCTTGATCCTGGCCAGGCGTGTCGAATACCACTTTGGGTCATGCTTGAGCTTCGTCCTGATGGCGGCGAACAGCGCGGTCTCTTCCTCGCTGCCGGGATGGTTCAACACGGTGGCGTCGGACTCGGCGCGGGTGCCCAGATGCAGCAGCATGGTCGCGTCGCCGCCGTCGTCCAGGATCATGTTGGAATAAACGCCATTGGGCCATTCGAAAATGCGGTGCGTGTACTCCCAGTATTCGGCCAGCGTCTCGCCCTTCACGGCAAATACCGCCGTGCCCGTTGCAGCAATGGCCGCAGCGGCGTGGTCCTGCGTCGAGTAGATGTTGCAGGAGGCCCAGCGCACCTCCGCGCCGAGCGCCTCCAGCGTCTCGATCAGCACGGCAGTCTGGATGGTCATGTGCAGCGAGCCGGTAATGCGTGCGCCACGCAGCGGCCGGGTCGTGGAAAACTCTTCGCGAATCGCCATCAAACCGGGCATCTCGGTTTCCGCTATGCGGATTTCCTTGCGGCCCCATTCGGCAAGGGACAGGTCGGCGACGTGGAAATCGCCGGATTTCTTCGGGTGGGGAACAGCGGACATCGGCACTCTCCTTAATAACGGAGCGCCGAATAGACAACGGCGCTCACAACCGGTTCAGGGATTGTGAGCGCCGTTAGTTCGTTTGCTGAGCCTGGCCCGTCCACGGGAGAAGGTCGCAACGCTCCTCAGCAGCTGACAGTATAGCCCAGCCATCGCTTTCGGAAAAGCAGCGCCCACAAGGCCGCCATAAGGGCGTTGCGCAGATACCCTACGGGCGTAGCGCGTAGGGTATCTGCGCAACCCCCTTGACCTAGGTAGCCTTACTCAGGCGGCTGCGGTCTGCTTGATCCCCGCTTCCGATTTGAGCAACTCGACCTTGTCCAGGTTCTCCCAGGTAAATTCCGGCTCGTCGCGGCCAAAATGACCGTACGCCGCCGTCTTCTCGTAAATCGGACGCAGCAGGTCGAGCATGGCCACGATGCCTCTCGGGCGCAGGTCGAAATGCTTCTGCACCAGTTGCGCGATTCTTTCGTCGGCGATACGGCCGGTACCGAACGTCGTGACCATCACGCTGGTGGGTCTTGCCACGCCGATCGCGTAGGACACTTGGATTTCGCATTTGGTGGCGAGCCCGGCGGCGACGATGTTCTTGGCCACATAACGCGCCGCATAAGCAGCGGAGCGATCGACTTTCGATGGATCCTTGCCCGAAAACGCGCCGCCACCATGGTGCGCGGCTCCGCCGTAGGTATCGACGATGATCTTGCGTCCCGTCAGCCCGCAGTCGCCTTGCGGCCCGCCGACGACAAAGCGGCCGGTTGGATTGATCAGATACTTGATTGCGCCCTTGATCAGATTCTTCGGCAGCACCGGCTTGACGATTTCCTCGACCACGGCCTCGCGAATCTTTTCCAGGGAAATATCGGGCGAATGCTGGGTGGAAAGCACGACCGTGTCGATGGAATCCGGTTTGCCGTTGACGTAGCGAATGGTGACCTGGGACTTGGCATCCGGCCGCAACCAGGGCAGGCGCCCGTCGCGACGCAGTTCCGACTGACGCTCGACCAGGCGATGCGCCAGATGGATCGGCAGCGGCATCAGTACCGGCGTTTCGTCGCAGGCATAACCGAACATCAGTCCTTGATCGCCGGCGCCCTGGTTCAGCGGATCGTCCTGGGCCCTGTCTACGCCCTGCGCGATATCGGGCGATTGCTTGTCGTAGGCAACCAGCACGGCGCAGCCGCGATAATCGATGCCGTAGTCGGTATTGTCGTAACCGATGCGCTTGATCGTTTCACGCGCCACCTGCTGAAAATCAACCACGGCACGGGTGGTGATTTCGCCGGCCATGAGCACCAGGCCGGTATTCACCAGCGTTTCGGCCGCTACTCTGGCGAATTTGTCCTGGGTTAAGATGGCGTCCAGCACGGCATCTGAAATCTGATCCGCGACTTTGTCCGGGTGACCTTCGGAAACCGACTCGGATGTGAAAAGGAAATTGCTCATTGGAAAGTTCTGGGTTGGTTTTGGTAGGGGTCGGTCAGGATAGCAAAAAGCCGTCAATAGAACAAAACGGAAAATGGAATAAGTTCATGCTCATAGGGTTATTGCGGCAGCTGGCAAAATTGCCGCTGGGCTGGATGCACGTGGTTGGCGGCGCGCTCGGCTGGGTCGTGTACTTGCTCTCCCCGAAATATTCCGCCCGCCTGCGGGCGAACCTTCTGCAAAGCGGGCTCTGGCAGGACGAAGGAGACTATCAGCGCATTCTGCGCCGGAATATTGCCGAGTCCGGCAAAGCCGCCACCGAGCTGATCCCGGTGTGGTTCCGAGCGGTCGCGCCCGTGGTGAAATTGATCGTACGGGCCGAGCCCATTGCGCTGGTCGAGGACGCGGAGCGGCGCGAACGGGGCGTCATCTATCTGACGCCGCACCTGGGTTGTTTCGATGCGGCCGCGCTCTGGGCGGCGCAACGCCGGCCAATCACGGTGCTGTATCGGCCGCCAAAAATGAAAACGCTTCAGCCGCTGATCGAAGCCGGACGCGGGCGCGACCGCGTGCAATTGGCGCCGGCAACCCTGGGCGGCGTGCGTTTGCTGCTGAAGGCTCTCAGGCGAGGCGAAGCAGTCGGCATTCTCCCGGACCAGGTCCCCGGAAACGGGGAGGGGGTCTGGGCGGAGTTCTTTGGACGCCCCGCGTACACCATGACACTGGTCGGGAAACTCGCCGAGTCCACTGGCGCAACCATCCTCATGGCGGCGGCAGTACGGCTGCCAGCCGGCACGGGCTATGCCATTCAGTTCACCCCATTCGACGGAAATCCAAGCGGCAAGGACGGTCCGCGCGCCCTTAACGCGGCGATCGAACGGTTGGTAAGTCTGGAGCCGGCCCAATATCTATGGAGCTACAACCGCTACAAGGTACCATCAGGCGCGAAAGCGCCTGATGGCAGGGACGAGGTGCGAGGGATGAGGGACGAGGGTTGAAAGCCAAACACGTCCTCGATATTTGCCCACCATCGCTTATAACGTACGACGCAGCACCTAGTTCGTGCGTCGTAGTCCTTCCCTCGTGCCTCATCCCTCGCACCTCGCACCTATCTTTCCATGCCTGAACGAATAGGCCTCGGCCTGATCCGGCTGCTCGGTTTGTTGCCGTTGCACCTGCTGGCGCCCCTGGGCAAGGGCTTCGGCATGCTGATTTACTACCTGGCCTGGGAACGCCGGCGCGTGGTCCGCGCGAATCTTCGATTGTGCTTCCCGCAGATGCAGGACAAGGACAGGGAAAAGCTTTCGCGCAGGCACTTTCGCGCCTTCGGACGAAGCGTCCTGGAGCACGGCGTCCTCTGGTGGGGTGCGCAGGAACGGATTCGCCGCCTGGTCGCCTTCGAGGGTCGCGAGCACCTCGATCGCGAACTCGGCAAGCCGCTCATCGTCCTGGCCCCGCACTTCGTCGGTCTCGACATGGGCGGTATCCGCATTTCGATCGAATACGACATGATGTCGATGTACTCGCGCCAGAAAAATCCCGCGCTCGACAAGATCCTGCTGCATGGCCGAACCCGTTTCGGCGACAGCGTGCTGGTTTCCAGGCAGGATGGATTGCGTCCGGTCATACGCGGGTTGCGCAAGGGGATCGCTTTTTTTTATCTGCCCGACATGGATCTCGGCCCGAAAGATTCGCTGTTCGTGCCTTTCTTCGGCGTGCCCACCGCGACCGTGACCGGCCTGTCACGCCTCGCGCGCATGACCGGCGCCCGCGTTGTTCCGTGCATCACGCGTCAATTGCCGGGCGCCGGCGGCTATATCACGCGCTTTTATCCGGCGTGGGAGGATTTTCCCGGGGCGAGCGTGGAGGAAGACACCCGGCGCATGAATGCTTATATCGAGGAGCGCGCTCGCGAGATGCCCGAGCAATATTACTGGCTGCACAAACGCTTCAAGACCCGCCCGCCCGGCGAGCCGAGTTTCTACTGATGTTCTCCACTCCGGACCTCGGCACGATCCGCGCGCGAGCATGGCCGCAACGATGGATTTCAGCATAACTGCCTTGCGCGATGCGGACATTGCGCCGGTTTGCGAACTGGCGCGAGAAATCTGGATGCAGCACTATCCGGGGATCATTACCGTGCGCCAGATAGAATACATGCTGGCGCAGCGCTATTCGCCGGCGGCAGTCCGCAGGCAACTGCAAACCGGCGAAGCCTGGTGGGACAAACTGGAAGTTCACGGCGAACTTTGCGGCTTCGCGAGCTACGAGCGCGCGAGCGCAGCGCGCGCGATGAAACTCGACAAACTCTACGTGCATCAGCTGGTGCGCGGCAAAGGCTACGGCGCGGCACTGATCGATCACGTGGCAAAGGTGGCCAGGCGGCAAGGCATGGACAAGCTGACTCTTCAGGTCAACAAGTACAACCACGGGTCGGTCGCCGTTTACCGGCGCGCCGGCTTTACCGTCGCGTACACCGTGAAAGTCGACATCGGCAACGGTTTTTTCATGGACGATTACGTGATGGAAAAGGATCTAAGGTGTGAGGTGTGAGGTGCGAGGTCCGAGGCACCAGGCGCTAAACCGTTTAAGACCTCGCACCTCACACCTCGCACCTCGCACCTGACTTCTTTTATGCGACTCCGGTTCACCAAAATGCATGGCGCGGGCAACGACTTTGTCGTCGTCGATGCAACCCGGGCGCCATTCACGCTCGACGCCCGGGGCATCCGCCGGCTGGCCGACCGCCATGTTGGCATCGGCTTCGATCAGATGCTGGTCGTCGAGCCGGCGCGAAGCCGCGACACCGATTTCTACTACAGAATCTTCAATTGCGACGGCGGTGAAGTCAGCCAGTGCGGCAATGGCGCACGCTGCTTTGTGCGTTATGTGCACGACCGGGGTTTATCCGCCAAGAACCCGCTCCGCGTGGAAACCCGGTCGGGCATCATCGAACCACGACTCGAAACAGACGGACGGGTCACCGTGAACATGGGCGTCCCGGTCTTCGAGCCCGCCCGGATTCCCTTTGTCGCCGAGCAGCGCGCATCGACGTACGCGCTCGAAGTGGACGGCCGGACACTGGAGATCTCCGCCGTGTCGATGGGCAATCCGCACGCGGTGCAAGTCGTTGCCGACGTCGATGCTGCTGCGGTCGCAAGCGATGGCCCGCTGATCGAGCGCCATTCGCGCTTTGCCGAGCGAGTCAATGCCGGATTCATGCAGATCGCGGATCGCAGGCATATTAAACTGCGGGTGTTCGAGCGCGGGGCCGGGGAAACGCTCTCCTGCGGCACCGGCGCCTGCGCCGCGGTGGCTGTCGGAATCGCACGCGGGTTGCTGGATTCACCGGTGACCGTGGAAACGCGTGGTGGAGCACTCGAAATAGCATGGCCGGGCGAGGCGCAGCCGGTGTCGATGACCGGGCCCGCGCAATCCGTATTCGAAGGTGAAATCGAGGTGTAAACAACAAAATGAGCCCTGAAGACGTTGCCCGTTACCTGAAAGGCCACCCCGAGTTTTTCGAGACCTACGCCGACATGATCGGCGACATCTCGATTCCGCATCCGCATGGCGGCCGGGCCATTGCGATCTCGGAACGCCAGATCATCAGCCTGCGCGAGAAGAACAAGATTCTGGAAGGGAAGTTGCGCGAGCTGGTGCAGTACGGCGAGGAAAACGACGCCATCGGGGAACGCGTGCACCGGGCCGCAATGGCCGTGATGAAACCTGAGAACCTGGAATCCCTGCTGCAGGTGCTCTACTACAATCTGCGGGAAGATTTCGCGGTTCCGCACACGGCCCTGCGGTTGTGGAGCGAGTGGGATCATCCGCCGTTGGTGGAATTCGGGCACAGCAGCCATGAGGTCCGCATTTTTGCCGACAGCCTCAATCAACCCTATTGCAGCCACCAGCCCATGTTCGAAACCGCCGAGTGGTTCGGCGGCGCCGGCAGCCTGTCGAAGTCGTATGCCTATATCACCTTGCGCACGGACAGGGTGTTCGGCCTGCTGGCGCTCGCAAGTGAAGATCCGCAACGCTTCTATCCCGAGATGGGCACGCTGTACCTCAAGCGTCTGGGGGAATTGATCAGTACAGCTCTGGCGCGGTTCTTGTAGATGTCCGTTCCCGACCGGCAGTCTCGGACAAGCGAAAGTCCTGCCGCCGAACCTGCTTTCGTTGCCGATTTTCTGTCGCATCTGATCCGGGAGCGGCGTCTTTCACCGCATACCGCCGCAGCCTATGCGCGCGATGTGCGCGTGTTGCTGGAACTGACGCAAGAACAGGAATCAGCGCTGCAAGACCTGCAGATCCATCAGATCCGGCGCTTCGTCGCCCGGCTTCACGGTCGCGGACTGGGCGGCAAATCGCTGGCGCGCATGCTTTCAGCGTGGCGCGGTTTGTTCAACTACCTCGCGCGCGACCACGGCTTTACGCGTAATCCGTGCGCTGGCGTGCGTGCGCCAAAGTCGCCGAAGCCGCTGCCGAAAGCGCTGTCGCCCGACGAAGCCACGCGCCTGGTCAGCTTCCCGCAGAACGACCCGCTGGCCGTGCGCGACCGTGCGATGTTTGAATTGCTGTATTCCTCCGGACTGCGATTGTCCGAACTGACCTCGCTCAGGCAAGCCGATATCAGCTTCGGGGATGCCACGGTGCGCGTAATCGGCAAGGGCAATAAAACGCGTGTGATCCCTGTGGGCAGCCATGCCCTGCGGGCGCTCCGGGACTGGCTGCCCGTGCGCGCGTGCCTGCCGCACGGGAACGACTCCGCGCTGTTCCTGAATCGACACGGCGATGCCATCAGCCCGCGCACGGTGCAGTCGCGGCTGAAGGCCTGGGGCATCAAGCAAGGCCTGCCCGGCCACGTGCACCCGCACATGTTGCGCCATTCCTTCGCGTCTCATGTCCTGCAATCCAGCGGTGATCTGCGTGCGGTTCAGGAAATGCTCGGCCACGCCAGCATTTCGACGACGCAGGTCTATACGCATCTGGATTTCCAGTATCTCGCCAAGGTCTATGACGCCGCGCATCCACGGGCGAAGAAAAAACGTTGAGCCGCCAAGACGCCAGGAGCGCCAAGAAAAGCAGCGAAACGTGTCGACTCCAGTGCAAACTCTCGTCGATGCCAGATTGGCCCGGAATAGGGCGGCCATTCGTTTTTTATTATCGATTTGCCTTGGCGTTCTAAAAGGGTACTCCACGCTACGCGAGGGTATCGGCGTCCTGGCGGCTGTCCCAGCTTTGGATTCATGCATAACGTCATTCTGAAACCCGGCAGGGAAAAGTCGCTGTTGCGCCGGCATCCATGGGTGTTTTCCGGGGCGATCGCGCGCATCGAGGGCAACGCGGTGGCCGGCGATACGGTGCATATCGTCGCCGCCGACGGGCATTTTCTCGGCGTCGCGGCATGCAATCCGGGCGCGAACATTTGCGCTCGCGTGTGGGACTGGGATGAAGGCACGCGCATCGACGCGGCGTTTTTCCACAAACGGCTCGAAACGGCGATCGGCATGCGCCGCGGTCTGTTCGGCAGGAAACCGGACGAGGCCGAACGACTGGTGCACGGCGAGTCCGATGGTCTGCCGGGATTGATCGTGGATCGCTACGCCGATGTGGTCGTGGTGCAGATCACGAGCGCCGGCTGCAATCGTTGGCGTGACGCGATCATCGAATCGCTGCAGCAAATCACCGCCGCTCGCGCCGTCTACGAGCGCTCCGATACGGACGTGCTTGAACTCGAGGGACTCGCGCCACGCACCGGACTGGTACATGGCAGTCTCGATACGCCGGTCGTGGAGATCAGGGAAAGCGGCATTCGCCTGCGAGTCGACGTGGCCAAAGGGCACAAGACCGGGTTTTATCTGGATCAGCGCGAAAATCGCCTGCAGGTGGGTCGGCTTGCCGCGGGCCGGCACGTGCTCAATTGCTTCAGCTATACGGGAGGATTCACGCTGCAGGCGCTGGCTCATGGCGCTGCATCGGTCACTTCGGTGGATTCGTCGGCCGATGCATTGCAGCTCGCGCGCGAGCATGTCGGCCTGAACGGGCTGCCGGAGGATCGCTGTGAATGGGTCGACGCCGACGTATTCCAGTACCTGCGCAAGTTGCGCGACCAGAACCGGCGATTCGATCTGATCATCCTGGATCCACCGAAATTCGCACCCACCGCGGCAAGCGCCGAACGCGCCGCGCGCGGCTACAAGGACATCAATCTGCTCGGCTTCAAGCTGCTGCGACCCGGCGGCCTGCTCGCCACGTTCTCCTGTTCCGGCGGCGTCTCCGCGGACCTGTTCCGCAAGATCGTCGCCGGCGCCGCCCTGGACGCGGGTACCGATGCGCAAGTCCTCGATCAACTCCACTCGACCCCGGACCATCCGGTGTCGCTGGCCTTTCCCGAAGGCGAGTACCTGAAGGGGCTAATGTGCCGTGTCGGCTGAGTTACCAGGAGGTCTTGCCATGCTGAAAGGAAGCTGCCTGTGCGGGAGCGTGCGCTACGAAATCGACGGACTGCTCGACGCAGCGCTGAACTGCCATTGTTCGATGTGCCGCAAGGCGCACGGCGCCGCCTTCCGCTCCCGCGCGCGGATTCGTGCGAAGGATTTCCGCTGGGTAAGCGGCGAGGCAATGATCACCTGGTTTGAATCCTCACCGGGCAATCATCGCGGCTTCTGCAGCCGCTGCGGCTCGCCGCTGCTCAGTCGCTTCGACTTCCGCCCGGACGAGTACGGATTGCCGTTGGGATGCCTCGACACCGATCCGGGAGTGAGGCCGGCGATGCACGTGTTCGTGGACTCGAAGGCACCGTGGTTCGAAATCACCGACGCATTGCCGCGTTTCCAGGAGTTTCCGCCGCGATGAGCGACACCGTACTGACCCTGGTTCGCCACGGAGAAACGCAATGGAACGCCGCAGGCCGGATTCAGGGTCATGTCGATATTTCGTTAAATGCAACCGGTCTGGCGCAGGCCGCGGCAATTGGCCGGCGGCTGGGCGCAGAAGCCTTCGATGCCATCCTGTCGAGCGATCTCGAACGGGCGCTGCAGACTGCGCGCCCGATCATGCGTCTTCCGGAGCAGGCCATTGTTCGCGACGCCCGCCTGCGCGAACGCCATTTGGGCGTGCTGCAGGGATTGACGGGCGAGGAAGCGATGGCCCGTCACCCGGCCGCCTGGAAGGCGTTCAAATCGCGCGATCCCGACCTGGCGCTGGAGGGCGGTGAAAGCCTTGGCGAGTTTTCCCAGCGGGTGGTCGGACTGATCGAGGAACTGCTGAGGGTCCACGCAGGCAGCCGCCTGCTGCTGGTCACCCATGGCGGCGTACTGGACGCGGCCTACCGATACGTCACCGGAATGCCGCTCAGGGGATTGCGCAATTTCCCGATCGGCAACACGTCGGTCAACGTGCTGCGCCACCGCAGCGGCGTCTGGACCATCGAGTCCTGGGGCGACGTCAGCCATCTGCCACGGGAACCGGCGATGGACGACTCTTAAGGGCGGTGACGGGTGACGAGTAACAAGTGACCGGCAGAAGCAAGAGGTGCATGTGCAGGTTTCGCCTGTCACACGTCACCTGTTACCCGTCACCGCATTCATGTCACTAACCGGATGTTGGCCAAACCACCCGGTCGGCGTTACACTCTGCGCCGGTTCACCTCAACACTTATGAAACTGCATCGCGCCCTGACCAGTCTGCTGATCCTGCTGCTGCTATTCGCACAGCAGGCGGCTTACGCGCACGCAATTACCCACCTGGGCAAGGAAGCGCCGGCGAAAGAGCGACTTGCCGATTCGAAACTGTGCGACAAATGCGTCAGCTTCGAAAAAATCTCCGGCGTGGCGCCCGCGAGCGTCCCTGCCATCCTTGCGCTGGAATTTATCTTTGCGCAACCGCTACCAGCGGACTACATCTTCAGTCCGCGCACGGTTGCCGTATTTCACAGCCGCGCCCCTCCGGTTTTCCTCTGATCGACGTCGCCGACGCCCGCGGCCTTGCCGCGGTGCGTTGATGTTTTTCGTCCAGAGGAGATTCTCATGTTCAAGCAGACCGTTTTGGCGGTCGCCATTGTTTTGGCAATGGCCCTGGCGGCCGCCGGCCGGGCACAGACCAGCCCGCAATTGGAAGATATCCGTAAGCAGATTCAGGAACTGAAGGACGGCTCCGACGCCCGCATCCAGGCGCTCGAAAAGCAACTCAAGGATGCCGAAGCATCTACGGCGAAGGCGCAAGCTGCCGCCAGCGAAGCGCAAAGCGCTGCTACCCAAGCGAAGCAAACCGCCGAGGCCAAGCAAGCGCCAGCCGCCACTCAGCCAACATCATCTAACGCGTTCAACCCGGCGCTTTCGTTGATTCTGCAGGGTGGGTACTACAACGCCAGCCAGGATCCCAACACACGCAGCATAACGGGCTTCCTGCCAGCGGGTGAACTGGGACTGCCGGAGCGCGGCTTCTACCTCGGTGAAACCGAAATCACCTTGTCGGCGAACGTTGACCATCTGTTCTACGGTCAGGCAACGCTCTCGATCGACAACGGCAATATTGGCGCGGAGGAGGCTTTCTTTCAGACCACCTCGCTCGGCCACGGTTTTACGGGCAAGGCGGGCCGCTTTTTTTCCGGCGTCGGTTACGAGAACTCTCAACATCAGCATAACTGGGACTTTGCGGACGACGCCCTGGTGCAGCAGTCTTTCCTCGGCTCGAACTTAAAGGTGGACGGCGTTCAGGTGAGCTGGATAGCACCAACGCCTCTTTATCTGGAACTCGGTGCCGAAGGAGGCAAGCCGGTCGAGTTTCCGTTTCCAACCAGTGACCACAACGCCAATGGGTTGCAGGTCGCAACGTTGTTCGCTCGACTCGGCGGCGACATCGGCGTGAGTAACAGCTATCTGGTCGGCGCCTGGGCGCTGCAGGCCAAAAACTCCGCGGTCGATCAACCGGTCGGGTTTGTGGACGGTGTGACCGGGGTCTCGAATCTTGCCAACGGTGGAAACACGAAACTCTGGGGCCTGGATTTCGTTTACAAGTGGGCGCCCGAAGGGGACAGAGTCGACCGCAACTTCAAGTTCATCGCCGAGTGGATGCACCGGAGTTTCGACAGTACGCTCACCTACGCTGCGGCCGGTCCGGGCACGCAGAGCGGCGATTTCACCGCGAACCAATCCGGCTGGTTCGTGCAGGGGATCTACCAGTTCGAGCCAGCCTGGCGGGCGGGACTTCGCTATGGCCAGTTGGACGAGGGATCTTACGATCTCGGCCCTGGTCTCGCCGGTGCACCGGGCCTGGCGCCACCGGACTTCACGCCCAAGCGCGTGTCGGCAATGCTCGATTGGAGCCCGTCCGAGTTCAGCCGTTTCCGACTCCAATATAACCAGGACAATTCGCAGACGGGCACTACCGACAACCAGATCTACCTTCAATACATTCTCAGCTTGGGCGCGCACGGCGCGCACAAATTCTAAGCCAACCGGGACAATCACATGAAATCGCCACACATGACATCGGGCTTCAAATTGATCATCGCTGTGCTCGCTCTGGTTGCCAGTCTCCCGGCGTACGCCGCCCTGGAAATTTTCGCCTGCGAGCCGGAATGGGCAGCGCTGTCCAAAGAGTTGGGTGGAGACAAGGTTTCGATCTATGCGGCTACCACCGCCAAACAAGACCCGCATCGCATCGAGGCACGCCCAAGCCTGATTGCCCACACGCGCGCGGCGGACCTGTTGGTCTGCAGCGGCTCGGAGCTGGAAGTCGGCTGGCTTCCGGTATTGCTCCAGACCTCGGGCAATGACAAGGTACAAGTCGGCAAGCCAGGGTACTTCATGGCATCGGACTTCGTACGCAAACTCGAACTCCCGAGCGCAGTCGACCGCGCCCACGGCGATGTTCACCCTTACGGAAATCCGCACATCCAGCTCGATCCGCGCAACATCGGGCGCGCGGCCAAACCACTGTCCGAACGGCTCGCCCAGGTCGATCCTGCCAATGCCGCCTACTACCAGGCCCGCTACAAAGACTTCGGCTCGCGATGGGAGAAGGCCATCGCAGAATGGGAACAGCGCGCGGCCCCGCTCAAGGGATTGCGACTGGTGCCATACCACAAGGATTCCGTGTACCTGATCGACTGGCTCGGCATGGTGGAAGTCATGAACATCGAGCCCAAGCCCGGCATCCCGCCGAGCGCCGGACATCTGAGCGACCTGCTCACCAAGCTCACGCAGCAGCCGGCCGATGCCATCATGTACTCTGCTTATCAGGATCCGAAAGCCGCGGGATGGCTGGGAGAGCGCACCAAGCTGCCAGTCGTCATGCTGCCGTACACGGTGGGCGGGACGCCGGAGGCCAAGGACTTGTACTCGCTGTTCGATGACTCGATCAACCGGCTGCTGAAGGCGAAGAAATAAGTATGAACGCCATCGGCATGACCATCATCCTGCCGGCGCTCGCGGCCGGCCTGCTCGTCGCGGCAACCCATGTCCCCTTGGGAATGCAGGTGCTGGCCCGTGGCATCGTGTTCATCGATATCGCCATCGCGCAGATTGCCGGCGTTGGCGTGATGACTGCCGACTTCCTGGGCTTCGAACCGCAAGGAGTGGCCGTGCAAGTGTCCGCCCTGTCCGCCGCGCTCCTCGGTGCGCTGCTGTTAACATGGACCGAGCGCAAGTGGCCGGACGTTCAGGAAGCAATCATCGGGGTGGTGTTCGTCCTGGCGGCCACGGCCGAAATCCTGCTATTAGCCGGTAATCCACAGGGCGGGGAGCATTTGAAGGACCTGCTGGTGGGTCAGATCCTGTGGGTCGGGGCCACCCAGATCATTACCGTGGCAATTCTTACGGCGCTGGTTTTGATTGCCTGGTTCGGCTGGTCCGCCAAGATTGGACGGATCGGGTTCTATCTCCTGTTCGGGCTGAGCGTGACGGCATCGGTCCAACTCGTCGGCGTCTATCTGGTCTTCGCCACCCTCATCATCCCGGCGCTTGCTACGCGGCACGCCGGCCGGCGGCGCCTGTTCAAGTCCTATGCGGTGGCGGCCCTGGGCTACACCATCGGCTTGTTCGTATCGGCCTGGTCTGACCTGCCTTCCGGTGCCGTCGTGGTCTGGTCCCTGGCCGTAGTAGGCGTGGCGATGTTCGCTTTGGAGAGCTGGCGAGCAGCGAGCATCGCCCGAGTCCTCGGCCAGCCCGTTGAAACCCGCAGGGCGCCCAAACATCCCAACTGAGGAAAGCAGGCTAGAATTCGCTACTTTAGCGCCGTGTTCCGCCGCATGCTTCGGAACGAGCGCAATTCGTGCCGGAACGGCGCGTGAGATCGCCAACCTTGCCACCACTCATGGACTCTTTCCACGGCACCACCATCATTTCCGTGCGCCGCGGCAAAAACGTCGCCCTCGGCGGCGACGGTCAGGTCACGTTCGGCAATATCGTGTTGAAAGCCAGCGCACGCAAAGTGCGGCGGCTTTTTCACGAGCGCATTCTTGCCGGCTTCGCCGGCGGCACCGCGGATGCCTTCACCCTGTTCGAGCGCTTCGAAGCAAAACTGGAAAAGCACCAGGGCAATCTGCTGCGCTCGGCGGTCGAACTGGCGAAGGACTGGCGCACGGACCGCATCCTGCGCCGGCTCGAAGCCATGCTGGCAGTCGCAGATCATGAGTCGTCATTGATTATCACCGGCAATGGCGACGTGGTGGAACCTGAGCTTGGTCTGGTCGCAATCGGCAGCGGCGGCGCCTTCGCGCAAGCCGCCGCGCGCGCCCTGCTGGAGAATACCGAGCTGACGCCACAGGAAATCGTCAAGAAAGCGCTGACCATCGCCGGCGAGATCTGCATCTATACGAACCAGAATCACGTAATCGAGGTTCTGGATTAGGCGCTAGGGATCAGGGGCCAGAAGATCCGGTCTCATGCATCGCGCTCTCTCAAGAAACACCACAGCGGGCCGATTACTTTGCTGACCCCCAGCCCCGCTAACCCCTGATCCCTAGCTCCTATGTCATCAATGACTCCCCAGGAAATCGTCCACGAACTGGACAAACACATCGTCGGCCAGGACAACGCCAAGCGGGCGGTCGCGATTGCGTTGCGCAATCGCTGGCGCCGCCAGCAGGTTGCCGAGCCGCTGCGCCAGGAGATCACGCCCAAGAACATCCTGATGATCGGGCCCACCGGCGTGGGCAAGACGGAAATCGCGCGGCGGCTGGCCAGGCTCGCCGAGGCACCGTTCATCAAGGTCGAGGCAACGAAATTCACCGAAGTCGGCTATGTCGGCAAGGACGTGGATTCCATCGTGCGCGATCTGGTGGAAACCGCCATCAAGCAGACCCGCGAGCAGGAAACGCGCAAGGTGCGGCATCGCGCCGAAGATCTCGCCGAGGAACGCATCCTCGACACCTTGCTGCCGGCGGCGAGGGAGATCGGTTTTCAGCCGGAGCAGCAGGAAGGCGACAGCGCGACGCGGCAGAAATTCCGCAAGCGGCTGCGCGAAGGCGAACTCGACGACAAGGAAATAGAAATCGACCTCTTGGCGGCACAGGCCCAGATGGAAATTCTGGCCCCCCCGGGTATGGAGGATCTGACGTCGCAGATCCAGGGTATGTTCCAGAACCTCGGCAGCACGCGGCGCAAGACGCGCAAGCTCAAGATCCGCGAAGCAATGAAGCTGCTGACCGAGGAAGAGGCGGCGAAGCTGGTGAACGACGAGGACCTCAAACTGAAAGCGCTCACCAACGTGGAGCAGAACGGCATCGTGTTCATCGACGAGATCGACAAGATCACCAGCCGCCAGGAAACCGGGGGCGCCGAAGTTTCCCGCCATGGCGTGCAGCGCGATCTTCTGCCGCTCGTGGAAGGAACCACCGTCAGCACGAAGTACGGAATGATCAAGACCGATCACATCCTGTTCATCGGCAGTGGCGCCTTTCATCTATCCAAGCCGTCCGACCTGATCCCGGAACTGCAGGGCCGGTTTCCGATCCGCGTCGAGCTCGAGAGCCTTTCGGTGGAAGATTTCGAACGTATTCTGACCTCCACCGATGCCTGCCTCACGCGGCAATATCAGGCGTTGCTGGAAACGGAGAACGTGCAACTCGAATTCCGTCCCGACGGCATCCGCCGCATGGCCGAGATAGCCTGGCAGGTCAACGAAAAAACCGAGAATATCGGCGCGCGGCGGCTCTATACCGTCATCGAGAAGCTGCTGGAAGAAGTCTCCTTCGGGGCGAATCGCCGGCAGGGCGAAATCATCGTCATCGATGCGGCTTACGTGGATGCCCGGCTGGAAGAACTTGCGCAGAGCGAAGATCTCGCTCGCTACGTCCTGTGATCGGCAGCGGCGCTGCAATCAACATAGCACGCGATGCGTCACCGCGCCGATGTTCCCCACAGCCGGTATTTCCTGATAATTTGCTGCCGCAGGATCGCCTATGACCAACGCAACCACCTTCACCCTGGAAGTCCATCCGAAGCTTCCGGGCCGGCTCGCGCGGCTGGAAGAACTCGCCAACAACCTGATGTACAGCTGGGACCGGCAGACGCGGCTGCTGTTCTCGCGGCTTGATCGGCGACTGTGGGACGAGGTCGGTCACAATCCAACAGCCTTCCTCAAGCGCATCGACCAGCAAAAGCTCATCGATGCCGCGGATGATTCGGTTTTTCTGGGAAACCTGAACCGGGTGTTAGCGGCCTTCGACGCTTACTTGAAGGAACCCCTGCGTCGAAACGGCTCGGAGTGGCTGCGCAAGAACGATCTCATCGCCTATTTTTGCGCCGAGTTCGGCTTTCACGAAAGTCTGCCGATCTACTCCGGCGGCCTGGGCATACTCGCCGGGGACCATTGCAAGTCGGCGAGCGACATGTGCCTGCCCTTTGTCGGCGTCGGGCTGTTGTATCGCCAGGGCTATTTCCACCAGACCATCGACACCGAAGGCAATCAGCACGCGCTGTATGCCGACTCGGACTTCGACGATCTTCCCGTTACGCCGATGCTGCGCGCGGACGGGTCCGACATCCGCGTCAGTCTCGAATTTCCCGGCAGGTCGGTACAAGTCAAGGTGTGGCAGGCGCGGATCGGCCATGTAACGCTCTATCTGCTCGATACCGACCTGGCCGAGAATTCCGCGCATGACCGCAATATCACCCACCGCCTCTACGGCGGCGACCGCACCACCCGCATTCAGCAGGAAATCGTGTTGGGCATCGGCGGGGTGCGCGCGCTCGACGAACTGGGCATCAAACCCACCGTGTGGCATATCAACGAAGGACACCCGGCTTTCCTGGTCCTCGAGCGCGCGCGCTCTCTCGTTGCGCAGGGCCTGCCTTTCAACGCCGCGCTGGAGGCGGGCGCCGCGAATACGGTGTTCACTACGCATACCCCCGTTCCGGCGGGTCACGATCATTTCAGCGCCGAGACCATCGGCGAATACTTCCGGGCGCTGAGCCGGCAGCTGGGCCTGAGGGAGGACGAATTCTTCGCGTTGGGGCTGGTCAACGGCGCGCACGAGTTCAACATGACCGCGTTGGCGATACGCGGATCGCGCTTTCAGAACGGTGTCAGCCGCATCCATGGCAGCGTGTCCTCACAGATTTGCGCGCCGCTGTGGCCCGAAATCGATGCGATAGAAAACCCGCTTTCATTCGTCACCAACGGCGTACACGTGCCGACTTTCCTCGCGCCGGAGTGGGCCGACCAGTTCGACAAGTTTCTCGGTTTCGACTGGTCGCATCATGCCGGCCCCCGCGGTTTCCACGAGCATCTGGAAGCGATGCCGGACCATTTGTTCTGGAGCGTGCGGCAATCGCTGAAAGCGCAGATGCTGCACTTGGTGCGCCATCGCGTGGCTCGCCAGCATTTTCGCAACAACGGCTCGGAAGCGCATCTCGAGCGCCTGTTGCGCAACGCCGATCCGATCAATCCGAATGTGCTGACCGTGGGTTTCGCGCGCAGATTCGCGACCTACAAGCGTGCCACGCTGCTGTTCCAGGATCTCGACTGGCTGCGCGACATTCTCGGCGACGCAACGAAACCCGTGCTGTTCATATTCGCCGGCAAGGCCCACCCGGCCGATGTGCCCGGACAGGACGTCATCCGCGAACTGGTGCGCATCGCGCGCATGTCCGAGTTCGAAGGCAAGATCCTGCTGCTCGAAGACTACGATCTGCGTCTGGCGCGCCGGCTGGTTTCCGGTGTGGATGTCTGGCTGAACAATCCGATGTACCCGCTGGAGGCGAGCGGCACTTCCGGCATGAAGGCCGGCATCAATGGCGTGCTGAATCTCTCCGTCCTCGACGGCTGGTGGGGGGAAGGCTATGACGGGCACAACGGCTGGGCAATCAAGCCGGTGGCGGAAAACCTGGACGAAGAGCGCCGTAATTTCGAGGAAAGCCACACGCTATACGAATTGCTGCAGGACCATGTCATCCCGAGCTACTACCGCCGCGGTGACATGGGTTATTCGCCCGAATGGATCCGCATGGCCAAACGCTCGATCGCCTCGATCCTGCCGCGCTTCTCCTCGACCCGCATGGTCAACGAGTACCTGGCGAAGTTCTATCTGCCGGCGGCCCGGCAGGGCCGGCGCTACGCGGAGTCCGATTACGAACTGGCACGCCGTCTGGCGCAGTGGAAGCTGCAGGTGCGCGAGGTGTGGCCGAAAGTGGCCATGCGGCGACTGGATGCGCCGCAAAAGCGCATCGCATTCGGGGACGGATTGCGCCTCGAGGTCGGCGTTTTTCTCGACCGGCTCAAGGCGGAGGACGTCGCGCTCGAACTTCTGATCGCGAAACAATCGGGCCACGAAGAGGATAAGCAGCCGAAATCCTACCGGTTCGAATCCGAGGGCTTGACCACCGAGCAGGGCGAGCATCGCTTCGCGCTCGAACTCAGTCCGGAGGTCTGCGGCAGACTGGAATACCGCATACGCCTGTACCCGCAGCATGAATTGCTTACGCATCCGTTCGAGTTGGGCATGATGCGCTGGCTCTAGGAGCCTGTCGGACTTAGCCCGACTTAGCGGATTCGCTTTGCTTTCTGGATTGTCGCGCAGTGTAACCCGTTGTTTTGTGTGAACGCGAGTGCGACGAATCACGCAGAAATGGCTGTAGTGAAGACCTTGCCTCTGGCGCACGGC